>Ga0247841_10012067_pt1 | contig 11334 bp, 6 predicted proteins | sample LaCruzMarch2015__2_FD_192410 | JGI IMG/M metagenome (GOLD analysis project Ga0247841, IMG submission 192410) | Freshwater microbial communities from meromictic Lake La Cruz, Castile-La Mancha, Spain - LaCruzMarch2015_18m | ecosystem: Environmental > Aquatic > Freshwater > Lake | place: Spain...
GCTAGTCAGGAAAAGAGCGAGGGCAAGCAGAGCGTTTGCACTTGCCGCTTTAGTTGTGATATCACTCTAAGCGGCCGGCTCCCATTCGGCAAGCCCGGCAGTTAATCTGGTCTGCAACTTTTACGCCGTGCGCCCGGTTAGCAAAGGCAATTCCAGTAAACACGAACACGGCGAACGCAAGCACGCACACGGGTTGAGAGGGCGGAGGGCGCCAGAACCATGCGGCGACCGGCAGCGCCGGAGACCCCCACGACCTCGCGTCGTGGGTGAATTAAGATTGAGTGAAAAAGGCGCGCCGCTGTTTTTCTCAATCTCTGCGTCCACCGAGGCAAGCTCGGTGGGGCGCCAGATTTCATCCCGCCGGTTGCGTTTTCGCGCCTCTTTTGCTACACTATCTTGCGTTTTGAAGTACTGGTTTTGGTTTGATTCCTAAGGATATGAACGAGCTACATGACAACCACATGACGATGCCGAATGCGCGCGCGCCGCAGCTTGAACTGTTTCGCGATATCGCGCCGCAAGCCCCGTTTATCGGCATTGTGCCGGCCGAGCAGTATGCCTGGCTGGGCTCCGACCGGCGCGCCGTCTATGCCACAATCTTGTACTTTCTCTACCTGCGGCGCAAGGCGCACGAGATCGAGAAGTACCACAATGATATTTATGACGCGGTCCAGCCGGCGGTCGAGGAACAGACCAGCGCGGATTACACCCTGACCACCTTTCGCACCGACATGGACCAGTTGGTCATCTGGGGCAATCTCGAGCGCCGGCTCGAGCCGTACCGCCTACAGCGCATTTCGGACCGGCGCCTGCAGAAATTCCTGTATCGCGTGGGGGAGCACACGCGCGTGCTGCTCGACAGTCTGGTCGGCCTGCGGGCGCCGCGGCAGTTCGAGCGCATCTTGCTGGATCAGGATCATCTGCTGGACATTGAAGAGCAATTGGAACGCGCCGAGAACGTGCGCGAGAAGCACGCCAGCCTCGACGAAGACCAACTCCGCCGGCTGGCGCGCTGCTTTGTCGAGATTGACGGCAAGTGCCGCCTGATCGCCACCGAAATCACCGAATTTGGCGCGCGCATTGCGGCGTTCAACACGGCCCCCTTCCAATACGAGACCTTGCCGGAAATCATTGACTGGCTGGATCGCTATGTTGATCAATATTTGCAGCGCGTGGCGAAACTGGGGCCGGAGGTGCATCGGCGCCTGCGCAGTTGGGGCGGCGGCGACGCGCGCCGCCTGCTCGAGACGGCGCAGCAAGCAACCCGCGAACATTTGCTGGCCAATCCGCTGGTCGGGCCGTGGGCCGACCAGTTGCGCTCGGCCGAGGAAATGCTGACCGAACTGATCCCGTTTTTCGCGCCGGAAGGCCTGTTCGCCGAATTGTGCCAGCGGGTCAACGAGCATGTGCGCGCGCTGGTGCGCAAGATCCGCCAATACCTCGAGGACATTCGCCGGCGCAACATTCGCATGCAGGCCTTGCGCACCCGCACGCGCGAGGTGATGCACATGCCCGAGACGGCCGCGCTGGCGCAGGTATCCGTCTGGCTGAACGACCTTGTCGGCAGCGCGCACCAGCGCAACGACACGGGCGGCGGCACGCCCTCGCGTCGCGCCGCGCCACCGCGCCCGACGTACTGGCGCCGGCGCGTCGCGCGCGCGCCGTTCCTCGGCAGCATGCTGGCCCCGAAAACCGGCTCGCTCGACCGCACCCGCGAACTCGAACGCGCGCGCCTGCTGCGCCTTGGCCGCTTCATTCAAACCGCCGTCCTGGCCGAGGCGCGCGCCACCCGCGCCGCCCAAGCCCGCCTGGCCGCGCCGGCCGATGTGCGCCACTATCTCGACGCCGTCAAGGCCTACGTCCTCGGCCGCAAGCGCAACCGCGAGCAGTTGTCCTATCGCATTACGCCGCCGCCGCGCCCGACAGACCAAGCCCGCTTCCACGGCGAAAAATGGGACTTTACCAGCCCGGATTATTTCTTTGAACGTTCACCCGAATCGCCCTAAGCGTGTCCATGGAACCTCGTGACCACTTTGTTGAAGGTGCTGACCGCTCGCTCGAACAGCTCAACGTGCATTATGTCCGCGCCCTGCTGAACATCCTGACCGAGGCGCCCTTCTTTTACCGCGCCGATGACCCGGATTTGTTCGACTATTTGCGCGGCCATCACGACGACGTGCAGCAGTTCTTTGCCCACTATTTCGGCTGGGAATTGTACACCGACCGGCGCGTCGCGCGCCTGATCAAGCCGCATGAATGCAACGCCGCCCTGCGCCCCAGCCAGCGCGACATGTTTGACCTCACCCGCCGCGACGAATGCACCGTCTTCCTGTTGCTGGTCGAGTTCTACGAAAAAATGCTGCGTGACCTGAACGTCAGTTATGATGACGAGAGCGCCGTGCGCTTCCTGCTGGCCGACTTTGTGCAGTATTGCCTCGACCGCTTCAAGGAAGAGCTGGGCGTACACAGTCCCCACGACCGGGTTGTCCTCGAAGCCAGCCGCACGCTTTTTCCCAAATTGATCAAATACCGTTTTCTCGAGCAGGTCGAAAAAGAAGACGCCGCCGGCGATGAACAGTTGCCGGCCGGCATGCGCGAGCATGTCATGTATGAATTCCTGCCCGGCATCCACTGCTACCGGCCGGATATCCTGATTTTCAAGGAAGTCATCAAATTATACACCGAGACGCCGCCCGAGACTGACGACGACGATGCGCCCGGCGCCGCCCCTTCAACCGAACTCTGACCTCCGCGCTTTTTCCCCATGCCAACCGACGACAAAGCTCTCGACCACTTCAGCGGCTACATGATGCGCACCCTGCGCCTCATCAATTTTCACAACTTCGTCGACGAAACGATTGCCATGCAGGGCAGCTTGTTCCTGATGGGCAACAACGGCACCGGCAAGACGACGATCATTGATGCCATTCAACTGGTGCTGACCGGCGGCCAGCAGTTGACCTACAACGCGGCGACCGTGGTGGGCGCGCGGGCCGAGTCCGGCCGCACGCTCTCGGGCGTGATCCTGCGCCATGATTTCGAGTCCGGCAAGATCGGGCGTGAGAGCGGTGCGATCGGCTATGCCGTCCTCGAACTGCAGCATGTCAAGACGCAGCAGACGCTGACGCTCGGCGTCGGCGCGTTTGTCCAGGGCCTCGACCAGCGCCCGGAACTGTGGGGCTTTGTCGTCGATGACGCCCTGGCCGAAATTCCGCTGACCGTGCGCGCCTCGGCCGCCGGCGACGCAACGCAGTACCGCCCGGTCGACAAGCGCGAATTGGTCGAGCTGGTCGGCAAGGCGCATGTTTACGACATCGGCCGCTATCGCACCCAGGTCGGCAACCGCCTGTTTGGCGGGCGCGAGAATTTCGAGCGCTTTGCCGATTTGCTCAAGGCCAGCAAATCGTACAAAGAGCTGGTCGTCAAGGCGCGCGATTTTGAAGGGCTGTTCGCCCTGCTGCTGCCCGCGCCGGATCACCAGGTGTTTCAGGACATTGAGACGACCTTGCAGAGTCTCGAGAAAATCGAAGTGGATCTCAAAGCGCTGCGCCAGGAAAAAGATTTGCTGGAAGAAGCCATGACGGTGCTCGAGCGCGTCGCCTGCGCACGCGAGGCCATTGAACGCTACAAATACATCCAAGTCCGCTTCGGCTTTGAAAATGTCGACCGCGAGGCCACCCAGATTCAGCGCGCCATTCACCGCAACGAGGAAGCCATTGCCGAGTCGCGCACGCGCCTCGATACCGTCCTGCCACAGGTCGAACGCACGCGCACCGTGCTCAATGAGCTGCGCATTGGCGAGCCCGCCCGCCTGCTCGAGGAAATGGAGCGGCTCGAGCTTGAACGTCGCCGCGCCCAGCAGGAACTGACCACGCGCACGGCCGAGATCGAGGCCGAAACCAGCAAGGAGAAAACCCTGGCGCGCGATGCCAAACGCGCCCGTGATGACTTTGACGAGGCGCTCCAGGAAATGCTCAAGGCCTTGGACCGCATCGCTTGGCCGGCCAGTGTGCCGGCCAGCATGTTGACGGTGGCCGACGGCGCGCTGGCCGCGCTGAAAGAAAGTTGCCGCGCGATTACCCTGGATGCCGAGCTGAACACCAACGAGCTGCGCCGCCTGCAAAACGTGGTGCTGCGCGAGCTGGATGCCGTGCGCGCGCGACTGCGCGAGCAGCAACAGCCGCTGCTGCTGCGCAAGACCGAGTTCACGCGCGCCATGGCCGCGCTCGAAGCCGAAACAATCGGCGCCGGCCATGCGGTCGAGTTCCTGCCGCAGGTGCCGGGCTATGCTGATTTCGCCGCCGAACTCGACTCGAAGAATATTGAATGGTCGCCGCTGTATCGCTTGATTGACACGCGCGCCAATGCCCCGGCCGGCTTTGCCGACGTGCTGGAAGCGTGCTTGGGTGAGGCCTTTCTCGGCGCCGTTTTTGTCGCGCCCGAACAGCTTGACGCCGTGGTCGCGATTGCGCGCGTGCGCTATCCCTGCATTACGATTGCGGACACGGCGGCGCTTGAGACGCTGGCACCGGCGGCGCCGGTGAAGAATTCGATCTGCGCCCTGCTGGATGCCGGCGGCAACGCGCGTGTCAGCCGCTTTCTTGAGGCGAATGTCGGCGCCGTCACGCTGGCCGATGCGGCCGGCAACGCGCACGGCGAGCAATGGCTTGCGCTGGATGGCGTGGCCTACAGCGGGCGCGCGTATCGCACGCTGGCGCTGCCGACGCGCGGCCTGCTGGGCAGCACGCGCCGGCATGCCGCCGTTGAAGTGCAAACGAATGAGCGGCGCGCGCGCCTGGCCGAACTGGCGACGCAAGTGCAGGATGTCACCACCCACCTGGCCGGCTTGCACGAATCAGAACAGGCTGTCAGCGCCGTGCGCGGCGCGATCGAGGAGCGCGTCTCGCCGTGGCTGCTGGCCCACCGCCTGCAGCAGCATCAGAGCGCCGCGCAGCAGACGCTGGATGTCAAGGAACGCATTGCCCGCGTCAAAGCTGCGGCCGCCCGCACCACCAAATTGTGCGAGCAATTGGTCCAGCAGATCGAGTCCCTGCGCGCCAACAAAAGCGCGCAAACGACCGGCGACATCAGCAAGCAGATGGACACGCTCAAAAAGCAGGTGCGCGAGCTCGAACGCGAGCGCGACCAGCATCAGGAACTGATTGCGCGGCATGCCGAGCGGCTCGACGTGGCGCGCCGCCAGGTGCAGGAGCTCGACGGACGCCGCGGGCAGTTGCAGGAGCAGCTCGCCGCGCAGCGCGCCGCATTGCAGGCCAAAGTCGCGCCGCAGCACAAGGAAGACCTTGATCATTACGTGGACGTGGTCTGCGACGGGCGCGGTTTGCGGCCCGCGCAGCTCAATGAATTGGTGCGCGAGCAGGAACGCACGATCAATCGCGAGATCGGCAGCCTGGTCGGCCTTGAAGACAAAACCCATCAAGGCCGCGGCGGCTTGCTGCATCACGAGCTGCTCTGGGCCAAATATGCGTTTGTCTATAACGAGGTGCGCAACGAGCTGCGCGACCAGAACAACGAAATGGCGGCAACCTTGCTGGAACGCCTGGTTGCGGAAGTCGAGAAACTCGAAAGCGCGGTCAGCGAGCGCCGCCGCAAGCTTCTTGAAAAAACAATTCTGGGCGACCTCTCGAACCAATACACGCGCGATTTGTACCGCTTGCGCGAAAGCCTGAACGCGGTCAATTTGATGCTGGAAGGCCTGACCTTCGGCCGCGCCCAGTACAAATTCACCCAAAAAATCAAGCCGGAATATCGGCAGGTCTACGGCATTGTCCGGCGCGCCGGCGCGATTGACCCGGAATCGCAACAGCAATTAAAGACGTTCTTCGAGTCGCGCCTCGAGCAATTGCGCTTGCAGCCGGATGGCACCTTGCCGAAATTCCTGGACTACCGCCATTGGTTTGATTATCAGTTGCATGTCAAAACCGTCGGTGCTGATTCCGGTATCGAGCTGACCAATGACATCCGCCGGCTGGGCTCGGGCGGCGAGCAGGCCGTGCCGAACTACCTGTTGATCATGGCGATGGGTGCGCTGCTGTTCAACCAGATCGGCTCGAAAGTGCGCACGCTCCTGTTTGACGAGGCGTTCTACGGCATTGACGCCGCGCGCCGCGACGAGCTGTTGCGCTTCGCCTCGCGGCTCGGCATTGCCTTGGTCGTGGCCACGCCCGAAATGGACGGCGTCACCGAGGCGATGCGCAGCTCGACCACGCTGCTGCTCGAAAAGAACGACCAAAACGAAGTGTTCATCGGCAATTTTGCCTGGGAATCGAAGGATGGCGTGCAGCTGGATATCTTCACGCAGAAAGCCGGCACGGACGCCTTCACCGTCACCACCTCCGCGTGACGTCTTCCATCTGAACCTCTGAACCGCTGATGAATATCCAATATCCAACACTCAATATCCAAGTGCGAAATATCTGCGCAGAACTCTGCTTGGAGTCCCGCCATCGGCGGGATCATCATTGGACATTCCTTGTTCGATATTCGATATTCCGCTGCATCTTCCCCTAAACCCTAAACCCCACCCCATGACGCCCCTCATCGGCATAGTGTATGGCAGCGCATCGGACGAACCGGTCATGCAGGAATGCGCGACGGTGCTCGACCAGTTCGGCATCGCGTATGAGCAGCAAGTCATGTCGGCGCATCGCACGCCGGCGAAGGTTGCGGCGTATGCCCGGGATGCGGCGGCGCGCGGGCTGCAAGTGCTGATTGCCGGCGCGGGCTTGGCGGCCCACTTGGCTGGCGCCCTGGCGGCCCACACGATTTTGCCGGTGATTGGCGTGCCGATCAATGCCGGGACGCTGGGCGGCTTGGATGCCTTGCTGGCAACGGTGCAGATGCCGACCGGCGTGCCGGTCGCGACCGTGGCGATCGGCAAGCCCGGCGCAAAAAACGCTGCATGGCTGGCCTTGCAGATACTGGCGCTGCACGACCCGGCCCTGGCCGAAAAGCTGCGCAGCAAAAAAGCGGAATGACCCGCGCCGCTTGAACGTGGGAGCCACCTCCGTGCGGCGAATGCAGCGTGCCTCTTGAATGTGGGAGCCACCTCCGTGCGGCGAATGCAGCGTGCCTCTTGAATGTGGGAGCCGCCTCCGTGCGGCGAATGCAGCGTGCCTCTTGAATGTGGGAGCCGCCTCCGTGCGGCGAATGCAGCGTATGCAGCAGATTCGCGATCCACGCCGGTGGCGGGACTGGCTGGTGCCTTAGTATTATGCTGCCAGCGCAGAGGTCGCTCCCACTTTGCAGATGCAGAATGCGGCACGGAGCCCGCGGTATCTGTGCAGAACCTTATCATTGGACATTCTTTGTTGGCTATTCGATATTCGTAATGCCTGAATCCCGCCGCCGACAACTTCTGCACCTCTGCAACCATAAATTATCGTGGTGCATGATAATTTAACGGGGTTCCGCATGATGTGCTGCGCGCCGCACGCCGTGCGGCGACTACGGGCAGAGACCCGCTGATCGCCGAACACAAATCCGCGCCCATCCCGTGATGTAGCCGCGGAACGGCGTTCCGCGCGATGTGCTCTGCAACCATAAATTCTCGTGTCGCACGAAAATTTAACGGCGTTCCGCGCGATGTGCTGCACGCCGCACGCCGCACGCCGTGCGGGGGCAGCGCTGATCGCATCTTTCGTTGGAAGGCACCGCGCGCGCAACTACCGACAGCTTCTGCACCTCTGCAACCATAAATTCTCGCGCCGCGCGAGAATTTAGCTGAGGTACAGGTACTTCGACGGGAATTCCGGGTCGCTGGTCGAGCGCACGCCCAATTTGCGCAAGCCGGCGGCGTCGCCGGGCGTCGGCATGTGCGTCAAATGCACTTCGCATTCAGCCAGTTCCTTGAGTTTTTCGATGGCCGTTGCGGCGGCGGGATTCATCGTGGCGCTGATGCTGAGCGCGATCAATGTTTCCTCGACATCCAGGCTGACCATTTTGCCCTTGAGCACGTTTTTCTTGAAATGATTGAGCGAACGCGTGACATCGGGCGGCAGCAGATGCAGATGGTCGGGAAGGCCGGCCAGCACCTTGATGGCATTGAGCACCAAGCTGGCGGCGGCGTGCAGCAGCGGTGAATTCTTGCCGGTGACAATGCGCCCGTCGTGCAACGCGATGGCCGCGCCGCAGTAGACGCCGTCATTGCCCTTGCCGGCCGCCTGCGCGGCCCGCGCCGCATCGTGCGCTGGCCGCACCACGCCGCGGTCCTCCACTTTCAAATGCAGATTGTCCAGCAACAGTTCGATGCGCTCGACGGTGTCCTTCTCGACCAAGCCCATGGCGTATTCGCCGGCGTAAATGAAATAGCGCCGGATGATTTCCTGCGCGGCGGCGCGCCGGCAGACGGCGTCGTCCACAATGCCGCAGCCGGCGCGGTTGATGCCCATGTCGGTCGGCGACTTGTAGAACGACGGTTGGCCGGTGATGCGCTCCAGGATCCGTTTCAACAGGGGAAACGCCTCAATGTCGCGATTGTAATTGACCGTCGCGACCTGATACGCGTCGAGGTGGAAATGGTCAATCAGGTTGACATCCTTGAGTTCGGCGGTGGCGGCCTCGTAGGCCACGTTCACTTCGTGCGTGAGCGGCAGATTCCAGATCGGGAAAGTTTCGAACTTGGCATAATTGGCGTTGACGCCGCGGCGGTGCTCGTGATAGAGTTGCGCGAGGCAGGTTGCCAGTTTGCCGCTGCCCGGGCCGGGTCCGGTAATGACCACGATCGGTTTTTCGGTTTCAATATACGGATTTGCGCCATAGCCGTGTTCGCTGACGATCATGTCCACGTCGGTCGGATAGCCCTTGGTGAAGCCGTGGGTGTAGACGCGCATGCCGCGCCGTTCGAGCTTGCTCTTGAAGGCGGTGGCGGCAGGCTGGCCGTCGTAGCGGGTGATCACGACCGCGCGCACGCTGACGCCCCACTCGCGCAATTCGTCAATCGTCTTGAGCGCGTCAATGTCGTAGGGAATGCCGAAATCGGCGCGCATCTTCTTCTTCTCGATGTCGCCGGCAAAGATGCAGAGGATGACTTCGACCTTGTCGTTGAGCTGCTGCAGCAGGTGCATCTTGACGTTTGGATCGAAGCCGGGCAACACGCGCGAGGCGTGGTAGTCGAACAGCAGTTTGCCACCAAATTCGAGATAGAGCTTGCTGTTGAAACCTTGGACGCGCGCGACAATGGCGGCGGTCTGCTCGCGCAGATAGAGTTTGTTGTCAAAGCCAATATGGGCGGGCATGCTGATTTCACCGTTGGTTCAGAAGCTGTTGTGCGCCGGCGCGGAAAACTGCTGCATACAATGCTATGGTAACAAAACCGCCCGCGCCATGCAAGCACCGGGCGGCGGGATTGTGGGATCCTCTGGCTCATTCGGTTTTCTGGCGCCCAACCGATCCACGCCGGCGGCGGGATCGGTGGACGCAGAGATTGAAATTTAAACGGCGCACCTTATACTCAATCTAATTCACCCACGACGCGAGGTCGTGGGGGTCTCGGACGCATCCGGGAACACTGGCGCCCAGCCGATTACCGCCGGCGGCGGAATCGTGGGGGTTGGCAGAAGAGATGCTCAATATCCAATATCCAACACTCAATAAAAATGAATTGCGGCAATTCATTTTGCATAAAATGATTTTGCGGCAAAACCATTTTTCCCTGAATCCTGAACCCTGAACCCTGAACCCTGAACCCTATAGCGACGCGGTCGTGGGGTCTCTGCACACTCACCCGCGATGTGCGCGCATGTTTTCCGCAACGCGCACCGGCAATCGACATCTTTTGTCGTTTGTGCTACACTACACCATGCAATTAGGTTCCCCTGCAGACATGCTGCGCCAGGCACTGCGCCCGCATCTTGCGGTGGGCGCGCACTATGCCGTCGCCCTGTCCGGCGGCGCCGATTCGGTCACGCTGCTGCATCTCCTGGCGGGCTTGCGCGCGGAGGGCGGCTTTACGTTGCACGCGCTGCATTTCAATCATGTGCTGCGCGGCGCGGACAGTGATGCCGATGAACAGTTCTGTTGCGAGCTGTGCGCCGCCTTGGCTGTGCCGTTCGCGGCGGGGCGCGGCGATGTGCGCGCCTGCGCGCAGGCCCAGGGGCTCTCGCTCGAGGATGCGGCGCGCCAGTGCCGCTTCCGCTGGCTGGCTGATGCGGCGCGCGCGTGCGGCGCCACCACCGTCTTCCTGGCGCAGCATGCCGATGACCAGGCGGAAACCGTGCTGTTGCGCCTGCTGCGCGGCGCGGGCATGCACGGTTTGGCCGGCATGCAACCGCGGACGGTGTTTCATCACATGCCGTTTGTCCGGCCACTGCTGCACCTTCGCCAAAATCTATTGCTTGGTTACGCCAGTGAATGTCATTTGGCACACCGCCACGATGCCTCCAATGATGATACCCAGCCCACACGCAACTGGCTGCGGCATGAGATCATGCCGCGCATCGCCGCGCGGGCGGGCGCGGCATGTGTTGCGCGGATTTGCCAGACGGCCGCGCTGGCGCATGCCACGGACGATTTTCTGCAGCAGCGCGCGGCGGTATTGCGGGCGCAGCATTGCCGGCGCTCGTGCCTGGGCACGCTGGTGCCGCTGGCCCAATTTCGTGCATGGCATGTGGCGGAACAACGCGCGCTGCTGCGGCACATTCTTGCGGAGGCATGCGCGCCGGCACCGTCCGCGCTGACCTATACCACACTGGAACGGTTGCGGCACAATGCGCTGGCCGGCGTGGCCCAGGCGGATTTCACGCTGCCGGCACCGCTCAAGGCGGGCTGTGCCTACGAGCATGTCTATCTGACTGCCCAGCCGCCGCCGTCGCCGTCGCCGATGGACTTGTCGTCGACCACGCCGCGCGCGTGGGCTTGCGGCATGACCGTGGCGCTGCATCCGGCGCCGCTGCGCGGGCTGAGCATGTCCGACAATGGCGAGGCCTGGCGCGCCGTCGCGCTGGGCGAAACGGTGACCATGCGCCAGTTTTGCGCATTGCCGCCGGACGCCATCGTGCGGGTGCGGCCGCGCTGTGCCGGCGAACGCTATCGCCCAGTGCATGGCCATGCGCATAAGATCAAGGAGATGCTGATTGCCGCCGGTGTGCCGCAGTACCTGAAAGATGTCATTCCGGTGGTTGAGTACGATGGCGCGCTGGTGTGGCTGGCCGGATGGCGCATTGCCGATGCGTTCAAAGTGGCGGCGGGTGCGCCGGCGGTCATGCTGGAAGTGCGCTGCGGGCAGCGGCAATAGTGGTGAGTGGTGAGTGGTGAGTGGTGAGTGGTGAGTGGTGAGTGGTGAGTGGTGAGTGGTGAGTGGTGAGTGGTGAGTGG
>Ga0247841_10012068_pt1 | contig 11333 bp, 12 predicted proteins | sample LaCruzMarch2015__2_FD_192410 | JGI IMG/M metagenome (GOLD analysis project Ga0247841, IMG submission 192410) | Freshwater microbial communities from meromictic Lake La Cruz, Castile-La Mancha, Spain - LaCruzMarch2015_18m | ecosystem: Environmental > Aquatic > Freshwater > Lake | place: Spain...
AGGGATTTGCCACGGAGCGTTCGTACGACCAGGTCGCGAAAGCCGATGCGAAGCTATTCCGTCGCGACGCAACGAAGATTCTGACGGTCAACGTCGCGCACGTCGAGTATGAGACGGTCAAACGCCACTACGCTCACATCGACTGCCCCGGGCACGCTGACTACATCAAGAACATGATCACCGGCGCCGCGCAGATGGACGGCGCGATCCTCGTCGTGTCGGCGACGGACGGGCCGATGCCGCAGACGCGCGAGCACGTGCTGCTGGCACGGCAGGTCAACGTTCCGGCGATCGTCGTCTTCCTCAACAAGGTGGACTTGGTCGACGATCCGGAATTGGTCGATCTCATTGAGATCGAGATTCGTGACCTCCTGTCCCGCTATGAGTTCCCCGGCGACGAGACCCCGATCATCCGCGGCTCGGCTCTGAAGGCCAGTCAGGCCACGGACCCGAAGTCGCCGGACATGCAGCCCATTTTCGACCTCATGGATGCGGTCGACAGCTTCATCCCTCAGCCGGATCGCGAGGAGGACAAGCCCTTCCTCATGCCGGTCGAGGACGTCTTCTCGATCAAGGGACGCGGTACGGTCGTGACCGGGCGCGTCGAGCGCGGGAAGATCACGCCGGGGATGGAAATCGAGATCGTCGGCATTCATGACCAGGTGCAGAAGACGGTCGCCACGAGTCTCGAGATGTTCAACAAGACGCTCGAGTACGCGATCGCCGGAGACAACGTCGGCATTCTGCTGCGCGGAGTGGAGAAGGACGCGGTCGAGCGCGGCCAGGTTCTGGCGGCGCCGAAGACAATCACGCCGCACACGAAGTTCGAGGGCGCGATCTACGTACTGACGCGCGATGAAGGTGGGCGCCAGAAGCCGTTCTTCACCGGCTACAAGCCTCAGTTCTTCTTCCGGACGACGGACATCACGGGAACGATCACGTTGCCCGAGGGTGTGGAGATGGTCATGCCGGGCGACAACGTGAAGTTCGTCGGCGAGCTCCTCCACCACGTCGCAATGGATGCGGGACTGCGCTTCGCGATCCGCGAAGGCGGAAAGACAATCGGCGCCGGCGTCGTAAGCAAGATCATCGAATAGCTGAGAGGACTGTCGCATGGCAAAGAAAGGCGAAGCGGTCGTCCACGTAACGCTCGCGTGCCCCGAGTGCGGACGAAGGAACTACCACACGAAGAAGAACAAGGCGACGTCCCAGGGCAAGCTCTTGTTGAACAAGTACTGCAAGTGGGATCGCAAGCACACGGTGCACAAGGAGGTCTAGCCGCGAGGCTGACCTGGATAGAGGCCCGTAGCTCAACTGGCAGAGCATCCGACTCCAAATCGGAAGGCTGGGGGTTCGACCCCTCCCGGGCCTGCGAGTGGATCCTAGGGCGAGGAGATGCGGATGATCGAGCGCATTGTGAACTACCTCAAAGGTGTGCGAGCGGAAACCGCGCGCGTGACGTGGCCGACGAGAACCGAGGTCATCTCTCTTACGGTGCTCATTCTGCTCATGACCGTGATCCTCACGCTGTACATCTGGGGCATCGACGGGATCGTGGCGTTCTTCTTGAGGTTGATCGTCGGCGCGCGAACCGCGTAGCAACAAGGACATCATGCGGCTAAAGAAATGGTACGCGATCCAGACCTACGCTGGCTCTGAGCTGAAGGTCAAAGAGGACCTGAACGAGCGCGTGAGGAGACGGGAGTGGGAGAAGGCCGTCGAGAGCTTCCAGATCGACGGAGAAGAGACCTTCTTCCTGGTTCCTGTCGAGGAAGTGATCACGTCCCGCAGCCGGCGTGGAGCGACGACGGAGTATCGAATTCCCTATGAGTATGACCTTGTTGCCAAGCCCAACGTGCGAACGGCGCGTGGCGACGTCCTGGCGAGGAAGGCTCCTCGGCACATGGAGGAAGACGGCAAGGTGACGGAGATCGAGGTGCTTCAGCGCGTCGTGGTGGAGCTGACCAACCGCAACGAGGAGACGCACTACATTCCGGCGGACAAACGCGTGCGCCGCGACATCCGCCTCGGGGAGAAGATCCGCAACGGCGTGCCGTTGACGTCGGACAGCGATGAGAAGTACATGGTGGCGAATCGCGGCACCATCGTGGTTCGCGACAAGGTGCGGCGAGTGACCTTCGAGCTCCCAGGGGGGAAGGAGAAGAAGAAGATCATCCTCGATAAGTGCGCCGTCCGGATGCGCAAAGGGATGACGTTCAGCCAGGGAGATCTGTACGAGGAAGAGGACCACATCGCCAGTCGCGCGTCCGGTCTCCTCAAGGTCAAGGAGTACAAGGACAAGCGCGCCGTGACGATCCAGCGGATCGAGAAACGACGGCTGTTTCCGGGGTACGTGTTCTGCCGGTTGGGACTTGAGGACGAGCAGATGATGGAACTGATCGACGGCATCAAGGGAGCCGTGCGCTACGTAGGGTCACGGTTCAAGCCGATGCCGATCGAGGGACCCGAGATGAAGCTGATCCGGCGCAAGGCGGGATTGCTTGCTGTGCCGGTCGCGACGGCGGCGCCCACCGCGTCGGGCGAGCCGCGAGTGGAGGTCGACTTCACCGTGGGCGAAGTGGTGGAGATTGTCGACGGGCCGTTCGCGGACTTCACCGGCGAGGTGAAGGAGATCGACAAGGACGCCGAGGAAGTCACGGTCATGGTCAAGATCTTCGGCCGCGAGACGCCAGTGCGCCTCGGGTTCGAGGGAATCGATAAGCTCTAGTCGAGAGCAGAAAAAGGGAAGGGGAGGAGGTCAGATGGCGAGAACAGCTGTAGCCAAGATCACATTGCAGATCCCGGCTGGCCAGGCGACGCCTGCGCCTCCGGTCGGACCCGCACTCGGCGAGCACAAGCTCAACATCATGGATTTCTGCAGGAAATTCAACGATGCCACGAAACACGAGACGCCCGGGGTCATCATCCCGGTCGTGATTTCCGTGTATCTGGGGAGCAAGTTCGAGTTCGTGCTCAAGCAGCCGCCGGCCGCGGAACTGATCAAGATGGCGGCAGGCATCAAGACGGGGTCGGCGGAGCCGAATCGGAACAAGGTAGCCCGGATCTCGCGTGAGCAGGTGCGACGAATCGCTGAGCGAAAGCTCCCCGATCTCAACACCTACAAGCTCGAGTCGGCGATGAAGATCATCGAGGGCACCGCTCGGAACATGGGAGTCGAGGTGGTGGACGGGTGAAACGAAGCAAGCGCTATGTTGGAGTTGCGGAGCTCGTTCTCCCGAACGTTGCGTACGGCATCGACGATGCGGTCGCGAGGCTGAAGCAGGCCGCGACGGCCAAGTTCGACGAGACCGCCGAGGTGTCTTTCGTGCTAGGAATCAAGGCGAGCCAGGTCAACGTCCGCGGGATGTGCAGTCTCCCGCACGGGACCGGCAAGAGCGTCCGCGTTCTTGCGTTCGCCAAGGGAGAGAGCATCGCGGACGCGGAGCGGGCGGGAGCTGACTACATCGGCGGCGAGGACCTTGCGAAGAAGATCCAGGAAGGCTGGTTCGAGTTCGACAAGGTCGTCGCGACGCCCGACATGATGCCTGTGGTCGGCAAGCTCGGAAAGGTCCTTGGTCCACGGGGTCTCATGCCGAGTCCGAAGACGGGAACGGTCACGAAGGACATCGGTCACGTGATCGGCGAGCTGAAGAAGGGCATGGTCGAGTTCCGCACGGACCGTCAGGGAGTCGTGCACAGCGTGTTCGGACGAGCCTCGTTCGACGAGGCGGCGCTGAGGGAAAACCTGCGTACGCTCATTCGCAGTGTGGCCGAGAAGAAACCTGAGGAGGGCGTCAAGGGACGCTACATCCGAAAGGTGAGCATCGCGTCCACGATGGGTCCCGGGATTCCGCTCGATCTGAACGAAGTGACCGCGATTGCGGAAGCTGAAACCTAGGAGGGCGAGATGCCGACCCAAGCAAAGACCGAGGAAGTCGCTCGCCTGACGGAGAAGTTCGCAAAGGCGGCCTCACTGGTTTTGGCCGACTATCGTGGGCTCACGGCGAACGAAATGGTTGAGCTTCGCGAGAAGTTCAGCAAACGGGGACTCGAGTATCGTGTCGTCAAGGACACGCTGGCGCGGATTGCGGCGAAGAAGGCAGGGATCGAGGGCCTCTCGGAGCTGTTCTCCGGCCCCATTGGGGTGGCCATTGGATACGACGACCCCGCGGTGGCTTTCAAGCTCAGCGAGGAGTGTCGGAAGACCTACGCGCCGAAGTACACCCTGAAGGGCGGCGTGTTCGAGGGAGCCGTCGTGAAGGAGAGCGAGGTCGCGAAGTATGCGACGATGCCATCTCGCCCGGAACTGTTGGCGAGACTGGCAAGGGCGCTTTCCGGCCCGATGCGATCCCTCGCCGTGGTGCTGGAGGCGAAGATCCGCCAACTTGCGGTGGTCCTGAACGAAGTGAAAGAGCAACGCGCAGAGGGGAAAGAGGAGGCATAAGCGATGGCGAACGTAGACATCCTCCAGCAGATTGAGGAGATGTCGGTCAAGGATCTGGCCGAGCTGGTCGAGATGATCGAGGAGCGGTTCGGAGTCTCGGCAGCGATGGTGGCTCCCGTGGCAGTGGCCGCTGGCCCCGCGGGTGGCGGCGAAGCGGGCGGGAAGCCGGCCGTGGAGGCGTACAAGGTCATCATGAAGAGCGCCGGCCAGAAGAAGATCCAGGTCATCAAGGAGATCAAGGAGATCACGGGCCTGGGTCTCAAGGAGGCCAAGGAGCTTGCCGACAAGATCCCGGCGGTGATTAAGGAAAACGTCAGCCCGGATGAAGCGGCGAGCATCAAAGAGAAGTTGGAGGCGGCGGGGGCCGAGATCGAGCTGGAGTAGGCCTGCACGCCGGAATGAGTCGGTTCCTGATAACGCCTGCCTTAAGGTGCACGTCGCCTTAGGGCAGGGTGTTCTTTGCGCAAGGGGAGAAGATGGAGTACCGAGAGCGAAGGTCCTACGGACGGATTCAAGAGATCCTTCCCCCGCCGTATCTCCTGGCTGATGTGCGACGGTCGTTCGCCGAGTTCGTCGAGAAGGGGATCACACGGGCGTTTGCCGACGTAACTCCGATTGAGGGACACGGGAAAGACGGACTGGTCATGGAGTTCGTCGAGCCGTACCTGGGCGACCCGCGGAACACCGAAGCAGAGTGCAAGGACAAGGATCTCACGTACTCCCGCCCGCTCCGGGTCGCTGTGCGTCTTTTCCAGGAGGGCAAGCTTCTTCAGGAGACGGAACTCTACATCGGCGACTTCCCGATGATGACGAACCGTGGGACGTTCATCATCAACGGGTCCGAAAACGCGTTGGTCAACGAACTCACGAGGGCTCCGGGCGTCTACTTCACGCAGGAGGATGCGAACCAGTACAAGGGCCACATCCTTCCCGAGTTGGGCGCGTGGTTGGAGATCGTCCTCGACACGAAGCGCGGCACCCTAAAGGCGAACCTGGACCGCAAGGGAAAGGTCGTCGCGACGGTTCTTCTGAAGGCTCTCGGACTCAACGAGGCACGAATCGGCCGCTGCTTCTCCTTCCCCGTCCACCCGGTGTCGGTCGAGAACCTGGAGCCCTACCTTGGGTATCGGGTCGCTCTGGATGTCCTTGGAGCTGACGACAAGCCGATCCTGCTCGCGGGGGAGACCCTGCAGAAGGCGAGCCTCGGAGTGCTCGAGAAGGCGAAAGTCAAGTCGGTGCACCTCGTTCACCGCCACATTCAGCGGGCTCTTGAAGAGGACCAGACGACGAGCCAGGAAGAGGCTCTTCGCAGCGTGTACCGGAAGCTGCGTCCATCCGATCGATCGTCGCCGGCGCAGATGGGCGAGTACATCGAGAACCTGTACTTCCATCCCACGAGCTACCACCTGTCTCAGGTTGGGCGATTCAAGGTGAATCGGAAGCTCGCCATGCAGCTCAAGCAGCCGGTCCTCTACCTCGCAGACATCGTGCGCACGCTCAAGATTCTCATCGACGTGCCGTCTCATCCTGAGCTCCTCGACGAGAAGGATCACCTGGCCAACAAGCGCGTCCGGCTGCCGGGGGAGCTGGCGGAGAATGCCTTGAGGACGGGACTTGTGCGCATGGCCCGAATCGCGCGCGACAAGCTGTCGAAGTACGCGCTGGAAGAGAAAGACGCGATCCGGCGCCTCATTTCGACGCGAACCGTGCAGGGCTCGATCAACCAGCTCTTCTACACCGGGAGGTTCTCGCAATTCTTGGAGCAGACGAACCCGCTGACCGAGCTCACCCACAAACGGAGATTGAATGCGCTCGGCGGGGGACTCACCAAGCGCAGGGCGAAGATCGAGGTGCGCGACGTGCACTCCTCGCACTACGCCCGAATCTGCCCGATCGAGACGCCCGAGGGACAGAACATCGGGCTCATCACGTCGCTCGCCTGCTACGCGAGCGTCAACGAGTACGGCTTCCTCGTCTCTCCATACAGGAAGGTCGTCAAGGGCAAAGTGACGGACCAGATCGACTACCTGATGGCGGACGACGAAGAGCGCCTGATGATTGCGCCCGCCACGGCGCCCGTGGGGAAGAACGGCCGCCTTCTCGGCGAGCGCGTCGAGGTTCGGACGGGTCGAGAAGACGTTCGGTTGGTTCCGCCAGGGGAGGTGAATTACATCGGCGTCTCTCCGCGCGCCCTGGTGGGCATCTCGTCTGCGCTCATTCCGTTCCTTGAACACGACGATTCGAACCGCGCGCTCATGGGAGCCAACATGCAGCGGCAGGCCGTGCCGCTCGTTCGCGCCGAGGCGCCGCTCGTCGGCACGGGGCTCGAGCGGCAGGCGGCGATGGACTCCGGAATGCTCCTGCTCGCGGAGGAAGACGGCGTGGTCGTCGAGGTCGATGCGAACCAGATCGTGGTGAAGAAAGGGAAGAAGCGGCGAGTGTACACGCTCGTTTGCTTCCAGCGTTCGAACCAGGACACGATCCTTCACCAGCGGCCGGTGGTCGCGGAGGGCGACGAGGTCAAAGTCGGGGATCTATTGGCCGACGGCCCGTCGAGCGACCTGGGGGAGCTCGCCTTGGGGCGGAACCTTCTCGTGGCGATCATGCCGTTCGAGGGCTACAACTACGAAGACGCGATCGTCGTCAGCGACCGCCTAGTGCGCGAGAATCTGCTCGATTCGATTCATATCGAGGAGTTCGAGGTCAAGGCGGAGGAGACGAAGCTTGGACCGGAAGAGATCACGTCGGACATTCCGAACATCTCGAAAGAGGACCTGAAGAACCTCGACGAGGATGGGATCGTTCGCGAGGGAACCGTCGTCCGGACGGGAGACATCCTCGTCGGCAAGATCACGCCGCGCGGCGAGTCGGAGCCGACGCCGGAAGAGAAGATCTTCCGTTCGATCTTCGGCGAGCGGGCGCGGAACGTGAAGAACACCTCGCTCCGCATGCGTCCGGTCTCCGGCACGGCCAAGGTGATCAAGGTAAAGAAGTTCTCGCGCGACAAGGGCGATGAACTCGATGCGGGCGTGAACGAGCTGGTGAAGGTGTTTGTTGCGCAGCGAAAGACCGTATCCATCGGCGACAAGCTGGCCGGACGCCACGGGAACAAGGGCGTGATCTCGACGGTGCGGCCGATGGCCGAGATGCCGTTCCTGCCGAACGGAATGCCGGTGGATCTGGTGCTCAATCCGATGGGCGTGCCGTCGCGAATGAACCTTGGGCAGATCTTCGAGGCGAATCTCGGCTGGTTGGCGCAGCTTCGCGGCGAGGTCGTTGCGAGCCCCATCTTTGACGGGGCGCACGAGGATGAGATTCTCGAGGCACTGCACAAGGAGCGAGTGAAGGCCGGACTCGCCGACGGGGATGACTTCGACGGCAAGGTGACGCTCCGCGACGGGCGGACCGGGGAGCCGTTTGCCCGCCCGATCACGGTGGGCTACATGTTCATCCTGAAGCTTGAGCACATCGCGGACGAGAAGATCCACGCGCGATCCACAGGTCCGTACGCCCTCATTACGCAGCAGCCGCTTGGAGGCAAGGCGCAGTTCGGCGGGCAACGGCTCGGAGAGATGGAGGTGTGGGCCCTCGAGGCGTACGGAGCGTCCGCGCTGTTGCAGGAGATGCTGACCCTGAAGTCGGACGATACCCGGGGCCGCATCCAACTGTACAAGGCGATTCTCAAGGGCGAGGAGTTCCCGAAGCCGGGGCTGCCGGAATCGTTCAAGGTTCTGTTGCGGGAGCTTCGGAGTCTTGGCCTGTATCCGCGGGTCTACGACCGAAGTGGGCATGAAGTCGACATCCCCTAGCGCCGACGGCGAAGAGCGAGCTGCCGGCGCCGTCCTCTTCTGCGAAAGGGACGGCCGCCGGCTGTACCTTCTCTTGCGGCACGACCAGGGAGGGCACTGGGGATTCGCGAAGGGGAGAATCGAGCAGGGTGAGGGCGAGCTCGAGGCGGCGATGCGTGAGATCCGCGAAGAGACGGGGATCGTGGATGTGGAACTCGTCGCCGGCGTCTCCATCGAGAGCCGCTACCCGATTCGGCGGGAGGGCCGTCCGCTTCGCAAGACCGTAACCTACTTTGCTGCGAGAGTCCGTGGGGATGCAATCCGGCTTTCGCACGAACACACGGATGGCCGTTGGCTCGTTCCGGCCGAGGCGCTGCAGATCCTCACGCACGCGGAGAGCCGGCGAGTTCTGGAAGCCGTCGAGGACGCTCTGTCGCATGCGAGCGCAGGGGCAGAGCCGGCGCCTGCATAAGGGCGGAGGAACCAATGGACGAAGAGCGGCTAGAGGAGTTCGCGCAGCGACGGGAGCGCGGGAACGAAGCGATTCTCGGCGAGGGCAACCTGTCCCTTCGCCGCTTCTTTGCCTTGGATCACGACGTCTACGCCGACGGCGCCCTTCCCCGAAAAGACAAAGAGCTGCAGGGATTGGTCGCTTCGGCGGTGCTGCGCTGCGATGACTGCATCGCCTACCACCTGCGTGAGGCGAGAGCGTGTGGTGCGACGAGGTCAGAAGTTGTCGAAAGTCTGGGAGTCGCCTTGATCGTCGGTGGGTCGATCGTGATCCCGCACCTGCGCCGTGCCTTCGAGAAGTTCGACGAGTTGTGGGGAGCGAAGTCAGACAGCGGATCTGGAGTGGGGAACGAGAGGGGAGAGGAATGAACAAGCTGGCGTTCATTGATGAAGCTCTCGCTGATCTGCGCGAGAAGGGCCTCTACAACACGATTCGCATCGTGGAGAGTTCGGTCGGGGCGTGGGTGACGATCGAGGGCAAACGCGTTCTCAACATGTGCTCGAACAACTACCTTGGATTCGCCAACGACCCGCGGCTCTGCGAGGCGGCGAAGCGCGCCATCGATCAGTTCGGCGTCGGGCCGGGCGCCGTGCGTTCGATCGCGGGAACGATGAGCCTGCACGTCGAGCTCGAGGAATGCATCGCACGGTTCAAGGGCACGGAGGCCGCGCTTTCGGTGCAGTCCGGGCTGAATACCAACTTGGCCGTCATCCCGCTCCTCATGGACAAGGAGGACATGCTCTTCACCGACGAGTTGAACCACGCCTCGATCATCGACGGAGTGCGGCTGAGCAAGGCGCAGCGCGCCATCTACCCGCACCGCGACGTCGACGGCCTGGCGAGGTTGCTCGACGAGCACAAGGGCATCGCGAAGAAGCTCATCATCACGGACGGGGTCTTCTCGATGGACGGCGACCTCGCGCCGCTTCCCGGGATCGCCGACGTCGCCGAGCAGTACGGCGCCATGGTCATGGTCGACGATGCGCATGGCGAGGGCGTGCTCGGCCGGAATGGACGGGGCATCGTGGATCACTTCCGCCTCCACGGGCGGGTCGACATTGAGTGCGGGACGATGTCCAAAGCGTTCGGCGTCATGGGCGGCTACATCGCCGGCAGCGCGAAGATCGTCGAGTACCTGCGGCAACGAGCGCGGCCGTTCCTGTTCTCGTCGGCGGCGACCCCGCCGGACGTCGCAGCGTGCATCGCGGCGATCGGCATTCTGGAAGCGTCGGACGAACCCGTGCGGAAGCTGTGGGACAACGCGCGCGTCTTTAAATCCGCCCTCAAGGACCTTGGGTTCGACATCGGCGTGAGCGAGACGCCGATCACCCCGGTGATGCTCGGCGAGGCGTCCACCGCGTGGGACTTCTCGAAAGCGCTGTTCGCCGAGGGCGTGTTCGCAACGGCGATTGCGTTCCCGACGGTGCCGCGCGGGAAGGCGCGGATTCGCGTGATGCTGTCCGCGGCCCACAGCCCGGAGGACTTGAGCTTCGCCGTCGACCGGTTCGCGCAGGTCGGGCGCCGTCTTGGGGTGATCCGATAATGATCCGCCGTGTGATCTCGACGGCCGAAGCGCCCGGTGCTCTGGGACCCTATTCGCAGGGCGTCCGCGCCGGGGGGCTCTTTTACACGTCAGGACAACTGCCGCTGACCCCCTCGGGGGAGATGATTCGTGACGACATCGCGCGAGCTGCGCGCCAGGCGCTGGAGAACGTGCGCGCCATCCTGGCGGCCGGCGGAGCGACGATGAAGGATGTGGTGAAGGTCACCGTCTACCTCACCGACATGGCCCACTTTGCGACGGTCAACGGGGTCTACGCCGAGTTCTTCTCGGAGCCGTTTCCCGCGCGGACGTGCGTTGCGGTCGCGCGCCTTCCTCTGGACGCGCCGCTCGAGATCGAAGCGCACGCCGTCGTCGGATGAGGGGCGAAGAGAGGGAGGGTTCTACAACAGCGCGGGTCCCCTTCTTTGACGCGCACTGCGACGCCCCGATGAAAATCGTTGACGAGGGCGCGGACTTCACCGCAGCTGCGGCGCGGATGCACGTCACGCTTCCGGGACTCGACGAGGCGGGAGTCCGAATCCAGGTCTTCGCGTCCTGCGCCATCTACCCGGAGACGCCGCCCGATCGCGTCGTGGAGCGCGGCGACGCAATGGTGTCTGCGGCGTGGGCGATGGCCGCGGCATCGGAGGGACGGATGGCGGTCGCCACCTCTTCCGCCGACCTTCGCCGAGCGATGGCCGGCGGACCGATGGCGGCGATCGTTGCGCTCGAGGGCGCGGATCCGCTCGAAGGGAAGGCCGAGGGTCTGCGCCGATACGTCGAACGCGGCGTGCGCAGCGTCATCTTCGCTTGGACGGACAACGAGTTCGCCGGGACGGCATTCGGGACGGACAGCCCACTCACTCGGGAGGGAGAGCGCCTGCTCGGCTTGGCGGAGGAGCTGTCGACGATGGTCGACGTGTCGCATCTCTCGGACCGCGCGTTCGCGGATGTCTGCGGGGCGAGCACTCGCCCGTTCATCGCCAGTCACTCCAATTGCCGCGCCCTCTGCCCGCATCCGCGAAACCTGACCGACGCGATGATTCG
>Ga0247841_10012069_pt1 | contig 11333 bp, 8 predicted proteins | sample LaCruzMarch2015__2_FD_192410 | JGI IMG/M metagenome (GOLD analysis project Ga0247841, IMG submission 192410) | Freshwater microbial communities from meromictic Lake La Cruz, Castile-La Mancha, Spain - LaCruzMarch2015_18m | ecosystem: Environmental > Aquatic > Freshwater > Lake | place: Spain...
TCGCCGCGTGCGAGGAGCGCGAACGCTTCGAATGATCCCAGAGGTTGGGCGGATTTCTCGAGCAGTGAAAAGATCTGAGGAGACGAAGCTGCCACGAGCAGGGGGCCCACTTCGCGCGTCGTCCACCGTGATCCGGATGGCAGCGCATCGGCGACGACCGGGCGCCGTGCAAAGACGGCAAGGACTTTTCCTTCGTCCGGAACCTGCACCACGGCGACGGTGCGCGGAATCTCGGCCAGAGGCAGATTCTTGAGGATGGGCAGCCACGACTCGTACTGACGCAGGAGCGCGTCGTCTGCGGAAGAGAAGAGAATGAGTGTCTCTTTGGCGGGCAGCAGGTCGGCAGGCGTGAGGGTGTAGGTTTTGAGAGAGGTGATGATCACCGTGATGACGCCCACAAGCAAAGCCCCTCCCAGAAGGGCAAGGCAGGTGATGGCAGTGGCGCGGAGGAGGGAATGGATGGCTGACAGAGTGGGACCATTGTAGATGCACTCATGCCGGATTGGCGATTCATCATGTTTTATGAGCAAAAAATGTATTCATAAAACAATCTTCCAACCTGCGCCAGTGCACTTTCTTGAAGGCTGCTTTGATAAGTCATAAGATGACCAGATTTGTTTCAAACAAATCACGCCCCGCACACAGCAAAGGTGCCGGGCTTAGACCCTTCTCCTCACCGAGACACACACAAACACGGCCTGTCCCGGGACAGACACAAAAAAGCTCCTTCACCCTTCGACTCACTTCGTTCGCTCAGGGTGAAAGATAAAAGATCTTTCACACCACCGGTTCCGTAGAGAGGAGAATGAACACCCTTCGATTTCGCTCAGGGTAAATTCTCCACACCAAGTCCTCTTGCGGGGACCCACGGGAACCTTGAACCATTTTTCGGTTCCCTACCCCCTAACCCTAATCCTATGTTCATCCTCCTCTCTGCTCTGCAACGTTGTGTCACGGAAATCGAGGTGAATCCGTGACATACATTCCCCCCCACTCCTCCCTGTTCCCTTCCGCTTGTCGGTTGTTGTGAGCAGTCAAGAGGAACTCGTCTGGTTGCGAGAATAAACAAGACACCCAAGCAAGGCAGAGAACCGCGAGCGCCTCATCGCAACGCCTTCCCATCGTCTTTAGGCTCAGTCACCCATAGGCGTGACCGATAGCCCGGGAAGCGAAACAAAAACAAAAAAGACCAGAGGTTCATTCTGGTCTTTTTTGCATATTCGCGGAGGACAAACCTGCGGTTTTTCCTCCGCGGACCACTTTTTCCCTCAGCGGTGCGGCTCCAGCGTGGGACCCGCGAGACCCACGCTTCGGCACGGATTATTTCAATTGGGAACTGGCGTTTCCTGCTTGCGAGCTCAGTTGCCCTATGAACCATATTGAGCGTGAATGACAGGTGGGCAAAGCCCGTCTTCGCGATGAATTATTTCATTGGGAACATTGATTTACCTGTTTTCGGGCTTCCTCACCCGTACTCGCGATTGCGTACTCCTCGCCCCGCGAAGCGGGGAGAGGGCTGGGTGAGGGGTTTCAGTACACCTCCTTCAAATAACACTCTTCGCAATAGACCGTTTCCGGTCTTTCTGGCGCATACGTCGTTTCCATCTGCTTGCCGCATTTCATGCAGGGGCGGGTCCAGAGGCGGCGGGGATTTCGCAGTGCCATGCGCCTGCGGTGCCGCTCGTCCGGATGGAAGTGGGGGATGGGGAGCTTCATTTTCCGGTAGAACTCCAATTCCTGTTTGATGATCTTGAAAGGCCGTTTCGTGGTTTCGCACTCGATGGCCCAGTTGAGAATGTCATCGGGAATATCATCGATAGAGTCGGGCAGCGCCGATGCAGGGATAACCTTCGACACTTTTGGGATCTCGTCTTTCTCCTCACGCCACTGCCATCCCCGTTTCTCTGCCTCTTGTTCCGTGATCGGGAAGTATTCCTGTGCAATGGTTTCATTGAAGGCGAAGGGGCTTAACTCAATAGGGAAGAACGCGCCCCACTCACCAGCCTGCCCCTCCGTAACTCCGGCTTGCCCTTCGTAGCCTTGCTTGCCGGCCGAAGCTTCAGCGAAGGCTGGGCGAAGAAGGGAGGAGCGAAGGGGGGTTTTCCGCATATGTTCGATGATCTCCGGCACCAACATTTCATATTTTTCTTTGGTGTATTGCTTGTTCAGTATGCAATATTCCTTATTGCGCATACCAATGCAGCCGAAAAGATGATGTGAGCTATAGCAGTGAATGCAGTACTGACATTCTTCAATATTTTGGCATTGGATGGCCGCAAAAGTCCGGATGACGTTCTTTCCGTTACTGATTTCCATACTGAGTTCCGATCCTCCGTATACACCATAGCATTCGCAGCAGTCTCGGAACGTGGGAGGACTACGATAGCAGCGAATACTGTCCTCTCCGCTGAAGCAATCAAAGCACTCGCGGCAGTTTTTGCAGTTTTTAAGGATGTCTCCCGAACAGTTCTCAGACTGTGTGATGAGAGAGTGGTGCAAGGCCTTATGGAGAACATTCTCAAATTGATGCCACGATCGATTCAGACCGGTGACGGTCTCGAGGTGCTCTGCCGCCAACTGACGTTCATACTCATCAGGTGAAAGCTGCTGACCACGGAAGATGTACTGGCGGTCCCGCAAGTTCGCGGACATATAACAGTGTTGGCAGCTCTTGCAGTCATAGAGAAACGAAGCATCACTGCAATTCTCACACCGTACGGAATGTGTCAGGTGATAGCAGTTGATGCAATTGCTGCATTCGTAACACAGTTCGCATTCCTCATCACCCTCTCCATCCATACAGTCCCGCGATTCATCGGTATGAGTGACGTAGAGACAGCGTTCGCAATGGACGGTGGAAAAGCAGAGGTAGCAATCCTTCGCGTCCCGTGAAAAATTCGTGAAATCCGCATTCTGCCCGTTGAGCACCTGCAGCGCCGGACGTGGGGTGCTGCCGCTAAGCATGCCGAATTGGCTCCAGAAATCCTGCGGCTGGTGCAGCGGTACTCCCGACGTGAGCGCATCCCATTGGTCTCCCCACCAACAGTCCAGACAGTAGACGGGCGGAACGGCATTCGTATGGTAATTGGCCAGGATCGATTTGCCGCAGAGCATGCAGGGGCGGCGGAATAGATGGCGCTCATTTCTCCATGCGAAGCGATGCTGCAATCTGCAGTCCGGACATAGGCTTGGCGGCGGAATCAGCTCTTTCTTGCCGTTGAACACCGGCGAGACCTTGTCATAGAACGCCAGATCATCCTGCGTGATCTCGAAGGTGGAGCCACATTGCTTACAGGAGCGTTGCATGGGAGGCTCAGTATACCTCTTTGAGATAGCAATTTTCGCAGTAGACGATCTCCGGTCGCTCCGGCGCATAGGTCGTTTCCATCTGCTTGCCGCATTTCATGCACGGTCGTTTCCAGAGGCGGCGTGGATTCCTGAGTGCCATGCGCCTCTTATGCCGCTCATCGGGATGGAAGTGCGGAATCAGGAGCTTCATTTTCCGATAGAAATCGAGCTCTTGCTTTATGATTTTGAAGGGTCGTTTGGTCGCTTCGCATTCGATGGCCCAGTTGAGGATATCGTCGGGAATATTGTCGATGGAGTCGGGTAACTGTTCAGCGGGGATGACTTGCGAAACCTTCGGTATCTCATCCTTCGCTTCACGCCACCTCCATCCGCGCTGCTCCACCTCTTTTTTTGTGAGCGGGAAATATTCCTGTGCTACGGTTTCGTTGTAGGCAAACGGACTCATCGAGATAGGGAAGAATTCACCCCACTCTTGCCCCGCGAAGCTGCCGTCAGGCAAGCGAAGTGGGGTCTTCCGCATGTGCCCGATGATTTGCGGCACCAATTTTTCATATTCCTCTTTGGAGTACTGCTTGTTCAAAATGCAGTACTGGCGGTCGCGGATGCCCACGCAACCGAAGAGGTTCTTCGCGTTGATGCAGTACTCCGAATACCACACATCGTACGTGTGCCGGCAGAAGGTCGAGAGGAACGTATTCTTTGCGCCGTACATTCCCAGATATTCGTAGCAGAGCTCATTCTCTTCGGTGTAGTTGTTGTCGCGGCAGTCCTTCAGATCCACCACCTGCATGCAGTAGGCCGAGTCTTCGCAGCGGTCCACGAAAAACGATTGATGCGTGTTCTTGCAGTTGTAGAGGTGTGTTCCACTCACATTCTGCACGCTGCTGCTTGGCATGTAGTGGCGGACTGTCACCAATTTAACTGTTTCCATCTGCTCCTTAAGCTTCCGCATTGTCGTTGCATCACAGAGGTTGATCTTCGCTTTCAATGTCTCGTATTCCTCCTTGCTGTATGACTTGTTTCCTATGCAGTACTTCTTGTTTCTCAGCCCGGCGCAGGCGATGCATTCGCTGCATCCCTGCAGGTCATAGCAGAAGAGGAGGTGATCGGAGTGAAAGCAATCCTGGCAGTGCAGGCAGCGGTAGAGCTTGCGGCAATCCGTGCACTCGTAGCAGAGCTCACACTCGCGTGTGACGAGGTTATCCACGCAATCTTTGGAGTAGTACGCGGAGCCGAAGAGGCAATCCTGAGAATAGACGGAACCGAAGGTGAGGTAGCAGCTCTTACAATCGCCGAGGTAGTTGCAGTAGTCGCAGTTCTCGGAGTTGACGAGGTAGAGGCCGATGCGCGGGACATCGCGCTGCAGGGCGGCAAACTGCTCAAAGAAGGATGTGCCGAAGTCGAATGCGCGGCCTGCCGATTCCCCATGCCATCGGTCGCTCCACCAGCAGGTCGGGCAGAAGACCGGGAACGGTTTTTCGGCAGCGTACATGGAGAGGCCGGTTTTCCCGCACAGACCGCAGGGACGTTTGTGCAGATTTCTTTCGTTGCGGATGGTATAGCGTCTCTGCTGCCTGCATGCCGGACACTTTGTCGGTGGCGGAATCAGTTCTTTCTTCCCGTTGAAGACAGGAGAAATTTTGTCGAAGTATGCGAGATCATCCTGCGTGATCTCGAAGGAGGAGCCACACTGCGTACAGGATCGTTGCATGGGAGATCACTAGCCTAGCACCGCAGCCGAGGTTCACCAGTGGTGAGCGAAATCGAACCATGAATCTCGGTTGCAATGGGGAGTTCCATCCGTATACAGAACGTCTTTTTGCTTTTACTGAAGCGCAAAAGTCCATGCTCCTTCATTTAGTTTGCACCGGACGGTTTGACCGGACAAAACCCGTGCTACACTCACGCCCCTATGGCCAAGCGCCACAAAGCCGCCGGCATTACCAACGCAGTGATTCTGCAGCATTTGCAGGGGATGCGGCAGTCGTTGGAGGGCCGTATGGGCAAGTTTGAAGGTCGCATGGGGAACGGTTTTGCAGAAGTCCACAGTCGACTTGGCCGCGTAGAACAGGATGTCGGAGAGATAAAGAAGGATGTCCGTAATATCAACGATGCCCTTCAGCGTCTCTACGCCCACCGCGTGAATATGCTCGGGCGAATCGATCGTCTGGAGGAAACGGTGGGGATCGCGTAGGTTATTTCAATTTTGCCAATCTCTCCTTCGCACTCAGCAGGTACGGATCGATTTCGAGTGCTTTCGTCAGGGCGGTGCGGGCTTCTTCTTTCTTGCCTGCTTCGGAGTACGCCCAGCCGAGCAAGTCGAAGGATTGTGCATTCTCGGGGAGGCGCTGTGTGGCGAGTAGTGCCAGGGCGATCGCCTCGTCCGTGCGCTTGAGGGCGATGGCCGTCGAGACGGCGCCGTCGAAGGCTTCGATGCCGGCATCAGGTTCCTCCACGAGGGATTTATACTGGCCCAGTGCCTGAGCGGCGTCACCTTTCTTCAGGGCTTCGGATGCGATGAGGCGGCGGATTTCGCTCTTGGGCGTAAAGCCGTTCTGCAGCGCATACTCGAGGAAGGTAATGGCGTTCTCGTGCTGATCGAGAGCCGCGTGAGCACGGGCGAGGAAGTACTGGATCTCGGGCTTTTCGGGATTCAGATTGTAGGCGCGCTCGAGCGAGGCGAGTGCCTGCTGCGGACGATCAGTGGTGAGCTCGCAGTAGCCCTGCACGATCCACGCGTCGCGGTAGTCTTCTTTCTCCTTTGTCACCTGCGCGAGAAGCGGAAGCGCCAGTTCACATTCCTGCACCTGTGCCAGTGACCGCGAAAGAAGGGTGGTGAGGTGCAGGTCGCTGCTCTGGGGGAAGAGCGCGAATTCCTCGTACGCGCCGATCAGTGTGCGTGCGTTGGTGCGCAGAACAGGCTCCCACCCCGTGGTGACCACGGTGAGTTCCTGCTGGGCGACGGTGTGATTCCCCTCAATGATGTTCAGAAGGGCGAGTGCGTAGTGTTTCTGCGGGGTATCTTTGGCGCTCTCCAGTCGCTTGCGGGCGGTCGAGAGCTCTCCGGTGCGAAGCAGAACGATGTTTTCGATCAGGGCGACATCCTCAGCCTGCGCACCGGCGGCTTTCATCTTGCGGATCGTCTCTTGCAATCCGCCCATATCGCGGCGCTGCAACTGGGCCTGTGCCAGCTTGCGCAGGGCCGGCAGCCCGCCATCCAATGCCACGGCCTGCTCATAGGCCGCCGCCGCCTCGGTCCACTCGCCCCGTACCGCGAAGAGATCGCCTTCCCGCAGGTGCAAGAGCGAGAGATCACGTGAATCAGCGGGTGCCAGTGTCGTTTCGAAACTGCCGGATCCTGCGAGCACATCGGTTTGCGTACCCGGATCTGTCTTGCGGAGAGCGGAGTGCGATGCCGTGGTGAGTTGCCACCAGAGAAATGCGAGCAGGGCCGCCGTGCACAGGAGTGCAAAGACGACAGGAATGAGAATGCGCGCGGGGATCTTCATGCAAGGGAAGAGTAGCGGTGCGAAGTTGAAATTGGAATTGGCTATTTTCTGATTGGCGATTGGCGATAGGCTAAAAAAATTGCCAATGGATCAATCGCCAATTGCCAATCCCTACATCGGCTTCAGCTCCCCATCATCACTCTGCGCGCGGCTGACGGTCGATCGTGCGGCGGCTTCTGCCAGATGTTTGGGAATCACGGCATCCACTGCGCCCCACTTTGCCTCGTCGTCTTCGGGCAGCAGAATCGTCACCTGATCACCCACTTCGGCACGATAGAACGTGACGGAAGCCAGAAGCACGCGGAAGGCCTTGCCCTCTGCGAGCACTTTGTACTGACCGTCTTCCTGAATGAGCACGCCCATGACCGTCCGGCGCTTGACCGGGGCGATCTGCTTATAAATGAACTTGCCCTCGTCGGTGATCGTCAGTTTCATGCCGTCGCCTTCCATCAGTTTGCTCTTGCTGGCGTAGTTCGCGGGGACGGGATAGGTGTTGCCCTCGCTATCCACCATGTTCTGTCCGTCGAAGATGCCTTCCACCACTTTGCCGCTCACCGGTCCGCTCCCCATGGAACTGGCACGCGTCATGTGTCGCTCGTGATCGGTATCCGAAATTCCCGTGATGGTGCGCAGGAGTGCGTTGGCGGTCTTGAGTGAGGACGCCGCGCTCTCAAGGAGTTCCTGAATCTGGAGGAGTTGATCGTCGGACATGGGAGTGTGTGGGAATGTAAATCAGAGTGGCCGGTCGCTCACGGTGAGGCGCGTAGTGCGCAGACGTTCCTGCAGATTCTTTTCGGTCAGGAGCCCCTGCTGTGCGCCGGTTGCGCTCACCACACTGGCCGCGTTCAGTGTACCCGCTTTCAGTGCTTCTGGAAAGGGGAACCCCCGCAAGAGCGCCCAGGTGACGCCGGTGCCGAACGCATCCCCTGCGCCCGTGGTATCCACGACGCTCACGGTATCGTCGCAGGGACACTGGTAGCGTTTTTCTCCGTCGATGGCAGTGACTCCTTTTCTTCCATCCGTTACGCAAATGGAGCGCACACCGCTCTTCCGCAGATGGGAGAACGCATCGTCCATGGTGCTCGCGTGCGAGAATTCCAGTGCCTCCTCCAGGTTGAGCAGCAGCAGGTCGGTGAAAGAGAGCAGGCGCTTGTTGATCGGGTTTTCCATTCCCGCGGAGATCTGCTGTCCGCCCGGATTCCAGGTGAGACGGGGGGTTTTCTGTGCGAGCATATCGACGATGTCCTCCTGAATATCATGCGAAGATTCCTGCAGGTGATTTAAGTACACCCAATCCATCTGCCGTGCGATCTCGCGGTCAAAATTGGATTTGTGGAGGTGGGCGTTCGCGCCGGGCGCATAGAGAATCACGCGTTCTCCTCCCTTGGCCGTGAGGATGATTGAGAAGCTGGACACTTCATGCTCCACCACGAGGGCATACTGCGTATCCACTCCTTCTTTCTGCATGTTCTTGATCAGCCGCTCGCCCCACTGGTCCGATCCGATCACGCCCTCAAAGAGCGCGACGCATCCGAGGCGCGAGAGCCCGACGCTCGTGTTCGATGCACCGCCTCCGCAGGTTTCGATCACCTCATCCACGTGTACTTTTTCGCCGAGCGGGAGGGCGAACATGTTTTTTTTGGCGTCCTTGCAGAGAGCATTCTGCTCCAGGCGCACGAACAAATCGTACGTCGCTCCTCCGATGGACATCGTCTTTGGTTTGTTGGTGGCGCGGTGGGTGGCAGGTTGTTCATGGGAGGGCATGATGACATTGTTACGAGGTTATATTGTTACATTGTTACAGGGTTGAGGGTCTGGTTCCTCGGATGAACGCTTGCGAGCCATTGAACAATGTAACCATGTAACAATGGCGTCGTCTGTTGTTCCGCCTCTTTCATGGCAGCCAGAGACGTCATTGGTTAGAGCTGGTAGCGTCGCTGCATGTCCTGCATGAAGGCCGCAGTGATGTGCTGGGTCCGGCGTCGTTGCCAGTGCAGCAACAGAAACACCAGCATCGCGGCACCGGCGGCGATCCCTGCCCAGGCGATGGGGGGCATGCCGGGCTTCACGACACTCGTTGGCGGAGTGGGGGTGGTGATCACGGGCAATTCAAAGGACGAACCCGATCCGGCTACCGGATGATAACCCGCACCGTTCGGCGTGCCTTCGGCCGTGGCGGCAAGGTCCTTCAGCACTTCGCCGGGGATGGTGATGGGGGTTAAACGCAGGGAGTACGTCACGCCGTTGATCAGATCATGCAGCGTGTAATTTTCCGCATCGCCGTTGATCATCCGTTTCTCCGTGAGATTGTCGGCTTCCACGCCGTACTCCAGCAGGTAGGCGGAGAGGGGGGTGGATTTCTTCATCGAGGACCACTGCAGCATCAGGCTGGTGTCACCCGGCACGACGGAGAGTTTCAGTCCCAGCACCGTGGCACTGGCGATATTGCTCTTCTCGGCACTTTCGATGTCATTCTTCAGTGCCGTGACGGCGAAGTAGTACGTGGTGGCCTGTTTGAGTCCCGCCACAGTGGCTGCGGACACAGAGGCATCCGTATCCAGGGAGTACGAAAAGTTTTCGGCGTTGTCTCCCACGTAGACACGGTACGTATCCGCTTCATCTTTCTGCACCGGTTCCCACTTGAGTGCGACGGAGTTCATCTTTGCCTCGGCGGTGAGGTTCTGGATCGTCGGAGGAGTTTTGGGCTTTACCGTGAGGCTCGAGAGCATTTCCGTCTTGTTCCCGAGCTGGTCCGTTGCGCTGATGAGCGGCTGATACGTTCCCACTTTCACCGGTGCGGTGAAGCTGACCGAGTAGGTTCCGGGTTGCGACGGGGTTTCTACGAGCGTGTACGAAGCTGCTTCGAGCGACATGGTGACCGGAGTGCTCCCGGCTTCCGCTTTCACCGTGATCTGTGTGGTCTGGCCCTCGGCTGGTTCCGGAGGAGAGTACTCCACCGAACTGATGCGCGGACCCAGCAGATCAATAAGGAGGTGGAGAGGATTCGATTTGTATTTTCCACTCGCTTCCTCTATTTGCAGCGTGGCGCCGGTGAGAGTGGTGTTGAGTGTGACAACAATCTTGAACGCACCGGTTTCGTCGGTATCTCCGCGGGCGATTTCCGTACCGCCGGTCACGAGCAGGTTCACGAGAGGGGGAGCGACGCCTTTCAGCGTGACCGTGGAAGAATTCACCGTGATGCCTTCGGCCGGTTCCTGAATGGTGATGCGAGAAGTATCCGTGCCGCTGGTGCCACCGGTTACCGTGACTGTCGCACTTCCGCGTACATTGCCGGACGAATCTTCCACGGCGAGCGTCTGCTCGCCGCCGGTATTGAACCGCAGTCCCAGCGTGAATGTTTTGACGCCGAGATCTTTGAGTGTGAACTGGCGTGTGCCGAAGGGGAGAATCGCTTTCGCGTCCGTGGAGGAGAACCGGATGGTACCGGTGTAATCCTCTACGGTGTTTCCGGACCGGTCTTCGGCGGTGACACGGAAGGTGATGTCCTGACGGATGGCCACGCTCAACTTGCCGCCCTCGATCTCCACACGGAAGTGGTCCACGACATCGAAATTATTGGTCAGTTGCCCGAAGAGGGTGCGTCCCTGAAATTCGCCCACGGGCACGGTCGTCGTATCCTGATTCCGGCTGTTCCATCCACTCGTGCCTGCATTGGAGGTGAAAGCAGTATCACTGGTTCCGCCCTGTCCCCACTCCCCGCCCGATCCGTACTGCGGATCGGTACGGGCGGGTTCGCCGGCACTGATTGTCACGGGCGTATCGAGCGGCTTGCCAGAGAGCAGGTCGATGGCACGCAGGTTGGCCTCTCCGCGCTTCAGCGTTGAAAAAGCAAATGTCTGCTGCCCTTCGCTATCCGTTTGCGCGGTGAGTGCACGCACCTGATCTTCCGCCCTGCCCGAAAGCAGCTGTACCGGACGGTTACTCAGGGGATTCAAATACCGGTCGCGCAGGATGACGGTGATGCGCGCCTCGGCGACGCCGTCGGCCGCGATAGAGGTGTGGTCGGTTTCGATGCTGCTCTCGCGCTATCGATGGTTTCGGGCAGAACGGTGAAAGAACTACAAGAACCTTTTCCATCCGTTTCCACCGCGTACGGGCCTGCCACCTGCGTCTCTTCGCCACCGAGGTTCAGAGAGGCTTTTCCTTGTGCATCAGCGGTTCCATGAATGGTGACGATAGCTCCCAACGGCGGGAGGACGCGCGCGGTGATTCCTTCGTTGGGTGCAAAGCTTTGGCAGGCGATTTCCGCCCCCAGGCCGGCCACGGTCTGCATTCCGCTGGCGGAGGCAGCGCTGAGTGCAGACAGAGGGGCAAAGCTGCACAGCGTGAGGAAGAGAGAGAGGGCGGTGAGTTTCTTCATAAATCCAACCATTGTACCAGTTTTGCCCTTTTGACTCAATGCACAGGGCAGTATCGGTACTATGATTCTTCTATCTGTCCAGTACACATGAATGGCTTACGTGAGCGCAGAAATTTCTTTTTGTCTCAGTTGCT
>Ga0247841_10012070_pt1 | contig 11332 bp, 10 predicted proteins | sample LaCruzMarch2015__2_FD_192410 | JGI IMG/M metagenome (GOLD analysis project Ga0247841, IMG submission 192410) | Freshwater microbial communities from meromictic Lake La Cruz, Castile-La Mancha, Spain - LaCruzMarch2015_18m | ecosystem: Environmental > Aquatic > Freshwater > Lake | place: Spain...
CGACCAGCACGATGTCCATCCGCCGCAGTGCCGCGAGACGCTCCGGACAGTGGAGGTTGGCGAGATACTGGACCGGGGTATGATAATAGACCAGGGCGTCCCGATGGCCGCTGAACAGGTCGCGGAAATCGTCTACGTTCAGGGTCAGGTCATAGCGCCCGGAGAAGGCCGCGACCTTCTGGAACAGTTGGGGGTGGCGCAATGCGATATTGACGGCATGGAAGGCCCCCAGACTGCACCCGTGCGCGATGGTGCAGGGATGCGGGTTCTTCATCGCCATCAAGGGCAGCACCTCGTTCAGGATATACTCCTCGAAGGCGCAATGGCGGCGCAGACGATCGGCAGGGTGGCACCAATCGCAATAGAGCGACTCCCAATCGATACTGTCCACACAATAGAGCTGGAGTTGGCCGGCCTGGATCTTGTGATCCAAGGCCGCGACCAGGCGCAGGTCCTCGTACTCATGGAAGCGCCCGTCGCGGGTTGGGAAGACCAGTACCTTGGCCCCGGCATGGCCGAAGACCAGCAGTTCCATGGTGCGGCCGAGCCGCTCGCTGTACCAGCGGTGGTATTCGCGGTTCATTCTGGGTTGCAGGACCTTGCGGATATGCCGGCGGAGATGTCGGGCGGCCGCGCCGAGCGGCGACGAGAGAATTCTAGCCCGCCAAGGTTACGATGCCGTGACCCGCGGTTCGGGCGCGCGCCCGCGGTCATCATGCGGGCCTCGAAGCGGCGCGAAGCAGGCCCACCACTCGGCCGGCAGGGCCTGTTGCTCCAGTCGCACCGCAGCGGCGCAGACCATACCGAGAGGGATCAGCGACTCGGGGGCAGTCACCACAACGTGACCCAGACCGCCACCGGTCCGACGACGGCGGCCAGGGCCAACGGCATGGCGACGCTTGCCCCGAGTCGCCCGCCGCTGATGGTGGTCGCCATGCCGCCTTTGACCAGTGAGTTGGTCGCCGCCGCAATGACGATGCCGGTGACGACGGTTTGCCGGTCCAGCCCGGTCCGGGTCATTCCGGCCAGGGACAGGGTGATGGCATCGACGTCGGCAATGCCCGAGGCGACTGCCAGGGCCAGGACGCCGACCTGGCCAAGCCAGGACTCGACCCCCTTGGCCAGGACCATGATCAGGGCCAGGAAGGCGCCGAAGCCGATCGCCGCCGGCAGTTCCAAGGGGTTGGTCAGGCTGGCGGCGGCGACGCCCTGGGCGTCGCCCAAGGTCCACCATTGGTAGAGCGCCGCGCCGTAGACCATGAGCGTCATCAGACCCAAGGGGAGCAGGGCCGGCAGCAGCGCGTTGGGGGCAGCGACCGCCAGCACCAGGGCCATGCGCGGAAACATGGTGCCGCAAGCAAGCAGGATGCCCGTGGCGAGCATGGGGCCGAGTTCCGGCTGGCGGCGGGCCAAGCGGGAGAAATGCAGCGTCAAGGCCGTGGACGAGGCCAGTCCGGCAAAGATCCCGGTGAAGATGGCCCCCTTGCGGGCGCCCGCTTCCTTGACGGCGAAGTAGCCGATGAACGACATCGCGGCGATCAGGACGACCATCCACCAGATGCGATAAGGATTGAGTGCCTGCCAGGGGCCGTAGCCCTGGTTCGGCAGCAGCGGCAGGACGACCACCGAGAGGAGCAGCAACTGGAGCCCGGCGGCCAGTTCCTGGCGCTGCAGGGTGCTGAGCCACTGGTGCAGGAGCGGTTTGGCGCTGAGCAGCAGGGCGGCCACCACGGCTCCGGCCGCGGCGGCGGCGACCTGGCCCGAGGCGGCCAGCGCACCCAGCACAAAGGTCAACAGCCCCGCTACGGGGACCGTGATCCCGATGTGGTCCGGTCGGTTCCGGGCCTGGATCGCATGGGCGGTGGCGAACAGACCCGCGAGCGCGATCAGCCCCAGGGCCGCGAGCCAAGTCCCCAAGGGCGGCCCAACCAGGGTGGCCGCGCCGCCCAAGAGTCCGATGAGGGCGAAGGTGCGGACCCCCGCCATCCGGGTGCCCTCCTGTTCGTCGCGCTCCGACCAGCCGCGCTCGATGCCGATCAGCAGCCCGATCGCCAGGGCGACGCCCAAGTGGTAGAAGGTGGCTTGTGCGGCGGACATGGCAGGGCCTCTGGGGTCGGAGACGGGTACACTTCACGCTTGCCGGCGTCCTGGGTGAAGCCACCGATACGCCGAATGGCGAAGGATTCATCGAGCATGAAGACCTTATCCGGACGAACAATGCTGGGCTTGGGCGCGACGCCCGCCGCAAAGTCGAGATCGCGCCGCGGTCTCCGTGACCATACCGATGATGGCCAGTCCCCAGTCGGCGGCGAAGAGTCAGGCGCCGGTCTTGCCCTTGAGGACGAGCAGGGTGAATGGCATATCGGTGCCGACGATCAACGGATCGATCGTCGGTGGTCGAGGATCAGGAACACCTGCTGTGCGCGTCCCCGCAGGCTATGCAGGCTATGGTGCACAAGGCGCCGTGACGCTCGCGCGGCGGGGATCAGCCGACAATCAAGGGCGCACCGGCCACGGCGGCGGCCCGACCTTGCTGTTTTCTGAAGAGACCCTGGGATCAGCAAGCGGGTGGGCTGCGGGGTCCATGGTATACCAAATGCCCGAGACGACACTGACGGCGACCCAGAGGATAAGTTTCGGACCCATGATCGTGCTCCTGCCGGAACAAGCACTGCCAAGTTAAGCGCCGACGGCGCGGCTTCTCGTTCCCACGCTCCGCGTGGGAATGCCGGGCGGGCTCTCCGCGTCCGGTCTTGGCGCTGGACGCGGAGCGCCCGCACTTGCTCCCACGCAGGAGCGTGGGAGCCAGAATGGCGAAGTAACCCCGTCGTGGCCTCGATCCTCGTTGCGGCCCGATACCCGATGAACCACCGTCGCTGGTGGACTGCGCCGTGCCTGTCCACCCTGCGATGCCGCGTGGCCGGCACTGTGACCAAGGCCGCCGCCGGTCGTGCGGCACCTGCCAGTTGGACAGGGCAGCGGCTTTGCCGTCGCCATGTCCCAGCAGCGAGATAAGATATACGAGGTCAGGGACGCTTCATAGCCTTGGGATATTAAGGTAATCGGCGGATCACCGGCCGCGTCGCCGGACCAAAGCGACGAGCCCCAGGCCTCCGGCCACGGGCTTGAGATCGCTCACGACGCGCGGCTAGGGCTCCGGGAACTCGAGCACCATCAGCGTGCGCCCCGTGGCCTCGTCTTCCCGTAAGGGCCTGAATCCGTACCCGGCAAAACGTTTCTTGTGCGTGGTTGAAACGAGTATGCACCCGGCGGCGAAACCCGCCCGCACCCAGTCGATACGGGCCTGGACCAAGGCCTTGGCGACACCCTTCCCACGCGCCGCCGGCGCAACCGCGGACAGGTACAGAATATGGGTATTCGAGGCCCAATCCGCGCTTTTGACACCCCCGACGCCGACCACCTCATCGCCATGATAGGCGACGACGAACTTGCGATAGAACAGGGTGGGCGCCGGCGCCAGTTCCGCCCGAATGCGCTGCTCATCGTAACGGACGGGATTATCGAACGCCTCGACGAGCAGGCTGACCGCCGTCTCGTGGGTCCGCTCGTCCCCGTGAAGCAGATCTTCAATCCGTGGTTCGTATTTCATTACGGAAGGCCTGGTCAGTTCGCACTGACGACGAACACACCCGCGCAGATCAACAGCACCCCCACCGCGCGCATCACGGTCACCTCTTCGCCGATCGCAAAGCCGACCATCAGGGCCAGGGCGAAGCCAAGACCTTCCAGCGGGTACGCTTTGCTGACATCCCAGCGCGCCAATACGGCCAGCCACAGGACGGCCCCAAGTGTATAGAAAACAAAGCCGATGACGATCGACGGACTCAAAATGACAGCCCCGGCGGTGTGCAGTCCGGCGGGCTGCGCCAGCGCCGTCTTGACCGCGACGCTCGACATGCCGGCCTTGATCAGGAATTGCGCCGTCACTGACAGCAGCACGCAGCCGATCGCAGCGATCAGGGTATTCATTTGTTCACCCCTTGGCTGCCCGCGCCGCAACTGGACGCTCGCCGACGGGCGCGCTATTGCGACTGCCCTGCAGGATCACAGGGGTGTCGGGCAGGCGCCTGGCGATCGGCGACAGCGCAGACGGGGCGCGAATAGTTGCAAGAGGAGTCACCAAGCGAGATTCCAATTGACCGGGGGCAGCCTGACAGGATTATCACGATTATCCGCGGTCTTGATGACACCCTGGTTACCATCGCTGCGGTGCGCGGCGGGATTCCAGAATCTCCCGATAGAACCCCAGCAGCCGCTGCGCGAGCACCGGGGCCGACCAGGACTGGGCATAGGCCCGTGCCTCGCTGGCCAGGGACTCGCGCAGCACTGGGTCGGCAAGGACCTGGACGCAGCAATCGGCAAAGGCCTGCTCGTCCTCCGGGGCGATCAGGCTGCCGCGCCCCTCCTCCAGCACCTCGCGGGTCCCCATGACGGCGGTGGAGACGACCGGGACGCCGAGCGCCATCGCCTCCAGGAGTACCAGGCCCTGGGTTTCGGTGCGGGAGGCGAAGACAAAGGCCGCCCCCGCGCTGTAGCAATCCTCCAGGGGACCGTCGCGGCCTAGATAGCCGACAAACAGGATATTGTCGGCGAGCCCGAGCTTGTGGGCATGGTCCGTCAGGGCACGGCGTGCCGGCCCCTCGCCGGCGACCACCAACAGCACTTCGGGGAGGCGCGCCTTCACCAGAACCAGCATCCGGAGCAAAAAGGCGACGTTTTTCTCGAACGCCAGCCGGCCCACATGCACCAGCACCGGGCGCTGCGCGGGGATGCCATAGCGCTGCCGGAAACGGGGTCCGTCCCCGTGGCCGAACTGTCGCAGTTCGATCCCGGTGGGGATGACCCGCGCCAAGGTGCGCACCCCGTACCCATGCAGCACCTCGAGCATCGCCTGGGAGGGGACCACCAAGGCGTCCACGGCGTTGCATTGGGCGGTGGAGAAGCGGCGGGCCAGGGCGCGCAGCCAGGCGGCGGGGACCAGGGGGACATAATGGTTCAGGTAATGCTCGAAGAAGGTGTGGTAGCTCTCCACCGCCGGGATGCCCAGCCGCCGGGCCAGCGCCAGCCCGCTGTAGTGGGCGACGAAGGGGGTATGGATGTGCAACAGGTCGAATCCCCGCCGCGCCAGGTCCGGGCGCCGCCGCCGCAACGCACCCACTCGCAGGAGGCGGTCCTCCGGGTCCAGCGGCAGGTAGCGCGACGGGATGCGGATGACCTCGAACGGCTCGGGGACGGTGGGTCCGTAGTCCGGGGCCAGCAGGGTCACCGCGCACCCCTGGGAGACGAGTTCCCGGGCAAAGGTCTGGATCGAGGTGGAGACCCCGTTGATCCGCGGAAAATACACGTCCGAGATCATCAACACACGCATCAAAGTCACCCGCGGCTCGCAGAAAAAATCCCGTCATGGTAGCGACCGGGTCCCGCCCGCGCCGTGAACGAATGATGACAGAAGCGCCGCAGGTCACGCCGGGCGTGCGGCTTCACGCCATCTTCATCATTCCTCCATGGTGCGGCAACAGAGATTGCCGACCATGCGCCGAACTCATCGTCGAGGATCCTACCGCGATGTCCGAGATCACGCGCATCAACCCCCTGCGGTATCGCAGCATCTTCATCTCCGATGTCCACCTGGGCTTTCGTGGTTGCCAGGCCGGGTATCTGCTGGATTTTCTCCAGTCCACCCACTGCAAACACCTCTATCTGGTGGGGGACATCGTGGACCTGTGGGAGATGCGCCACGGGGTCTACTGGCCCGAGGCCCACAACGCGGTGGTGCGCGCGGTGCTGGAGAAGGCCCGCACCGATACCCAGGTGATCTTCTGCCCCGGTAACCACGACGAACCCCTACGCGCCCACCTGGGGGCCGACTTCGGCAACGTCCTGATCCGCGACGAGGTGGTCCACGAGACCGCAGACGGGCGGCGGTTCCTGGTGCTGCACGGGGATCGCTTCGACAGCGTGGTCCAGTGCGGCCCCTGGCTGGCCCGCCTGGGCTCTCGCGTCTATGGTCACCTGCTGGCCCTGAACGGGTTGGTGAGCCGGGTGCGGCGCCACTTCGGGCTGCGCTACTGGTCACTGGCCGGCTATCTCAAGCACAAGGTCAAGAACGCGGTGAGCTATATTGGCAGCTTCGAGCAGGCGGTGGCGGCCGAGGCGCGGCTGCGCGAAGTCGACGGCATGATCTGCGGCCACATCCACCACGCCGAGGTGCGGGAACTGGACGGGACGCTCTACTGCAACTGCGGTGACTGGGTGGAGAGTTGCACCGCGCTAGTGGAGCACCACGACGGCCGTTTGGAACTGCTGCGCTGGACCGATGCCGTTCCCGAGAGCCTCAGCGGACCGCTGCCCGCGCTGGCCCTGGCCAGGGCAGGTTGAGCGACCGCGTGGGCGCAACATCACGGTCGCGCGCCGGTCACCATGGGGTTATGGTCGGCCCCCAGATGGCCCCTGATAACGTCATTGCCCGCACGGCGTCGGCCGCGGCCCGATGGTCGCGGGCGCAGTCCTCTGGGGCTATCGCGGTGCGCAGTTTGTGGGCCGCCACATCAAGTCGGCACACAAAAAAAGGCGGCTTACGCCGCCTTCCTCAGATCCACGCAGTGCACAGTTACCCGCCAAAGCCACCCAGGGCATAGGGCACGAGGGGAACCAGGCAGATGGCGACAGCCATCCACAAAGCGGTGTTGGTCTTGGAGCGCAGGGTCGCGTCACTCATGGCAGTAACCTCGGCTCATGGGGCCAACGGTGTGGTTAGCCTGCGGTTAGCCTGCGGTTAGCCTGCGCAAGTGGTTGATTCAGCTTGGGAGTGGCTTTCCTGGCACATGAGGTGCCACACAATTCGCCCCATGAGCCCGAATACCTTCTGAAGCCTTGGACTCCAGGTCGCGGTCCGGTGCTTGGCGGCCGGGGCGCTGACCAACGCGCGTCACGGCCTTGATCATAACGCCGACCACGCGCCCTTGCGGCCCCCCGGTCGCGACGGATAAGACCCTCAGAGATACCGGAGTAATGATCGAGGCCGACCGTCACGCGGCGGCCATATCTCCCTGTTAGGCTCGGTCCATGGCCGTGCGGCATCCGCCCGGCGCTCAGGTCCGCGAATTCGTCGCCAAGGTCTATGCGCGTGTCATCCATTACGGCCGCCCCACGAGTATTCCGTTCTGACGCCCAAGGGCGGGCCGATCGCCATGGATAAGACGGGTAGGGCGCGCCCGGCGGACGCGCCGGCCAAGGTCCGCCTCGCGGGCGGGACGGCCCGGCGTGCGGCCGTCGCCAACGTGCGGGCCGACCCCGGTCGGGCGACGCAGCGGGGCGATTAGGCCGATGGAAGACCTGTTCCAAGGCATCGACGCCTGGGTGGTCGGTCATCCGGGCTGGACCTATGTCACCGTGTTCCTGATCGCCATGGGGGAATCCATGGCGGTGATCGGGGTGGTGGTGCCGGGGGTGGTGTCGCTGATCGGGGCCGGCGCTTTGGTCGCCACCGGTGCTATCTCATTCTGGCCGGCCTTCGCCGCCGCGTCCGCGGGCGCCATCGTCGGCGATGGCCTGAGTTACGCGGTGGGCCGGCACTACCGTACGCACCTGCGCGACCTCTGGCCCTTTTCCCGCTACCCGCGGCAACTCGAATGGGGCGTGGAATTCTTTCACCGGTACGGCGGCTGGAGTATCGCCATCGGCCGCTTCGCCGGACCCAGCCGGGCCATTGTCCCGCTGGTCGCCGGGATGCTGCAGATGCCGCCGCGGCGCTTCTATGCCGCCAACGTCGCCTCGGGGATCGCCCAGACCCTCATCTTCTTCCTGCCCGGCATGGTCCTGGGGGCCTCGCTGAAGCTGGCCGCGGAGGCAGCGTGGCGGCTGGTCATCCTCGCGGTGCTCCTGCTCGGCGCCCTGGTACTCGCCTTCTGGCTCGCCCGCCGGGTCTATCGCCTGCTCGCCCCCCACGCCAGTGCCTGGCTCCAGGCGCTGCTGCGCTGGTCCGACCTGCACCCGACCATGGGCCGTCTCGCCCACGCCCTGGCCGACCCCGGGCACCCGGACGCCCGCGCCCTGACCGGCTTCGCCTTCGTGCTGATCCTGGGCGCCCTGCTGGTCGGGGCCATCACCGGCCTGACCCTGTTCGCCGCGCCGGAACTGGCGCTCGATCGCGCCGCCCTGGACCTGGGCCAGAGCCTGCGCGACCCGCTGGGCGACCGCTTGATGGTGCGCCTCGCCGCCCTGGGGGCGCCCGCCGTGGTCCTGCCGCTGGTGGTGCTGGTGTTCGTCTGGCTGCGTCGGCAGGGCCAGGTGCGCCATGGCCATTACTGGCTGGCCGCCGCCGCCTTTCCCCTGGTCGCTACCCCGCTGCTCGGCGCCCTGTTGGCGGTGCCGCGCCCCGATCTCGGGCTGCAACTGGCGCTGCCCTGGTCCTTCCCCAGCGGGCCCGTGTTGCTCGCGACCTGTGTCTACGGGTTCCTCGCCGTCTCCATCGCCCGCGGCCTGCCCGAGCGGTACCGCTGGGCGCCCTATGCCCTGGCGACGACGACGATCGCGGCGGTCGCCGTGGCGCGCGTCTATTTCGGGGCCGAATGGTTGACCGCCGTGGTCGACAGCAGCGCACTGGGACTGGTGTGGGTCGCCGCGCTGGGGCTCGCATTGCATCGTCATGTCCACTTGCGGCGGCGCTCCGCGGTGCTCGCCGCAGTCGCCGCGCTCGGGTTGATCGGCGGGCTCGCCCTGCACAGTTGGATCGCCGGTGACCGGCAACTGGCCCGGCTGACGCCGGCCGAGCGCATCGTAACCGTCGCACGCAGCGCCTGGCACGACACCGGCGGGACCCGCCTGCCGCACCACCGCGAGGACCTAAGCCGGCACAACCGCCACCCCCTGAGCATTCAATACGCCGGCGACCCCGCGGCCCTCACCACCGCCCTCGCCGCCGCCGGCTGGGCGCCGGCGCTGGTGCTCGACTGGGAGAACGCCATGCGGCTCCTGTCGCCCTCCCTGCCGCTGGACGAATTACCGGTGATCCCCCAGGTCCACGACGGCCGGCACGAGGCCCTGATCCTGACCAGGGCCGCCGGGCCTGACCGGCGCGAGGTACTGCGCCTCTGGCCCGCGCGGTTCCGGCTGGAGGACGGCACACCGCTGTGGGTCGGCAATGTCAGCCGCCAGCGTAAAGACGTGGTGCTCGAGCTGGTCGTCGTCCCGGCCACGATCCCGCACGATTTTGCTTTGCCGACGGACTTCATCGGGGGGATGGGCGGGCTTGCGACCCACAGCGCGCCGGGCGCCGGGGTCGTGCTGATTGAGCCTGGCGCCTTGGGCGAGCGATCCGATACTCGGGCGATCGAATGATCCCAGAAAAAGCAGTTTAGCCGCAAATTAACGCAAATTAACGCGAATAATCAGAGACTTGACTATTTCTGCATGTTCACCGTCCGGGTGGCGCCCGCGACGATGCTAACCAGCCGATTTATTTGCGCTCATTTGCGTTCATTTGCGGCCAAATACTCTTTTTTGGTTGAAGTCTCACCCTCACAGCGGCGCAAAGAACGCCCAGAGCTCGGCCAGCAATTGCCGCTCCTGCCCTGCCCGGCCGGGATAGTCGAAGTGTCCGGCCTCAAGCACGAACAGCCGTTTGTCGCCCGGGATGGCGTTGTAGACCGCGAACTGACCGGGCGGGGCCACGGCCGGGTCGAAGACGGCGGCCGCCACCTGCATGGGACTGCGGATGTGCCTGGCGGCAATGGCGGAATCGTAGTACGCCAGGGTGTCGAGGACCCCGCCCGTGGTGCGGGCGTAGCGCTGGAGCGCGGCGGCGCTGCCGGTGCTGGGCAAGCGCAGCCGCAGGGGCTGGTGGCCGAAGCTCGGTACATTGAGATGGCCCCGACCGATCCGCTCGTCCCAGGCCAGGGCCAGGGCCCCGATGCCGCCGCCCAGGCTGATACCCAGATAGCCCAGATGCCCCGCCAACTCGGGGAAGATCCCGAGCAGGGCCGAGACCCCGGTCCAGACATCATCGACGCAGCCGCCCAGGATGTAGTGATCGCGCTGATCGAGGTCGTGGAGCACATGCCAGTTGGGGTCCGGGGAGATCGGCGGGCGCCGACTGCGGCTCAGACCCCGAAAGCAGGGCACCAGATAGGCCCCGTCGGCGCGGGGCAGGTTCAACGGCGGGCACTCGATCCCGCCATAGCCGTGACCCAGCACGAAGCCGCGTCGCGGCGGCCCGTCGCGCGGCGTCAGGAGCCAGCCGCGAATGGGGAAGCCGTCGGTGGAGTCGTATTCCAGGTCATGGACCAGAAAGCGCGGATGGGCGTCACTCGACGACCGCAAGCGCGGGTTCGGTACCACCCCCAACGCGCGGCGGTAACGCGCCGTCCAGAAGGCCGCGAAATCGGCGGGCTCAGGCGGGGGCGCCACGGCGCGCAGGTCATCCAGGCTATAGCCGTAGCTGGGATCGAACGGATATTCGTGGGTGAAGGACATCGATGGAGGCCTCGATGGGCACGGATCAGGCATTGATCATAACTCCGGCCACGCGCCCTGGCGGCAACCCGTCGCGGCCTGGGGGCCGCTCCCAATGCCGTTAAGTTAAGCCATTCTGGCTCCCACGCTCCTGCGTGGGAGCAAGTGCGGGCGCTCCGCGTCCAGCGCCAAGACCGGACGCGGAGCGCCCGCCCGGCATTCCCACGCGGAGCGTGGGAACGAGAAGCCGCGCCGTCGGCGCTTAACTTAATGGCATTGGGGCCGCTCCTACGCCGTGGGAGCGGCCCCCAGGCCGCGACGGGCCGGAGATCAATAAAGCTTCGGGACGTGCAGCTCCGGCGGCAGCGGCTCGCGCTCGTAGTCCGGGTTAAAGACCCGCTCGGGCAGCGTAATCTCCTCGTGGAGCACCGGCACGTAGGGGATCTGCTCGATCAGGTGATGAATGCAGTTGAGCCGGGCGCGTTTCTTGTCGTTGGCCTCGACGATGTACCAGGGCGCCTCGGGGATGTTGGTCCGGGCGAAGGTCTCTTCCTTGGCCTTGGTGTATTGCTCCCAGCGCACGCGCGATTGCAGGTCCATGGGACTCAGCTTCCATTGCTTGAGCGGGTCATGGATGCGCATCAGGAAGCGCAGTTGCTGTTCCTCGTCGGTGATCGAGAACCAATACTTGATCAGCCGGATGCCGGAGCGCACCAGCATCCGCTCGAACTCGGGCACGTCCTGGAAGAACTGCTCGACCTGATCGGGGCTGGCGAAGCCCATCACCCGCTCCACCCCCGAGCGGTTGTACCAGGAGCGGTCGAACAGCACGATCTCACCGCCCGACGGCAGATGCGGC
>Ga0247841_10012071_pt1 | contig 11332 bp, 6 predicted proteins | sample LaCruzMarch2015__2_FD_192410 | JGI IMG/M metagenome (GOLD analysis project Ga0247841, IMG submission 192410) | Freshwater microbial communities from meromictic Lake La Cruz, Castile-La Mancha, Spain - LaCruzMarch2015_18m | ecosystem: Environmental > Aquatic > Freshwater > Lake | place: Spain...
GCGCCCGCCTGCACGCCCCTGGGCGCCCTGCCCGCGGTGAGTCTCGCGGACCTCGATGAGTGGCTCGGCCGGATCGCCCAGACGGCGGCGGGCGGCCGGCGCCTGGACGGGCGCACCCTGCAGCGCCTGCGCGAAGCACTGGAACCGCTGTTCCCCGACGACGGCGCCCGCCGACGCTACCAAGCGATCCAGCGCCCGGCCCTGACGATCCTCGCCGCGGCGACCCTCACCGCCATCCACCCGGGAGCCCGACCATGACCGGCAAACCACTGTATCTCGGCAACGGCAAGCAGCGCCCGGAGGCCGTCCGCGAACTGCCGGATGTGGACCCGGAGGCCCTGCGCCGCGCCGACGGCTACCGCGCCGGGCCGGACCTCCAGGCCGCCGTCATCACCGCCCTGACGCTCGGGATGCCGCTGCTGCTGACCGGCGAGCCCGGCTCCGGCAAGTCCCGGCTCGCCTACAGCATCGCCCATGAATTCATGCTGCCCCTGACCGAGTTCGTGGTGAAGTCCGACACCCAGGCGCGTGACCTGCTCTACCGCTTCGACACCGTCGGCCGCTTCCACGCCAGCCAAACCGAGCGCCGCGCCGCCGACCCGCGGCGCTTCATCTGCTTCGAGGCCCTGGGCCGCGCCCTGCTGCACGCCAAGCCCCCGGAGTACGCCCGCGACGTGCTGCGCCTGCCGCCCGCCGCCGTCGATCACCCCGGCCGCCCCACCCGCACCGTGGTCCTCATCGACGAGATCGACAAGGCCCCGCGCGACGTGCCCAACGACCTGCTGGTGGAGATCGAGCGCCTGCGCTTCCCCATCCCGGAACTGGCGAGCGACACCGACCCCCTGCCGACGGTGGAACTCGCCCTGGCCGAGCGCGCCTGCCGCCCCATCGTGGTCATCACCAGCAACTCCGAGAAGGCCCTGCCGGAGCCCTTCCTGCGCCGCTGCGTCTACCACCACCTGGAACTGCCGCCCTTCGACCTGGACCTGAAAGACGCCGAGCGGGCCGGCCAAGTCACCATCGAGGACATCGTGAAGTCCCGCCTGGGCAGCCGCTTCACGGGCGGCGGCGACCGGCTCTTCGACGACCTGCTGGACTTCTACCGCTTCCTGCGTCGCGACGCCCAGGGCCTGGGGCACAAGCCGTCGCTCGCGGAGCTGCTCAACTGGCTCGATGCCCTGGTCCCCGAGGTCGGGCGCGGTGCACCCCCGGGCGGTGTGGCGGATCTGGATCAGCACGACCTGCTCGCCAAGACCCGCGGCCTGCTGTTCAAGAACCAGCCGGATCAGGCCCAGGCGCGGGCCCTGCTCGAACGCTGGCGGGAAGCGCGCGCGTCCGGGCCGGGCGCCCCGGGCCGCTGAGCCCCAGACACGGCGCCGGAGCGAGACCCCGATCATGACCGTGCCCGCCGCCCGGCCCCCGGTCGAGCTTTCTGGCTCCCACGCTCCAGCGTGGGAGCAAGTGCGGGCGCTCCGCGTCCAGTGCCAAGACCGGACGCGCAGCGCCCGCACGGCATTCCCACGCTGGAGCGTGGGAACGAGCAGCCGGGCCGCCGGTGCCTGACTCAACGGCAGTGCCGGGCCCGCTCGACCCTGGACCCTGGTCCGAGCCCTGGTCCCGCCTGCGCGAACTCGACCGGCTGCTGCAGGGCGCGGATCTCCCCACCGGCGCGGACCGCTGGCAGAACGCCCAAGACCTGCTCGCCGCGCTGGCCGCCGGCCGCCGCCTGCCGGCCGACCCGCGGCAGGTGCGTCCCCTGCTGGCGCCGCTCTTCTGCCGTTCCCCGGACGAGCAGCGGCGCTTCGCCGAGGTCTACGCGCAGTGGCTGGGTCAGGGCGGCGCCCGACCGTCCGGTGCCGCCCCCGCGCCTGTCCAGCGTGCGCCCCGACCCCGCCGGCCGCCGCCCCAGACCCGGCTGCGGCCCATCCTGCTCGGGCTCGGCCTGCTGGTCCTGGCCGTGGCCCTGGGGCTCTTTCTCTGGCTCCAGCCGGCGCCGGTGCCCGCGGGTCCCGCCCAGACGCCGCCCACCCCCCAGCCGACCGACCCCGCACCCTTCGCGGGTGCCGGCGACTATCTGCAACTACCGCTTGAACCGATCCGCCCCCGCACCCCGCCGGAGGTCGTCGGCCCAGGCCCGCAGGCGTTACGCTTGCTCGCGGTCGGCGACTGGCTGCTGCCGGCCCTGCCCGGGCTGGCCCTGCTCGCCTGGCTGCTGTGGCGCGCCCTGCGCCGCCGCGACGTGCTGCGCTACCGTAAGGGCGATCCGGACTCGCCCCTGCGCCACCTGACCCTGGCCGCCGCCGACGACAACCTCTTCACCGATCCCGCCCTGCGCGCGGCGCTGCGTCGGCTCCATACCGCGGTGCCGGTGCCGACGCGGCGCCTGGACGAGCGTGCCACCTGCGAGCGCACCGCCCGCAACCAGGGGCTCTTCGCCCCCGTCTACCGCGCCCTGCCGCGGGTGCCGGACCTGGTGGTCCTGGTGGACTTCCAGCACCGCGCCGACCACTTGGCCGGGCTCGCCGAGACCCTGGTCCTGCGCCTGCGCGAGGCCGGCCTCGCGGTCCACCGCTACCCCTTCCAGCGCCATCCGGCCCGGGTCCTCGGTGCGCGCGGTCAAGGGATCGGCCTCACGGAACTGGCCGCCCGCCACGCCGGGGCGCGCCTCCTGATCGTCGGCGACCCCGCCGCCTTCGTCGACCCCTGGGCTGGGCGCGCGGCCGACTGGACCGAGGTCCTGGCCCTGTGGCCGCGGCGTGCCCTGCTGGCGACCCGGGGCGTGCCGGACCCCTGGCGGGCCGCCCTGGAGGGCGCCGGGCTCGCGCTCGCCCCCTTCGGCGAGGCCGGGCTGATCCGTCTCGCCGGCCACCTGACCCAGGGCCCGGTCGCCGCCGGGGGCCTGCCCGAGCCGATCTTGCCGGGCCTGCTGGGTACCAACACCATCGCCCTGGACCCGGCCCCGGCGGCGGCCGACCGACGCGCGCTGCTTGCGGACCTGGACGCCTGGCTCGGCCCCCACGGCGGCCTGCTGCTCGCCGCCGCGGCCGTCTATCCCGAGGTGCACCCGGGACTGACCCGGGTGCTGGACCAGGCGTTGTTCCCGGCCGACCCCGCCGCCATCCGGGGCGAGCGCCTGCTGCGCCTGGCCCGGCTGCCCTGGTTGCGCGCCGGACACCTGCCGGACTGGCTGCGCCTGACCCTCACCGAGCGCACCGGGCGCGCCCAGACCCGGCGTATCGGGGCCATCTATCGGGAACTGCTGGGGCGCGCCAGTGTGGACGGCGAGGAGGCACTGCGCCTGCCGTTCGCCGCGTCCGGTCCGCACGGGTCACGGCTTAAGCGCCTGCGCACCCTGGTGCGCGAGCGGGGCTGGCGCCTGGGGCGTTGGATTCACGACCTGGCCGGGGTCGCCGGCCCCGAGGCGGCGCTGCTGGACCGCATCTTTCTCGACACCGTGCTGCGCCCGCGCCTGCTGGACTTCCTGCTGCCGCGTCGGCTGGCGCGGTTGCTGCCGCGGCGGCCGGGCGGGGTCGGCGGTCTGGCGGCGGCGACCGCCCTGGCCCTGACGTTCGCGATCGGGCTGAATCTTGCCTGGCAAGGGGATGACGGCCGGGGCCGCCCGGGACTGCGCGCCCTGGCCGCGGCGGCGCTGGCGGGGGGCGAGGCACTGACGCGCCGGGACCTGCGGGTCGAGATCATCCACACCCCAAGCACCGCGCGGCTGGCGGCGGACCTGGCCGGGGTACTGGCACAGAGCGGCTTCCCGGCGCCGGGACTGGTGCCACTCCCCGCGCCGTCCCCGGAGGGGCCCGGCCCGGCAGCAACCCCGGACCAGGCGACCACCCCGCCGCCGGTGCGGGCGGTCAACACCGTACAGGTCGGCAGTCGGACCATGGTCGTCCCCGGTGCCTTCGTCGCCGCGCGGCTCCAGTATCTCGCCTGGGGCGACCCGGCCGTCATCGCTGACCGTCTGAGCGCACCGCCGCCGGGCGCCGATGCTGCCCTGGCCGACACGCCGCCCGCCGACAGGCTGATCCGTGTCTGGCTCACCACCACCGGCCACGGCGCCGTCTTCACCAATGACCTGCTGCAACCCCTCACCGCCGCCGCGCACGCCCGGTTCCTGGACCCCAAGGGCCTCGCGCTGCCCGAGCCGACGCTGCCGCGCCCCAAGGTCTTCCGCGACCAGTTGCAGGACGGCACCGATGGCCCGGCCATGGTCGCGCTGCCCGGCGGGACCTTTCAGATGGGCTCGCCGGAGAATGAGCCGGAGCGCTTTGACACCGAGGGTCCGCGTCATGAGGTGCGGGTCCAACCCTTCGCCATCGGCCAGACCGAGGTCACCTTTGCCGAGTACGACCGCTTCGCCCAGGCCACCGGGCGCGAGCGGCCGGATGATCGGGGCTGGGGCCGTGGCGAGCGCCCGGTGATCAATGTCTCCTGGCAGGACGCGAGCGCCTATGCCGCCTGGCTCGCCGGGCAGACCGGCCAGCCCTATCGCCTGCCCAGCGAGGCCGAATGGGAATACGCCGCCCGCGCCGGGACCGAGACCCCGTTCTGGACCGGTGCCTGCATCCACACCGACCAGGCCAACTATGACGGCAACTACGACTACAACGGCTGCGGGGCCAAGACCGGTGTGTACCGCGAAAAAACCGTCACCGCCGGCAGCCTGCCGCCCAACCCCTGGGGGCTCTCTGAGGTCGCGGGCAATGTCTGGGAATGGGTACAGGACCCTTGGCACGACAATTACCAGGGCGCACCGGACGATGGCAGCGCTTGGGAGGACGCTGAGGGCCGCGGGCGCGTGCTGCGTGGCGGCAGTTGGCTCTACCTTGCCGGGTACTGCCGGTCGGCGAGCCGCCTCGGTTACGGGCCGGCCTACCGCCTCGACCGCATCGGCTTGCGGCTGTCCCGAGGGTCTTCCCCGCCCGGCCGGGGCAGATAGCGCGCAGCGCCATCCGGCAAGCAGGCAGGGGTGGCGGGGCCTGGCTGGAAACGCCCCGGGCGGAGCCGGGGCGGTTTCCAGCCGGGAACCGCCGCCCCTCTCGCGCCGGCGCTCTTCGCTTCTCGTCTCGCTCTCACGCTCTTCTCGCTCCCACGCTCCAGCGTGGGAGTGTCGAGCGGGCGCTCCCGCGTCCAGTCGGCCGGCTGGACGCAGGAGCGCCCGCACTTGCTCCCACGCCGGAGCGTGGGAGCCAGAGGGCAGCGCGACGGGCGCGGGGGCTCTTCTCGCTCCCACGCTCCCGCGTGGGAGTGTCGGGCGGGCGCTCCCGCGTCCGGTCGGCCGGCTGGACGCAGGAGCGCCCGCACTTGCTCCCACGCCGGAGCGTGGGAGCCAGAGGGCAGCACGACGGCGCGGGGGCTCTTCTCGCTCCCACGCTCCCGCGTGGGAGTGTCGGGCGGGCGCTCCCGCGTCCGGTCGGCCGGCTGGACGCAGGAGCGCCCGCACTTGCTCCCACGCCGGAGCGTGGGAGCCAGAGGGCAGCACGACGGCGCGGGGGCTCTTCTCGCTCCCACGCTCCCGCGTGGGAGTGTCGAGCGGGCGCTCCCGCGTCCGGTCGGCCGGCGGGACGCAGGAGCGCCCGCACTTGCTCCCACGCCGGAGCGTGGGAGCCAGACGGCCAGAGGCCCCATCGACAACCCCGGCGACCCATGGCAACCTTGGTGCATCCACCAGCCCCCGGAGACCAAGCCCATGGGCCGCGACCGCTATCGCATCCTGGACCCGCAGGCGCCGCACTTTCTGACCTGCACCATCGTGCAATGGCTGCCGATGTTCTCACAGCCCGCCAATGTGCAGATCCTGTTCGACTCCATCGCCTTTCTCCAACGTGAGCAGGGCCTGGTACTCTATGGCTATGTAATCATGGAAAACCATTGTCACCTGCTGGCGCGGGCCCCGGACCTCGGCCAGGCCCTGGCGAGCTTCAAGTCATTCACGGCCCGCAAGATGGTCGAACGGTTGAGGGAGCGGCGCTCCCCGGTGCTGGATCTCTTGGCCTGGCACAAGCTGCGGCACAAGACGGACCGGGAGCATCAGGTGTGGCAGGAGGGGTCCCATCCGGAACAGGTGGAGGGGGAGGCGATGATCCGGCAGAAGCTCGATTACATTCACAACAATCCGGTCGCCCGGGGGTATGTCGATGATCCTTTGCACTGGCGCTATTCGAGTGCGCGCAATTATGCCGGGCAGGCGGGGTTGATCGAGGTCGCGACCTCATGGTGAGCCCCCCGGACCCGGACGCGGGAGCGCCCGCGCTTGCTCCCACGCGGGAGCGTGGGAGCCAGAGGGTGGAGCGAGGGGCTCTTCTCGTTCCCACGCTCCGCGTGGGAATGCAGAGCGGGCGCTCCGCGTCCGGTCGCCGCGCCGGACGCGGAGCGCCCGCGCTTGCTCCCACGCTGGAGCGTGGGAGCCAGATGGGCCAGATGGGCCTGATGGGCCAGATGGGCCTGATGGGGCTCAGGGGGCAGCGGGGTCCGGTCTTGCTGGGCCTGCTGCTCTTGCCGTCCCTTGCCTGCGCCGCAGGCCCTCAGGCGCCGGACCCGCCCTGCCGCGGCCGTCCGGGGCAGGGGCCGGAGATGGTCGTGATCGCGGCCGGGCGCTTTCTCATGGGGTCGCCCGACACCGAGCCGGAGCGGTCGGACGCTGAAGGTCCCCGCCACGGCGTCGCGATACAGAACCCCTTCGCGCCGGGAACGTCTGGGAGTGGGTGGCGGACTGCTGGCATGAGGACTACCAGGGCGCGCCGATCGACGGCAGCGCCTGGGGCGAGGCGGGGGGCGGGGACTGTTCCCGGCGCCTGCTTCGCGGCGGCGGCCGGGGCGATGGCCCGCGGGGGCTCCGGTCAGCCTACCGCGACTGGAGCAACGCGGGTGAAGCGAACTTCATCCTTGGTCTGCGCCTCGCCAGGACCCTTTGACCCTTTGCCCTCTGTCCTTTGCACTATCGGGTGCCGCCTTCCTCGCCCGGTCTCGCGGTGGCAAAGACCGCCTGCAATAGGTCGAGCTTGGTGCCCACCTCCGCGGGGATGGACGCGGGATCGATGAACCGCACAAGCTGATGCAACTCGCCCTTGCGCAGCAACATCGCATGACCCAAGCGCTGCGCCAGGCGGCGGAAGAATTCCTCGGCGAAGCTGCTGAGCTTCAGGCGCTCGGTCTTCGCTTCCCAGACGAGGCGCGCCGCGTCCGGGGCGGCGTCCTTCCAGGTCGCGAAGTCCTCCCGGCTGCCGCCGAAGACCTGCTCCTGGATCAAGGCGTCCAGCACCTCATCGGTCTCGATCCGCAAGCCGTCGAACAGCGTCAGGTCGCCGTAATGCTCGGCGACATAGGCGCGCAGGACCTTGGGTGTGATGAAATAGTTCTCGGCCTCATAGCGCCGCCAGTATAGGATGCTCAGGCCGCCCTCGTCCAGGTCCGCACGGTTGCGGCCATCGTTGTCCAGAATGGCGAGCCCTTTGAGAGCCGGAATCATCTCGCGCAGCGCGAAGAAATGGGCCTTCGGTGTCACACCGAAGCCCCCTTCCACGCGTTCCAGTTCGGAATCGAGACTGGGGTCCGGATAATTGTTCGCCACGTAGAAGGCATTGATCTGCTCATCCCACACCTGCGTCACCGGGTGGCCCAGTCGTTGCGCCAGCGCCCGCAGCATGTCCAGATCCGTTCCCCCTTCGACGTACAGCACATAGCCTCGCTGGCGCGCCCGGACATAGTGCTCGGCCCCATAGTGCTTGAGTGCGTTGCGAATGTCTGTCTTGGCCGCCAGGTTATCCGCGCGTCCCTCAAGCAGCAGGGTCAGGTGATGATCGAGTGCCTCATCCAGAATCACCTCCGAATGGGTCACCATCACCACTTGGGACTGGTTTTCCGCGGCGATCTCGCGCAGGAGCACATAAACCTGCTTCTGCCGCAGAATCTCCAGGTGTGCGTCCGGTTCGTCGATCAGGAGCACGCTGCGGCGGTGGGAATAGAGGTAGGCAAAGATCAACAGCATTTGCTGGAATCCACGACCGGCCAGCGCGACGTCGAGGTCCTCCTTGACGTGGGCCTGGCGGTAGAACAGATCGATACTGCCCCGTGCCGTTTCTGTCGGCTCCGCAAGGTCGATGTCAAAGAGTCGCTGCATCAGCGCGGTGATTCGCCGCCAGTCCTGCGGCGCGTCTTTGAACACGATGAGGCACAGATTGCGCAGCACCTGGGCCGTTTGCCCTTGTCCCAACAAGACGCCGATGCGCCCCGGCTGCAGGATCGGCTCCTCTGTTTCCAGGCCGGATATGGGATAGAGCAACGCGACGTTGAGGCCGGCGGCGGCGCCCATCAGGTCCATCCGCTTTGCCGTGGCCGCGTCCGGCTTACAATAGACCAACTCGTCCCCTTGGTTGCGAAAGCTCATGGTGACGGGCTCGACCCTGTTGTCGTATTGCACGCCCAGGGTGATCAGCAGGGGGATATCCCGATTGCCGGTGCGCACGGCGGTGTTGTGCCAGAAATAGCGGGTCCGCTGCACCGGGACTGAGACGATGTTCAGGCGATTAATCGAGGTCGAGGTGCGCTCCGTGGCGGTCGAGGTCTGCTTGGCGTCGAACCAGGTCTTGACCGCCTGGGACCAGAGTGCAATGGCCTGGATCGCCGTGGTCTTGCCGCAATTGTTCGGCCCGATCAATACGGCCGGATGATCGAGTTCGATACGCTGCCGGTCGCCGAAGCGTTTGAAGTTTTGAATCTCAAGATAATGAAACAGTCTCATGTCGTATCCCGTAAGCGTGCCTGGTGATCGCGGCGATGGGCGGCTAAACTCTTTTCTTAGGCTCAGGGGTCGGCTCGATCCCGCCCCGGGCAAGACCCGCGATCATGTCCCGCAACTCCCCGATCGCCTGTTCCCGCCGGGGATTGGGGTCCCAGCGCCTGCCCATCCAGGCCAGCACGTCCTGCGGCGCGGCCCCCAGCCGCTCCGGCACCAGCAGGTCGTAGATACCGCGCCATTCGCCCTCCACCCGCAGCGCGAGACGCGGGTTGATGAGGTACTGGCCGCGGCTGATCCGCAGGAAGAGTTTGCGGTTGTAGGGACCCTCGCGGTTGACCTCGTTCTTGGAGAGGATGGATGAGACATAGGTCTGCTTCTTGCGCCGGGCCGGCACCACCGACTCTGGGAACTGCCCCAGCACGGCGGCGAAGTCGACGGCGTTCAGGAGGTTGCGGCGTGTCGCCCAGTTCTCCCCGAGCCGTTGGTAGAACAGTACCAGGGCGACACAGAGCATCAGGTACTCCATGTGCCGCCGGTCGAGCTTGACCAGGCGTCCGTCGACCTGGATGTCGATCCCCGCCGGGGCCAGCCGCTCGAAGACCGCGGGCAGGCGGGTGCGGGCGAAGCGCTCGTCTGCGCAGGCACGATCGAGCGCGATCTGGAAGGCGTTCTGGCCATTGCCGTCGACCAGTCCCAGGTCGGCATCGCGCTCCAGCAATTCGCCGATGAGATCGGCGTGGCCCATGCGGCTGGCGATCATCAGCGGTGTCTGACCGAAACAGTTGCGGAAGTCCGCCCCGTATTTGTCGACCTCGCGCAGGACCCCGCCCGCGTGTTTGAGGCTGTAGAGCAGGTAGTGCTTCTTCTCCAGGATCGGCCAGGCCTTGTCCGGGTGGCGGGCGGCCTGGAGTCCGGCCCGATCGAGTTCATTGAGCAGGGGCTGGTCGCGGTAGACCAGGGCGTATTCCATGAGGCCGATGCGCGCCTTCTTGTCGCCCTTGACCAGGGCCTGCTCGCGCAGCGAGGCCAGCGTTTCCCCGCGCAGTACGGCCCAGGGGACCTGCTGTTCTTTGAGGATCTGGGCGCGGATCTCGGCCGCCTGTTCGTCCTTGCCCTGGAGTTCCAGCCGATGGGCCTCGCGGCGCCACTCATCCAGGCTGGAGCGCTGCTCCTGCACGTCGGCCACCCCCTGGTGGACCTCGGTGAGTCCCAGCAGCGCGAGCAGGGGCTGGGCGGGGCGCGGCTCGATCAGATAGAGGTTGCGCACCGCCCGGGTCACCGCCACATAGAGGGCGTTGATATAGAACTTGTAGATCTCCAGCGACTTGTCATTCTTGTCGCGCCCGCGGGCATAGCGCAGTTCACCCTGCAGGTCCGCCTCCGTCAGGTCCGCGGCGATGTCGCGGAAGCGCTTTTCCTCCCCGCTCACGAAGCCGTAGAGGAGCACATTCTCATATTCCAGCCCCTTGGCCTCGTGGATGGAGAAGACCAGCGGGGTGCGGAAAAAGCGCCGTACCTCGGCCTTCTGGTCGTCGTGCAGGACCAGGATGGCGAAGCGGGCGGAGGCGGCGGTGCGCCGGTCCAGGTCCCGCTTCACCGCGTCCGTGTCCGCCAGGAGCCCGACCCGGCCGGCGCCCGGACCCCGGCTCACCACCAGATAGTTGCTCTCCCGGTCCACCGAACCGAAGCGGGCGTGCTTGATGTGCAGCAGCCGGTTGGCGACCTCGGTGACCTCAGGGGAATTGCGGAAGTTGGTGTTGAGGATCCGGATCAGCTCGGTGGGGGCCTGGTCCCCCGGCTGGTTCCAGAAGAGCGTCTTGACCTTGGACCAGGAGAAGAAATTCGGGTGGACGATTTGGTTGGAGTCCCCGCACAGCAGGAAGCCGCGGGGGTCGCGCAGGGCCTTCAGGATCAGGAGCAACTGCACGTTGGTGAGGTCCTGCACCTCGTCCACCACCACGAAGTCGTAGCGCGGTACTACCCGGGTCAGCCAGGCGTGGCTCAGGATGTTGCTGTCGAACCAGCCCTCCTCGGCCAGGAACTTCAGATAACGCTCGAAGAGGTCATAGACCACGCCGCGCAGTTCGGGTGGGTAGATGGACTGGCGCACGCCGAGCGCCAGGTAGGTCTCCCGATCGAGATAGGAACGCTGCGGCGCAGTGCCGGTGATGGCCCCCTGGACCTCCTCGAAGAGCCGGTGGCTGTCCTGCAACTCCTTAGGCAACCGCTGGCGCGCCGCCCAATGGGCGAAGACCCGCGGGGTCATCTCCCGGCCCGGGGGGACCTGGATGCTCTCCAGATACTCCCGATAGGACAGGAACTCGACCTCCTGGTCCTCGTTCTCATAGCCCTGGGCGTAATAGAGGTCCCGCGCGTTCTGGGCCAGGAAGGGCGAGCGGGTCACATAGAGACAGTCGCCCCGGGCGTCCTTCAGCTTCTCCAGGGTGAGCGCCGTCTTGCCGCTGCCGGCCGAGCCGATGATGACGAGCGGCGGGGGCAGGCGGTAGATCGCCTCCTGGTCGTCGTCGAAGGACAGCACCTTGTCGAGCAGGTGGAAGCGGTGCAGGGCCGGGTTGAGATAGGGCA
>Ga0247841_10012073_pt1 | contig 11331 bp, 8 predicted proteins | sample LaCruzMarch2015__2_FD_192410 | JGI IMG/M metagenome (GOLD analysis project Ga0247841, IMG submission 192410) | Freshwater microbial communities from meromictic Lake La Cruz, Castile-La Mancha, Spain - LaCruzMarch2015_18m | ecosystem: Environmental > Aquatic > Freshwater > Lake | place: Spain...
AGCAAAGCGCTTTTTGCAAACGTTTCAGGGAACAACAACACGGCAAATGGTTTCAATACCCTATACAACAATACCGGTAATGCAAATACAGCGATCGGCAGTAATGCTTTGTTTTCCAATTCAACAGGAAATGATAACAGCGCAGTTGGAGCTGAAGCGCTATCAGTTAATACAACAGGTTCAGCGAATACCTCCATTGGTAAAGGTTCCCTGGATTTAAACACAACGGGCTCCAGCAATGTGGCCGTTGGCATTCGTGCTATGCATGATAATGTGTCAGGCAGCAAAATGGTCGCGGTCGGCGATTCCGCTTTGTATAATCAGGAAAGTGGATCCGGCCGGAATACTGCCGTTGGCAGCAAAACTTTATACCTGAATTCCACAGCGAATGATAATACTGCCGTGGGTTTCCAGGCACTGGATGAAAACAATGGTTCCTTCAACTCAGCCCTTGGGAGCAACGCATTAGGTGCTTATAATCCTGGTAGTTACAACACAGCCGTTGGTTATAATGCTTTGGTCAACGCAATAGGCGCTAATAACACCGCTGTCGGCAGCAACTGCCTCTCCTTATTCACCGGCAACAATCTAACCGGCATTGGCCAGGGAGCTTCCATTTCAACCACCGGGCTTACCAATGCGACCGCTGTCGGATACCTGGCATCTGTCAACGCCTCCAACAAGGTCCGCATCGGCAACTCCAGCGTTTCAGTTATCGAAGGGCAGGTTGGCTGGAGCTTCCCGTCGGATGCACGGTTTAAGTTTGATGTGAAAGATGATAACGTACCCGGCCTGGAATTTATCAATAAACTCCGCCCGGTCACCTACCATTTCGATGCAAAGAAATTTGATCAGCATGTAAGACAGAATATTACCGATGATAACGCTACCAGCGCCGAGGAATATTCGGTAGCTGCTTCCCGTGTTCAAACCGGTTTTCTGGCCCAGGAAGTCGAGCAGGTTTGCAAAGATCTGAACTACAAATTCGGGGGCCTCCATACTCCGGAGAATGAAACCGATAACTACAGTCTTTCTTATGATTCATTTGTGCCCCTGCTGGTAAAGGCCATCCAGGAGCAGCAGGTTATTATCGATGCCCAGAATGTACGCATCACGGATCTGGAGTCCAGGATCAGCACGATGGAAAACAACCAGCCTGACCGGGAGTGATCAAAGGATTTACAGTTTACAAATTACAGTTTTCAACCTATAGTCTGATTTACAGTTTACAAATTACAGTTTTCAATCTATAATCTGAATGTAAGATTTAAGATTGAGCCCGCTCCGAAAAGTCTTTATCCGGACGAGGTTTTGGGCTAAAGCACTATTATTCAGTATTTTGCTGTATCCCAACCTTAAGGTTGGGATAATTGATAACCAGGTTATTACCAAACTTTAGTCTAAAATTGACACTTTTCAGACTAGACTCAACTTTGAACTTTGAACTATTCTTAGTGTTCCTCAGTGCCCTCAGTGGCATAGTGGTTGTATTTCCAACAGAAAAAGTCACACGGAAAGCACAATTTTCTAACCAGTCATTAAACAATCTGACTTACATTTGAATAATGAATTCTGATGCTATTAATTTCATAATTAAATGAACTACCCCGCGGCAAGCAGCGGGGTATCTATTTAACCGACGGGTTAACCCGTCGGTTATAATACTTTCGCCTCAAGAGGCGGGGAATTAACCCAACAAGATTAAAAATTAAGAATTCAACATTCAACCTTTAACATTAAATTGTGTATGGCTCAAAAGAAGAAATCCCTCAAAATCGGCATCCTCAGCGCAGGCGGCGACTGTCCCGGGATCAATGCCGCCATCCGTGGCGTCGGCAAAACAGCTATCGTTGAGTACGGTATGAAAGTGATCGGAATATCCGATGGCTTCCTAGGCCTGATTAACGAAGAATATGAAGAGCTTACCGAAGAGAAACTTTCCGGCATCCTCACCCTTGGGGGTACGATCCTGGGCACCTCGCGCGAAAAGCCTTTTAAAAAGGACAAAGACAGCCTGGACCAGGTCAATAAACCAAAGCTGATCAAAAAAAATTACAAAGAGCTTGGTTTAGATGCCCTGGTCTGTATCGGTGGAAACGGCACCCAAAGGACTGCATCTATGCTTGTCGACGAGGGGCTCAATATCATCGGGCTGCCCAAGACGATCGATAATGATGTCTGGGGCACGGATATCACCTTCGGATTCGACTCGGCTTTAGGCATCGCGACGGATGCCATCGACCGGCTTCATACAACGGCCAACAGCCACAAACGCATAATGGTGATCGAACTGATGGGGCATAACGCCGGCTGGCTGACACTTTTTGCAGGCATTGCCGGCGGCGGAGATGTGATCCTGCTGCCCGAGATCAGGTATGATATGGATATCATCGCCGATTACCTGATAAAGCGCGCAAAGGCTAAAAAGCCCTATTCCATCGTGGTGGTCGGTGAAGGGATCGATAAACCAAAGAAGGATAAGGCCGCCACCTATATCTCTGATAAAATCCAGTACATCACCGGGCTGGAAACTCGCGAAACCATCCTGGGATACATCCAACGTGGCGGAAGCCCTTCGCCCAATGACCGTATCCTGGCCACCCGCTTCGGTGCACATGCAGTGGAGCTTATCGCAAAAGAAAAATTTGGCCATATGGTGGCTAAAAAGGGAGAAGAAATGACTTCAGTGCCGTTGAAGGATGTCGGCTCTAAAACCCGGCTTGTCCCACCTGACTTTTCGCTGATCGGCAAAGGAAGAAAGATGGGCATCTGCTTCGGAGATAGGGTCTGAGAGACAAAGATTGCCGTTTAAAATTTCTTCGTTTAACTTCGTGCCTGCTTCGTGTATCTTCGTGTTATTAAACCGGGTTAAGTTGTTACACGAAGTTCCACGAAGAAGACACGAAGAACCACAGAGTTATGTACATTTTTTCATAATCTTAACTTGAAAATATTCTATCAAATGAAAAATCACATTCTTGGATTTTTACTTTTAGTTTCCTCCTTATCCTCGATATCCCAGGATGATAAACTTGTGACATTTTACGAAAAATCCGGCTTCAAAGCTACTCCATCCTTCGATGAAACAGTTGCTTACTGCAAGCAGCTTGACCTGGCCTCGCCGTTCATCCAGCACACTACCTTTGGCACCAGTCCGCAGGGAAGAAAACTCCCCTTGCTGATCATAAATGGTAGCAGCCGGTTTGATCCTGCTTCTTCCCGACGAGAAGGGAAGCTTGTCCTGCTTATCCAGGCCGGTATCCATCCCGGTGAAATCGATGGAAAAGATGCCGGTTTCGTTTTTCTGCGCGACATGGTCGTTCATCAGAAATATGGCGGAATACCGAAAAATCTCACCATATTGTTTATCCCCATTTTTAATGTCGACGGGCACGAGCGCTTCAGCCCTTATAACCGGATCAACCAGGATGGTCCCGAAGAGATGGGTTGGCGTACTACAGCACAAAATCTTAACCTGAACCGTGACTTCCTGAAAGCGGATTCCCCTGAAATGCAGGCCTGGCTGAAACTTTACCAGCAATGGCTCCCCGACTTCTTTGTCGATATCCACGTCACCGATGGCGCCGATTACCAGTACGTTTCAACGTACGGGCTTGAAACGGACGGTAATATGGATGAAGGTCTGACCAACTGGACCAGGGAGCAGTTGGTCCCGATGATGGAACAATCCATGGATGCCGCAGGTTATCCTATGTTTCCCTATGTCATGTTCCGCCGCTGGCACGATCCCCGCAGCGGGCTGCGGAGCAGTGTTGCCGGGCCGCGGTTTTCACAGGGCTATACCGCTGCGCAGAACCGGATTGGGCTGCTTTTGGAAAACCATTCCCTGAAAGATTACAAAACCCGTGTCAGCAGTACTTATGAACTGCTGAATTTTCTCTGTGCATTCCTGGATGACCAGGCCGCAGTTATCCTGGAGTTAAATACCATGGCTGACTTAAACACAGCTTCAGCCGTGTTCCGTTCCCGGCCATTCCCTGTGAACTTTTCAGCCGGCAAAGACAGCATCATGGTTGATTTCCGCGGGGTGGAATACGATATCGAAAAGAGCGATCTGACCGGAGGGGATTGGTTCAGGTATCATGCTGATAAGCCGGAGACATTCCAGGTGCCCTATTTTAATCAACAGACGCCTTCTACTTTTGTCAATTTCCCTGAAGCCTATATCATCCCGACTGAATGGAGCGAAGCTATCGGGAAACTGGCACTGCATGGCATAAGCTATTCTATTCTCGATAAGCCTGTTAAAATCAATGTGGAATCATATCTGTTCACAAATATTGAATATGGAAAATCTTCCTTTGAAGGCCGGCTCCAGGTCACCCCGACATTCGATACATTCACAGAAGAAAGGGAATTTCCTGCAGGGTCTGCCGTCATTCCGACAAACCAGCGCACGGCAAGAGTCATTGCACACATGCTGGAGCCGGCTTCGCCCGATTCATACCTGCAATGGGGTTTTTTCAACGCCACTTTCGAGATGAAGGAATACTTCGAGACTTATGTCATGGAAGAATATGCCCGTAAGATGATGGCCGAAACACCAGGCATCAAAGAAGCATTTGAGCAATGGAAAGCATCAAATCCGGAACCCGCCAAAGACCAATGGGCGCAACTCGAATGGTTCTATTTTCGTTCGCCTTATGCAGATTTAAAAAGGAATGTGTATCCTATTGGAAGAATCTTAGATCAGACTTTCATTGATGAAATATTTAAAAACAATCCGTGAATTTCCTGTCGCATCTGTGTCATCCGTGTGCTATAATAGAACACGGATGACACGGATACAACGGATTTACGCGGATCTTTTCAAAACAATATACTATCTTGAGATTCGAACTCCAGCAGCCATTTCTTCCGCCATAATCCACCTGCATATCCCGTAAGAGAGCCGTCTGATCCTATAACCCGGTGGCAGGGTACGATGATACTAACAGGATTGGCGCCATTGGCTGCGGCCACTGCACGAATAGCCTTTAAATTGCCCATCCTCAGTGACAATTCTTTGTAAGATATGGTTTTTCCAAAAGGGATTTTCAGCAGTTCATTCCAGACATTCTTTTGAAATTCAGTTCCCTGAAGATCGAGCGGCAGGTTAAACACTTGACGTTTCCGGGTAAAATATTCTTCGAGTTGCTGCTTGATTTGAGACTCCATCTCATTGAAAGGAGATTCCATCCCAGGTCCATCAACAAAAATAAGGTTTGAAATTCCTCTTTCCGAGTATTCAATATTAATTAATCCAAGGGGAGATAAATACTTTATTTGCATGTAGCTGAAATTATTTCACGAAGTTACACGAAGATCCACGAAGAATAAATTCTTTGCGAAACTTTGCTTTTCTTTGCGAAACTTTGAGTGACAATTCTATTGTGCACTATTGTGTTTAAAATAAGCTATTTATGAAAAGTATAACTTTGATTATCAGTCTGGTCTTGTTTTCTTCCTATCTTTTTTCCCAGACTGAACCTGCACAGATTTATAACCCGGATGCAAATGCCCGTGAAGATATCGCGAAAGCAGTACAAAAGGCAAAAGCCGAAAACAAGCATGTTCTTCTACAGATCGGAGGAAATTGGTGCCCCTGGTGCGTACATCTTCACGAGATGGAAACCACTGACAACCAGATCGATTCACTGCTAAAAGCTGATTATGTGATGGTTTTAGTGAATGTCCCCAAAGAAAAAGAGAAGCGAAACCCGGAGCTGATGGCATCCCTTGACAATCCTCAACGATTTGGATTTCCTGTCCTGGTTGTGCTTAACCAGGAAGGCGAGCGTATCCACACACAGGACAGCTGGTATCTGGAACAGGATAAAACGTATGACAGGGAAAAGCTGGTGCAATTTTTCAGGATGTGGAATGTTACGGCGGTAAATCCCGGGAAATAAGGCGATTTTATTGCTATTCCGGATTCAGGTCAAACTTCCTGATGCATCTGACGGTTACCGGATATTCTTTGGTGGTATATCCATAAAGTCCATCATTAAAACTGACAACCCATGCCGACTCTTCCGGAGATTCAGCATCCCCAGCTTCTGTAGACGACCAGTATAACCAATCAGAAAAACCGCTTATTGCTAGCTTTTGCAGGTACATTTCCCGGAGTTCATCCAGGGAAGGTAAAAACCAGTCATTATAGCCGTTAAGATCAAGATCGTCACATATTTTTGCTGCAATATCTGCCTCATTACATCCTGCATTTATAGCGCTGGTGTTTGCATCGCCCATTCCGATTTCCGTATGCTGAGCATCAGTCCCTATTATAGTTCCGAAACAACCCCATTCAGCAAAGCCTTGATCCCAGGTCGTGGAGACCAAACCGAAGCCTAGTAACTGATCTGCCCAGAACACAATCCCGCCTTCAGTCATAGAACCAACCATGGTAGGTTCACTGTTTAACATTACCCATTCGGACCCATTGTAAAGATAGATGAGATTATCTCCCTGGGGACCATTGGCGGTAACAAAGGCCATCAGCCCTGCTGCGGCTGTAAACGGGAGGTCGATGTAATCGAGCCTGGGCAGCAGCATGCCTTTGTCTGTTGCCTGAATGTCAAGAATGGCCGAGGGGTCCGGTGGCGAACCGTCAGCTTTTATGGCTACCTGGGCAAAGGAACCGCTGAGGGTAGTAAAGAAAAATAAGAGAGATATGGAAATCGCAGTTTTCATGGTTCGAAATTGATTAATAAAATCCGGATGAATAGGGATGTTTCAACCGGACTGATTTTAGTTAAAAAATTGCCTTACACAACGAACATTCAACACGTTGGCCTTATCTGTCCAGCCAGACCCGCCATTTATGAAATTGACGATCCATCCCGCATCTTCAGGAAATTCGGCCGGTGCAGCTTCCGATGACGTCCAATAAAGGGTGCTGGAAAATCCGCCTATGGTTTCTTTCAGTGAATACATCTCAAGCAATTCGTCCAGGGCAGGAAGATACCAATCAGTATAGCCATTCAATTCCAGCTCATCACATATTCTGGCCGCTGCATCAATATCAGGACAGTTATTAACAATGTAGAGACTATTTGAACCTCCGGAATACATAAATGTGTACTGGGCATCAGGACCCATAAGATCCCCGTCACAGCCCCAGGGCGATGAGGTCTGGTCAGCTTGCGCTGCAATAAGGCCTGTCATTTCAGCTTCATCATAGAAAAAGACAATGCCGCCTTCCATTTCGGAACCTACGATCGAAGTGTTCGTGGGTTGAGAGGTTATCTTCCTCCAATTAGTTCCATCAAAGAAATACAATGCATCATTGCCAAGAGGACCATTGGCTGTCACATAAATTAAAAGCCCTGGTGCGGCTTGAGACGGCCTGTTGTTGAAATCGATCCTGGGAACAAGCAATCCTTTATCAGATGACTGCACATCAAGCATGGCAGATGGATCAGGCAGGCTGCCATCATCGTTAACTGCCACCTGGCCATTGCTCTCAAAACAATTAAAGGATATGCAAAACACCAAAAGTATCATTAACATTTTCATAATAAAATCATTAATAATTAATACAATTAATAATAAATCTTTTTAAAGAGAGAAAAGATTGTACAAAATTAATGTTTGAACTAGCTGAAATCAATTCAAATGTAGACTTTAACATATATTTAACATCCTACAACCCGTTCAGCTTCATCGTCACCGTCGGGGTGATCATATTGGTAAACCCATCGCCGAACTGGAAGGCCATGACGGTGGCCTGCCGGGAAAGGTCTGTCAGGTCAGAGAAAGGCGCTATGATGGGTATGGTCAGGGCAGCCTTGGCGAAACCGGAAGTCATGGCCAGGTTTATGATGGTCTGGATCATAATAATGCCTCCGGCAAGGCCAGCTACCAGTGAAAGGAGACTCCATCTCAGGTCCATCAACAAAAACAAGGTTTGAAATTCCTCTTTCCGGGTATTCAATGTTAATTAATCCAAGGGGAGATAAATACTTTATTTGCATGTAGCTGAAATTATTTCACGAAGATGACACGAAGAAGACACGAAGATCCACGAAGAATAAATTCTTTGCGAAACTTTGCTTTTCTTTGCGAAACTTTGCGTGACAACTCTATTGTGTATTCCTTTGTGTACTATTGTGTCTAATGTGTTTAATATAAGCTAACACGGACATCCAAATAATAGCTTTTACCTTTAGGGATGCCTTCACATCTGGTTGTGCAAATTTTTGATCCACTACCGTCTCTCCTTTAAATAAAATAATCAATCGGTATTATTTGAATAATTGTAAATTTACCGGACACTATCCGTCATTGAAGGTTTTATAAAGGACTTATGTAAATGCCAAAAAGAAAAACAACTAATGAAAAAAATTGAACTGATCTTCGTTCTGATTATTATCGGACTGACAACAAATGCCCAAAGCGTTGATTTACAAAAAGGGCTCCTGGGATTTTGGCCTTTTAATGGTAATGCAAAAGATGAAAGTGGAAATAGTAATAATGGAACTGTTAATGGCGCGACATTAACAACTGATAGAAATGGTAAAAGTAATAGCGCATATTATTTTAATGGCAATTCATGGATAAGTTACAATTTGAATCTTCCTACAGGGAATGCACCAAGATCATTTTCAACTTGGTTTAAAACAAAAAGCAATTCTGGTTCAGGAGGTATGGGACATAATACAATATTATGTTACGGTTCTCGAAGTCAAAATAAGTTAAATAATATATCTCTTTATGAAGGGAAAGTCGGTTTTTTAGCTTGGTCTAATGATTATTCTTCTGAACGTATATATAATGATAACAAATGGCATCATCTATTAGTAACATCAAGTGGCAGTAATCTTAGAGTATATGTTGATAATTCTTTAGTAATTGAAAAGGCCACGTCCTTAAACACATACAGTTCTATTTTGTATATCGGGCGACGAATAGAAGAAGGAGGTCAATTTTTTAATGGAGAAATTGACGATATTCGGATTTATAATCGTGTATTAAATGATGCAGAAATCCAAGCACTTTATAACAATGATATCAATGACGTTGCAGACAATTCAAATTCCGGAAACTATTCCAATGATGATAATAAAGCCTACAATTTCATGATTATCATTGACAAAACTGAAGTTAATCTGAATATCCCGTTTAGCAGAGAATATACTCTTATCGAAAAACCGGATTTGACCAAATATAAATCATCAGTAATAAAAAAACAGGCAAAAAAAGGCGACCTGGCTTCTTTAATAATATATGGTGATATGCTTTATTACGGATATGATAAGATTGAAAGAGACCAGGCACTTGCAGTTATGAATTATAAAAAAGCAGCGGATTTAGGTAGTGCACTGGCACAATACAAACTTGCCTCATTATATCGCCAAAGCCCCTCAACTATAACTGATGCAGTGAATTATTATACTATGTCAGGAAAACAAGACTTTGAACCTGCAATTTTTGATTTGGCCATACTATATTTAAATGGCAGCAGCGTGATTTCAAAGGATTATAAAAAAGCAAAAGAGCTTTTACAAAAAATCCCTTCAAATCCGAAAGCGAAAACAGAACTCGCGAAATCGGGCATAGGCGTGTATGAGATAGTCCCAACCTCTTCAAATCAGAAAGCGAAAACAGAACTCGCGAAATTGTATCTTTCATCAGATATAATTTCATACAATTTGTCAGCAGATTTACAAACAGCAAAAACACTTTTTCATGAAGCTGGTCGCGATAATATCTATAATGATTGGATTGGAAGGTTAAATACTTTTGGCAAATTTAGATATGCATTGTCAATAATGCCAACTTTAATAAATGGAATAAACACTGAAATAGATTTTAAAAATGAATCTCAGGTAAAAGCGCTGATTGATCAGTTATATCTTCATACAGAATTATTGGGAAGTGAAATCGTAAAAAAATATACTTACGCTTTGTTGAACAATCTTGATGTTATTAATAGTACCATAAGTAAGCAATATGAAGATGAATGTTATCAGGAAGCGAGTATATATTTATCCACTCAAAAATTGAAAGAATTTATTACGAGATTTCCGAACAGTTCTTATAAAAAAAATGCCTTAGACAAAATAGCTGATATAGATAATTCACAATATAATCAAGCTCAAAAAAATAATACAACCTATGCCTATGAACAATACTTAGAATTGTTTCCGGATGGAATACATGCTCCTGAAGCTCTAAACAAGATAACACAAATCAAACAAGAAGCAAAAGAAGTTTATGAAATTCAAAAAGAAAATGAACTATATCAAAAAGCAATAAAAGATGGATACCAAGCTTGTATTGAATATATTAATCAATATCCGAACGGAAAGAATATTGAAGAAGTTATGGCAAATAAAAAAATCTTTGACGATCGGCTGGCTTTGATAGAAAAGAACAAAAACATTTCATTATGGAGACTTGGAAACCGGGTTTGTTTGTTAACCAAGCAACCAACTGCCATGTTAGTTTGCGGCGTTCTGGAAGTTTGGAATGAAGATAAGTCAAGTGCCAAAATCAAATTACAATCAGGAATGTGGGATGAAGCTAGTAAATATAACGGAGAGGATTTAATTGCTGATAAATATATTTGGATTGATCCTAAAGATGGATGGCATATCTGCATTGAAGGAGAGTTAGATTTATTGACTGAAAACAATACCATGCCGGTAACAGGTAATACATCTTTCGGTAATAATTCAAAAGCTAGTGGGGCGAATTGTTCATGGTATGAGACTTTGACCATAGATAATAGTGATGGTTCTTTGATTGGTACCTTATTTAGTGCCTTGACCAACATTAATTACGAAATAAGATATACAGGAGTCATTGAACAAGAAATAGGGGACAATTACAAAATAATTATAACAGGTGCAAATGTCGATTTGGGAAATTGGGCCAGCATTAACCAGATCAAATATAAAAGCTATGCAAACGAAAAAGTCCAGAATAATGTTGGTCAAACTCGTGTTTTAAGCAAGAATAGTGTAAAGGTTTTTTAACAACACGAGTACATTTCAGAACCCGTTCAGCTTCATCGTCACCGTTGGGATCAGCAGAAGAAAACCCAGGATAAAAAAGATCAGGATCAGCGGCCAGACCCATTTCAGCCATTTGTCGTATGGGATCTTTGCGACTCCGAGGGCGCCGATCAAAACGCCTGATGTCGGTGTGATCATGTTGGTAAACCCATCGCCGAACTGGAAAGCCATGACGGTGGCCTGCCGGGAAAGGTCTATCAGGTCAGAGAAAGGCGCCATGATGGGCATGGTCAGGGCAGCCTTGGCGGAACCGGAAGTCATGGCCAGGTTTATGATGGTCTGGATCACATACATCGTGCCGACGGCCTGT
>Ga0247841_10012074_pt1 | contig 11331 bp, 10 predicted proteins | sample LaCruzMarch2015__2_FD_192410 | JGI IMG/M metagenome (GOLD analysis project Ga0247841, IMG submission 192410) | Freshwater microbial communities from meromictic Lake La Cruz, Castile-La Mancha, Spain - LaCruzMarch2015_18m | ecosystem: Environmental > Aquatic > Freshwater > Lake | place: Spain...
GTCAGAAATACTGCGGACTTGTCTGTCTTTGTCGTCCGTAGACTTGCGAGTATAAATGAAAAACTTTTTGGTTTGATTATTCATAATTTTGTATTGGCAAACGAGGAGCCACGCGGAGCGTGGCGAACCCTTTCAGATTCAGGATTTTTTGGGGGGAATTCAGAACAGACGGCGCTTCGCGCCGACCGCATTTTTGCTTCCGATTCCGATTTTCAATTTTGGCGGTGTTTGTTGGACAAAGTTCGAAACTATTTCGAGCAAAATCCAAATGATTAAAACTACTAAAGCGGACTCGGCAGGGCGAAACAATTTTTCTGGGGTTTTGGATTCGCCCTGCCTCGGCTGATTTCCCGCCCGCAGGAGGGGTCTGGGGAGGAATGCGGGCGGGTTTCGGACTGGGGGATTTAGGAAATTCGGCGGCTACAAAATCAGAAAATACATATTGAAAAAATCTACGATTTTTGCTATGATTGTTTTGTGAGCAAAGAAAGATTCTTCTCATAAGATAATACTATCAAAGTTTGGATACTATGGCAACTATATCAGCAAATATAAAACGAATACGAACAAAACAAGGATTGACGCAAGACGACTTGGCGAAGAAAGCGGATATCAAATACTCTACCCTTACAAAAATTGAGGGTGGTGTCGTTACTAAGCCGAGTGTTCAAACAATCCAAAAAATCGCCAAGTCATTGGGGGTTTCTATGGAAGAAATTTTGAAATAATTTTATGAGTAATGATAATTTACAAAAGAAAAAACAAATAGATGAGGTTCTCATAAAATACAGTACAAAAATTACTGTTGTGAAGCAGAAACGAGATAAAATTATTTCTGATTTTCTTGAAGTTTTGAAAGAAAAGAAACTTGAAGAATTACGAAATTCGCTTAAACAATTATGAAATCACCCGAAGGCTTAGCGCCAGCAAAAAATGAAATAGAAAAAGCTGAACAAGAGATTACCCCAAAATCTCCTGAAGTTAAGGTTGCTGAAGTTAGCAACGAAGATTTAGAACAACACACACTTTCTGCTGAATCACACATAAAGCAACAAACAGCGAAGATTTTGCCCGAAGGTGAAAAAAGATTAGAATCGTCTTCTTTGAGTATGAATATTTCGCCAGAGACATTTGACAGCACAAAACAAGAGTTCGGACTAGACGCAAAGTTGCAGGAAGTGCAAGCTGAAGCAGAACAAATTGCAGGTGAGGCAAAATCTGAAATTGCATCTGTAGCAGAAAAACCACAACCCGAAAAAGTTGCAGAAGTTAAAGAGAAAACACCAGAGGAAATAAAAGAAGAACGCCGAATGGGAATCGTTAAAGAACTTGAAAAAGAATGGGAAACCAAAAATGGACCAATGGAAAGACCGATGACAAAAGCAGAGATTGAAGGAACTAAATCATGGGAAATAATCAACGGTAGAAAATGGGATGGCGGGACGACTAGAATGACCGACGCGGCGAGCGAATTCTTTTTTGACCACAGGGGCATGGGTAAAAATTCTGTCCCAGGCCGCGCGGATAAAATCTTAGCCGAACGATTCCCAGAGTATGCTCAAAAAACGGAACAGCCACCACAAAATGAGCAAAAGAAAGCTGAAGAAAAAATTCCTGTAGCTGAAATGGTAAAACCAAAATATGAAACAGAAAAAACTTCCACAGGCAAATTAACAGAAGTTTTTAAGCAGGCTGGCATAGAATCTAGAACTATTAAAATAGAAAATGGCGGAGAATTTTCTGAAGCGATAATTTTACAAAAGCAGGAAATTCCCACCGAAAAAATGGCTCGTATTTATCGAGGTATAAATCACCTTGACGGTTCTGTGCTTGAACAAATTCCCTACGCAATGAGAACAGAAAATGGAACAGGTAAACCAATGGCGTTGGAAAAGGTGAGACAAGAAGTTGATAATCTTGCTAAAAATCCAACATACGAAAATCTTTTAGTTTATGCGGACAAGGTTCGTCAAAATTTAAGTCCCGATGAAACTCGCCGTATGGACGAAGATTTGTCTAGAATTGAAAATGGAATTTTGGAAGGATATAGCACGAGAAAAGAATTGATTTTCAAACAAATTGAACATGGCGGAGGTTGGGGTGAAAGTGGTATAACGCCCTATGTTTCAGCTTCTTTTGACCCATACGAAGCCGCTGGATATGGAAATGAGGGATTGATTGTTATAGATGTTCCATTGTCAGAACTCGAAGATTTTAGAGCCGATAGTATGGAAGTTAATATTAAAGGTGCGCTTGATAAAAAATATATCACTGCGATATTGCCACGAAAACGCGGAGAGGCAAAAGATGACAAAGAAAAAATAAATCAGCAAGTTTATCAAGCCCTGCAAAAAGTTTACGAATCGGCGGAAATTCCGCTATTTGGTGATGAGGAAATGCGTTCCGAACGCGAGAAAAAAATAACAGAAGAAACAGAAGCAGACAAGGAGCAACAGAAAAAAGATGTAGAGTTAGTAAGACAAAAGCGCGTGGAAAAACTTGCAAAAGTTTTTCCAGAAATGAAAATAAATTTTCAAGACGCAAAAGAAAAATCAGCAGAACTAGAAACCGACCCATATACAAAAGTTAAAAGAGATATTTTTGACCAGTATAAATCTCGCTTGGAGAAAATTGGTAGAAACGGAAGAAATATTGATGACTATGAATTTTCGGAGTCAGAATATGGAGAACGGAAAAAATTTGATAGAGAAAAAACAAGCGACATTATGCTTATCAAATTGCGAGAACTTACTTTAAGACTTGAAGAAAAAGAGGAAGAAAGAAATAGAAGATAGTAGCCGCCGAATTTCCTAAATCCCCCAGTCCGAAACCCGCCCGCATTCCTCCCCAGACCCCTCCTGCGGGCGGGAAATCAGCCGAGGCAGGGCGAATCCAAAACCCCAGAAAAATTGTTTCGCCCTGCCGAGTCCGCTTTAGTAGTTTTAATCATTTGGATTTTGCTCGAAATAGTTTCGAACTTTGTCCAACAAACACCGCAAATTTAAAATTATCTATGCTATAATTAAAACTATGGAAGAAATGGAAAAACTTAAAATTGAAAATGAACAGTTGCGAAAAGCGAATGAGGACAAGTCTGATATTATTTCAATTACTGCTCATAAGCTTCGTACATCATTATCTGCGCTTAAATGGATCTTGAAAATGTTTCTAGATGAAGATGTTGGAAAAATCAATGATGAACAAAGTGAGTTAATCAAGAAAGCCTACAATAGTAATGAGCGTATGCTCTGTCTTGTAAATGATTTATTAACACTAAATCATACTGAGGAAGTTTCTATTCATTACAATTTCAAAAAGTTAGATATTATAATTCTATTAGAAGAGACTTTATTTGAGTTTTACGGAGAAACAAATAAAAAACAAATTGAATTAATTTTTCTAAAACCAGAAACATCTCTTCCTTTACTCAATTGTGATGAAGAAATGATTCGTGTCGTCATTCAAAACTTAATAGAAAATTCAATAAAATATAGTAATACGGGAGGAAAGGTTTTTATTTCTATTATCAAAAAAGAGAAAGATATCCAAATTTCAGTTCACAATAATGGAATTGGAATTAATGATGAAGATAAAAACAAAATTTTTCAAAAGTTTTTCCGAGCTCAAAATGCAAAAGACAAAGATATTTCTGGATCAGGACTGGGATTATTTACCGCTAAGAATATAATCGAAAAACATAATGGTAAGATATGGTTTGAAAATATCCAAAGTGGTGGAATAACTTTTTTTGTTACATTGCCTATTACATAAATAATATAGTATAATATAATCATTATGGAGAAAAAAATACTTATAATTGAAGATGATAATTTTCTACAAGGACTCGAAGCAAAAAAGCTTGAAGACGAGGGGTATAAGATTATTACTGCTTCAACGGGAGAAGAAGCTTTAATTAAAATTAACGAACCAAGTATTGATGTAATTCTTCTGGATCTAATACTTCCCAATTTTGATGGTTTTGAAATACTTAAAAAGATTCGCGAGACAAAAACTTTAGAAAATATTCCTATTATTGTTTTTTCAAATCTATCTGAAGAAAAAGCCGTGCAAAAATCTAAAGAATTGGGAGCCACAGATTTCATGGTTAAATCAAATTTTACCCTAGATGAACTCGTAAAAAGGATAAAAATAGTTCTAAAATAATCCGCCACTCTCGGCGGATTTTGTTTTAGAAATGTGTTATTTTTGTGATATACTTTCCCCAGATGAAAACAAAACTCAGTAAAACAGAAACATTAATACTTCTTATTATTTTTGTCGCAATTGGTGGAATCATCCTTTATGGTGAAAATAATAGTAACAACTTTAATCCACTAGACTATGTATTTAAGCGATAATATTGAATCTCATTTTCGAATAGACATAAATCAGAAAAAAGCTTTGACTCATCTTGGGGTCACAAAAGTGCGTGATTTGCTTTATTATTTCCCTTCTCGATATACCGACATCAGTGAATTCCGACATATCAATACACTTAAAGATGGGGAGCAAGCAACAATTATTGGTGTAATATCCAATTTAAAAACTAAAAAAAGTTTCCGTAGTAAAATCCCAATGGGTGAAGCCATCATTACTGACCTAACGGGTAAAATTCATATCATCTGGTTCCATCAGCCATATTTAGCTAAAATGTTGCGTGATGGTTCAACCGTTCGAGTTACTGGAAAAATATCTGAAAATAAAACTTATGGACTAACACTGACCAATCCGGAGATTTCAAAAGAAGATGTTTTACCGATTGATTTACATGACTCGCTTTTTCAAAAGAAAGAAGTAGAAGGGCAATATGGTTTCCCTATTTATCCTGAAACAAAAGGCATTACGTCAAAATGGCTTTACCACTCTATTAGTAAAATATTAAAAAATGATTGTGTAAAAAATATCGAGGATTATTTAGACAAAGGAATTTTGGAAAAATATAAATTACCAAGCTTGCATACAGCTCTTGTTTGGATACATTCTCCACAAAAGAAAGAACATGCCGATATTGCCCGTAAAAGATTTGCATTTGAGGAAGTCTTTTTTATTCAGCTTGCCCGTCAACAAGAAAGGAAAAAGTATGAGGAACTTTTTTCATACAAACTTATAGTTAATGATAAAGATATAAAAGATTTCACCGGAAGATTTCCATTCAAGCCAACAGATGCCCAAGAAAATACAATCAAAACAATACTTGATGACCTAAAGAAAGACAAGCCAATGTCTCGTCTAGTTGAAGGTGATGTCGGAAGTGGCAAAACATTTGTCGCCGCGACTATCGCTTATGCAGTAATAAAGAATAGACCAGTCGGTCAAAATTTTGGGAATTTACAGGTGGCATATATGGCTCCGACTGAAGTTTTAGCAACACAATTATTTGAAAACTTTATAAAATATTTCGAACATACCGGAATCTCGATTGCTCTCATGACATCTAGTGGCTGTCGTAAATTCCCGAGTAAATCAGGAGGCTGGAAAGACGGGAAACAAATAAAAACTTGGACACCGATATCACGAAATCAACTCCTAAAATGGATTAAAAACGGTGAAATACCTATAGTTATCGGCACTCATTCGCTAATTTCAAAAAAGGTTGAGTTCGAGGATTTAGGCTTGGTAATAATTGACGAGCAACATCGTTTCGGGACAAATCAAAGAATGAAACTAGCAAAGAAAGAAGGCCACTCACCTCACTACTTATCAATGACCGCAACACCTATCCCCCGCACCCTTGCACTTACAATTTATGGGGACTTAGATCTTTCAATAATCGACCAGATGCCAGAAGGACGAAAACAGGTTATCACAGAAATCGTTCCTGAGAATAAAAGAGGAGATGCTTATGAAAAAATTAAAAAAGAATTGGAAAGTGGCCGACAGTTATATGTAATTTGTCCGAAGATAGGCGAGGAGCTCGGACAAAGTATTTCAGGAAGCCTCACGCAGGCAGACGAGCCGAGTGTGAGCAAAAATCTCAGCAGAGATTTATTGAGTGCCGACGGAAATACTTTGTCCGAGCTCCGAGCCGTCACTAGTGAAGCCAAGAGATTAAAAAAGGAAATATTTCCAAATTACAACATTGCCATCATGCACAGCAAGATGAGCAAGCAAAAAAAAGATGAGGTAATGAAAGAATTCGCTGAACACAAAATTGACATTCTCGTTTCAACTTCGGTTATCGAGGTCGGCGTCAATATTCCAAACGCCACCGTTATAATCATCGAGGGTGCTGAGCGTTTCGGCTTGGCCCAGCTTCATCAGCTTCGCGGACGGGTTCTCCGCTCGACACACCAGTCGTATTGCTATCTATTTGCTGACGCGAGAACCGATAAGACGATGGACCGTCTGAATGCTCTAACTAAAGCAGTCAATGGTTTTGAACTGGCTGAGCTTGATTTATCGCTTCGTGGGGCAGGACTTCTAGGAGGTGATAAGCAATGGGGTATCACGGACCTCGGCATGGAAGCCCTAAAAAATATTAAAATGGTTGAAGCCGCTCGAACCGAAGCTATTGCAATAATTCAAAAAGACGAGGATTTAAAATCTTATCCCCTTCTCTCTTCAATACTAACTACAAAAAATCTCAGGCTACACTTTGAATAAAATTATTTGTCCGCCTTCTAGGACTCGAACCTAGGACCCTCGAGGTATAAGCTCGATGCTCTAACCAACTGAGCTAAAGGCGGAAATCTGGTTTAAAAACTTTAACTAAACAACTGGCCTGCTTAACTGTTTATTAACCAAAACAGCTAAGGACGGATTGATAATCAAAACAATGATTATACTAGTATCTCATATACTACCGAAAAAGTACTATATTTGCAAACAAAAAGCCCTTCCTTTTCAGGCTGGGCTATTAGACAGATGATAAAATTCTGATAATTTCAAGAACTTCGTTCCAATGCTTCAAACGAAGAGATCCTTTCGGTGAAATTTCGTTCCATGGATTGCCATAGACCAAAACAGGGATTTGAGCATCTACACAATCTGAAATATGCATTAAATCGTCATCAATAATAAGATCAACGCCATTCTTTATACATATCTCGGATTTTTTCATTTTAGTTCCAGTTAAACCATAAGTATTCGCAAAATAAATTCCCGAAAATATTCCTGGAAAATATTTTTCGATACACTTTTCTGTTTTTTCTGATAGAAATGGTTCTCTTCCTGTAACAACGGAAAGTTTATGACCATCTTCGTGCAACAAACGTAGAGTTCGTTCAGAATCAGGCATCGGAGTAATCTTTTCAAAATATTCCGAGAGATAAAATTCCCCCATTTCATTAATAGCTTCTTGTAAGGTTCCTCCCCATACTTCATTAAATCGATACACGAAAAAATTTTCTCTTTTGAGAAAAGTACCGTGTTTTTGATTGTAATACAAAAGTACGGCTGTAAGAGTGTCTAACGATGAATCGTCCAAATCAACTGCTATATGCATATATTGAGGTTTTAAATGAATACTTTTTAACAGACTACTTTTTATTATCATCTTTGTCAATGTAAAAATCCCCCTTTCGGGGGATTTTATGTTTATTTTTCAATATCTTTTTTCTTTGGCAAAATACCGTTGGCAATTATCAAGTTGTTGTATTCAGTTTGTTCCAGAGTTTCAACTTCTATTAGTTTGGCAGCGATAATATCGAGAACTTTTCTTTTGTCGGAAAGTATTTCTTTAGCACTCGTAAACGAATCATTCATTATTTTTGCAACTTCAGAATCAATCAATGCACTGACTCTCTCTGAATATTCTTTATCGTTCACACCCTGACCAAACATTGTACGTCCGTCATCACTTTCAAGTGCTATCGGACCTATCTCATCACTCATACCCCAGCGAGTAACCATAGCCCGAGCGAGATTTGTCGCCACTTGTAAATCATTTGATGGCCCAGTTGTAATATCTCCGAAAACCATTTCTTCAGCAACATATCCACCGAGAGACATAGTGATATCATCAAGAAATTCTTTCTTGCTCTGAAGCCGTCGCTCCTCAAGTGGTAACTTGAGCGTGTATCCACCGGCACGTCCACGAGAAACAATAGAAACTTTGTGAACTGGATCAGCATAAGGAAGCATCGAAGCAATGAGGGCATGACCGGCTTCATGATAGGCAGTAATTTCTTTTTCTTTTTTGGAAAGTAAGTGACTCTTTCTTTCTGGGCCCATCATAACTTTTTCAATTGAGCGGATTAAATCAAACTGGGCAACTTTCTTCCTATCTTCTCGCGCTGCTAATATCGCTCCTTCATTCATAATCGAATACAAATCCGCACCAGAGAATCCTGGAGTTCTCTCAGCTATCACTTTCAACTCGACATCTTCGGCAAAAGGTTTCTTGCGAGAATGAATTTTTAATATTTCTTCACGGTCACTTCTGTCTGGTAAATCAAGAACTACTCTTCTGTCAAAACGCCCCGGGCGAAGTAACGCTGGATCAAGAACATCGCCCCGATTTGTCGCTGCCATAACGATAACTTTCTCATTTGGTTCAAAGCCATCCATCTCAACGAGTATTTGATTGAGTGTCTGCTCCCGTTCATCATTTCCTCCACCTACTCCAGTTCCTCGAACTCTTCCGACAGCATCTATCTCATCGATAAAAACGATTGAGGGGGCAGCCTTTTTAGCCATTTTAAATAAATCACGGACGCGTGAGGCTCCAACTCCGACGAACATCTCGACGAATTCACTTCCTGATAAATGGAAGAACGGAACCGCTGCTTCACCGGCCACTGCTCGGGCTAGTAACGTTTTTCCTGTTCCTGGTGCACCAGTTAGAAGCACTCCTTTAGGAATTCGTGCACCAATATCCAAAAACTTTTTCGGATTCTTTAGGAAGTCGACAATCTCTTTCAATTCTTCTTTAGCTTCTTTGGCCCCAGCCACATCTTTAAATGTGACTTTGTTATTTTTATCATCGGGGTCGGTAATTCGAGCTTTTGATTGACCGAAAGAAAATGCTTGCATTCCCTGACCTTTGACTTGGCGAGTCAGCATCCATACAAAGAAAACAATAACTAGTACTGGAAGAAGGAATGGCAAAATATTTAACAACCAAAAACCGAAACCAGATTCTTCTTTAATTTCTATTGGGGTCCCAGCAAGTTCTTTCGAAGTAACTCCATAATTAAAAAGTGTCTCTGAAAGAGAGCTCTCAACTTCTTTTTTGGCTTTGCCTTTTGTTCCATCTTTAAAAGTAATATTTACATCGCTACCTGAAACTTCAATCTTCTCTATTGTTTGTGCGGTGACACCACTTGCCACATCAGAAATAGCCAATTTCTTTATATCTTCTGGTTTTTTAACTACCAAAGAATAAACAATCGTGATACTAATAAATATAAACAGGGCAATAACAATCTGATTCATCAGATTGGGTGTTTTAGAAGGTAACATTCCTTTTGGTAATTGTGGTTTATTGTTTGTATTTGGGTTATTTTTGTCCATCCCGTTAGAAGCAGGTCGCGGTCACTATATCAATGACACCAACTTGCTTAATTAAATTTAAGTAAATATTTTAACGATATGTCCCCGATAAATACTGCGACCGTGGCTTCTAACGGGAGACATAGTCTCTGCATTATACACTAGAATAGCGAAAAATAAAGGAGAGGAAATTCAAATATTATTTCTATATTTCCACATAAAAAATACCCTCCCATTTTTTATACGGTAGGGTAAGAAATTTTGATACTTCTAAAACTTTGATTCAATGAATTGCTACCTGAAGCGAAGTGCTGGATCATATTTATTCCAGTAATAATTTAACCAGTTCCAACATAACACGACTTTGCTCCTATCCTCTACAAGAGACGGAACAATCAGTTTACCACTTAAAGCTTTTCCGACCGATCCCCAGCCGAATACGTTCATCCCTGAATAGAATTTAAGAAATATCTCTATCCCTTTAGCCTGAATGGCGAGAAGATCATCAAGGTCGAGGCATTTAACAAAAGCATTATCTTCTTCTAATTTAGAGAAAATGGGGTCGCCACCAATAGCATGATCTTTCTGGTCAGGATGTAGCCATTTCTCAACCGTGTCAAGATAATATTCATCCGGTCGAAAAGATGACAGTCCAGGATGCATTATTTCTTTAATCCAATAAGGGAAAGAAGTTCCCTCAGTACGATCAATACGGATAATATAATCTGTTTTCATAATAAGATAATTTTAATTTACAACATTCATGAAGCTTTATTTAATCCTATAACTAATGGGACCTTTGTCAAGCCACCATATAATTTAATATAACTAATATATCTTTGAGATTATTGCGTATTACTGATATTATAGAGGGATGACGGTATATATAGACAACAGAAAAGCTCACTTCAACTATACGATAGAAGAAACTTTCGAAGCCGGAATAGAGTTACAAGGGTTTGAAGTGAAAGCAATAAAAAATGGCTCCGGAAATATCAATTCGGCTTTTTGTGTTGTCCGCGGAGGTGAAGCATATATTTTAAATATGAATATTCCCCCATATCAACCACACAATGTTGACCTTGGTTATGATCCAGAGAGAACTAGACGACTTCTTTTGTCAAAAAAAGAAATAAAGGAACTAGCAAATAAGGATGATATTAAGGGTTTGACTCTTGTCCCCGTTTCATTGTATAGTAAAGGGCGCCATATTAAAGTATCTATCGCCGTCGCAAAGGGAAAAAGAGTTTTTGATAAACGTGAGACTATCAAAAAACGCGACTTAGATAGAGAAATGGAAAGGGAGTATAAAGTTCGTTGAAATAAGTTATCAAGTTTGTAAAGTTAATAATGTTGAAAGTGAAATTACTTTATAACTTTTAACTTTCTGCTTTATAACTCACTTGGGGATGATCGGCTTCGACAAGGTGAATCATCTTATATATGCATGTAGAGTACGGAGGTATCTCTTTAAACTTCTTCCAAAAGACTAAGTGCAAACAAAGTCGCTAAAGTTTTGTCTCCTTATGCTTTCGCATTAGGAAATAGAGCTCTTTCATTCGCTTAACAGCGCACGAAAGTGTCCGCTTGCTAGACATCCGATATAGTAAGCGGGCATAATTTATCGGATTACGATTCTACAAATGCTTGATGTAGAATTCGACAATTAAGAGCTCGGTGTTTATCTTTCTTGTCTGTTCTCTAGGATAAACATTTAAACCCAATCGAACATTACAAACATGTAGACTTCTATAAGATTTCCTCTTGCACGCGGGTTCGATTCCCGCCATCTCCACACCAATACAAATAAACACCCTAAAATGGGTGTTTATTTGTATTGGCTATATCAGAGATGGCGGGAATCGAAAAGCGGAGCTCTTTTTTGAGCACAAAAAAAGA
>Ga0247841_10012076_pt1 | contig 11330 bp, 9 predicted proteins | sample LaCruzMarch2015__2_FD_192410 | JGI IMG/M metagenome (GOLD analysis project Ga0247841, IMG submission 192410) | Freshwater microbial communities from meromictic Lake La Cruz, Castile-La Mancha, Spain - LaCruzMarch2015_18m | ecosystem: Environmental > Aquatic > Freshwater > Lake | place: Spain...
TGAGCCCGGCCTGGCCGACCATGACCACGGGTTTGAGTGGATGGGCCTCGCCCTTGAGCCAGCGGCGCTGCTTGTTGGTAATGGGTGGGTGGTTCGCCATGGTCTGTCGTTCCGGGGGTCGGTGGGGTTCGGTGCGGTCGTCGCCGGTGGCCGTGACCGCGCATTCTAGCAGCCTGTCGGACTTTGCCTTCGCAACGACCGCTCCTGGCTCCTCTCAGGGCCTTTTGGTTAGATTCCGCGCTCCGCACCGGGGTCCACTCACAAGACGGACGCTGTTTGACCGCCGGACAGTCCGACCGGCTGCTAGTCCCTGAGAAACCCGGCAACCGCCGCGACGAAGGCCTCCGGCTGATCCGCATAAACCCAGTGCCCCGCATTGGGAATGGTGCGCAGCCGCGCCAGCGGAAAGAGGGCGCGAATGCGCGGCAGGCCCGCACCGGTCACATAGTCCGAGCGGCTGCCGTAGAGAAAGAGCACGGGGCCGGGGAATTGCAGGCCGGCGGACTCCGGGAAGCCCAGCAGGTCGTCCAGGGAGTGGGCGAGCGCCTCCAGATTGACGCGCCAGCGCCAGCCGCCGCCGACTGCGGCATCGAGGCGGTCATGGACCAGGTTCTGGAGCAGGTAGCCGCGCACCGGGGCGGAGGAGATGCTGGCGGCCAGGCGCGCGTCGGCGTCACGCCGGTCGGCGATCTCACCGAGCGGCAGGGCGGCCAGGGTCCTCACCAGTTCACCGTGGCGGCTGGCGTAGGCGACCGGGGCGATGTCGGCGACGACCAGTGATCCGACCCGCTCGGGCGCCGTCAGGGCCAGCCACATGGCCGCCTTGCCGCCCATGCTGTGGCCCACCAGGTCCGCCCGGGGGAGCCCCTCGGCGTCCAGAAGGGCGGTGAGATCCGCGGCCATGGCGCGGTAGTCCATACGCGGGTCCCAGGGGGATTGGCCGTGATTGCGCAGGTCCGGCACCAGGACCCGGCGCCCGGCGGCGAGCCGGCGGCTGATGGCGTGCCAGTTGGACGCGGAGCCGAAGAGGCCGTGGATCAGGACCAGCGGGAGGCCGTCGGCGGCGGGGTCGCCGTAGTGGCGCAGGTGGAGTCTGAGGGTGGTCATGGGGGCTGCGGCGATGGGGGCTTGGGGCGGACCTTGTAGTCTCTCATGGGGCGGTCCCTGGCGGCGTGACCCGATGCTCGTCGCGCACGGGATGGGTTTCGCTGCGCTCTACCCATCCTCTCATAGGCCACGGCAGTGCGGCGGGAAGATCACCATCGGCGCGCGCCCGCCGGGCGGGTGCGGTAGGTGTTGATCTTTTCCGGTGGGGCGTTTAGCGTTCCCCCGCCCGACTCAGACCCTTCCTGCACGGACCCGCCCTATGACCAACCCCGAGACCCCCGATCCGGCCGCCCGCCCGGCCCTGTCGGTCGTGATCCCACTGTTTGACGAGGTGGACAACGTCGCACCCCTGCTGGCGCGCGTCCACCAGGGGCTGGCGGACTATGGGGGGGACTGGGAACTGATCTGCGTGGACGACGGCAGCCGCGACGGCACCGGGGCGCGCCTGATGCAGGAGGCGGCGCGCTCTGGTCCCCATGTGCGCGTCATCCGGCTGCGCCGCAACTTCGGCCAGACGGCGGCCATGCAGGCGGGCTTCGAGGCGGCGCGCGGGGCCCTGATCGCCACACTCGACGGGGACCTGCAGAACGACCCGGCGGACATCCCGCGCCTGGTCGAGGAGTTGCTGGCGCGCGACCTGGACCTGCTCCAGGGGTGGCGGCGCCACCGCCAGGACGCGCTGGTGCTGCGCAAGATTCCCTCGCGCATCGCCAATGCACTGATCGGGCGGGTGACGGGGGTGGCCCTGCACGACTATGGGTGCAGCCTCAAGGTCTATCGGGCGGAGGTGGTGCGGGAACTGACCCTGCTCGGTGAGATGCACCGCTTCATCCCGGTGTGGATGGCCGGGGTGACGGCGCCCTCGCGCATCGGTGAAACCGAGGTCAGCCACCAGGCGCGCCGCTTCGGGACCTCCAAGTATGGGATCTCGCGCACCTTCCGGGTGATCCTGGACCTGCTCTCGGCCTTCTTCTTCCTGCGCTTCGGCTCCCGCCCGGGGCACTTCTTCGGGTCGATCGGGATCCTGTTCGGGACCATCGGGGGGGCCATGATGGCCTGGCTGCTGGTAGTCAAGTTCGGACAGGGTGAGAACATCGGCCAGCGGCCCCTGCTGTTCATCTCGATCCTGTTCCTGGTCGCCGCGGTCCAGTTCCTCACCACCGGGGTCCTGGCCGAGCTGATGATCCGAACTTTTTACGCCTCCAGCGACCTGGGCCACCACCGCATCCGCAGCCAAACCGACCCCGCCGCCGCGGGCTGGAAGACACACCCATGAAGCCGCTTAACGACCATCTCAACGCCGCCTTCGCCTCCCCCTGGATGCTGGCGGCGATCGTCGTCTTCGCCTTCTTCTGGCAACTCTGGTCCCTGCCGCTCATGGACCTGGACGAGGGGGCCTTTACGGAGGCGACCCGCGAGATGATCGCGAGCGGCAACTACATCACCCCGCACCGGGACGGCGAGCCGCGCTACGACAAGCCGATCCTCACCTATTGGGCCCAGGCGGCAGCGACCCAGGTTCTCGGATTCAACGAGTTGGCGCTGCGGCTGCCATCGGCCGCCGCGGCCTCGCTGTGGGTGCTGGCGCTCTGGCTCTTCGTGCGCGAGCGGCTCGACGCGCTCACCGCCAATGTGGCCGGGATGGTCATGGCACTGTCGCTTCAGGTATCGCTGATCGCCAAGGCGGCGATCGCGGATTCGCTGTTGAACCTGTTTATCGCGCTCGCGTTCTTCGAGGTCTACCGCTTTTATCTACGGCCGGACGCGGGACGCCGCGCCGCCCCGGTGCTGCGCCTGTGGCTGTGGATGGGGCTGGGCTTTCTTACCAAGGGGCCGGTGGCGGCCTTCTTTCCGCTGGTGGCGAGTCTGCTCTTCTTTTGGTCCGAGGGGGCAGTGCGGCACTGGCTGCGCGCGCTCCTGTCGCCGCTGGGCTGGCTGATCTTTCTCCTGGTGGCCGGACCCTGGTATCTCGCCATCTATCTGGACGACGGTCCCGGGTTCTTCGCGAGCTTTTTCCTCAAGCACAATGCCGCGCGTTACGGCGAGGCGATCCACGGGCACGGCGGCTTCTTCGGCTATTACTTCGTGATGCTGCCCCTGATCCTCCTGCCCTTCACCGGTTGGTTCCTGCGCCTGCTGCCGGTCTGGCGCGCCGCCTGGGCCGACCCCCTGGACCGCTTCCTGTGGATCTGGTTCCTCGTGGTCTTTGTCTTCTTCTCATTCTCGGGCACCCAGTTGCCGCACTACCTGCTCTATGGCTGCACCCCGCTCTTCATCCTCATGGCGCGCCATCGCGACCTGCTCACCGGGCGCTGGCTGGCCTTCATCCCGCCCGTGCTGCTGGTCGGACTGCTGCTGGCGATGACCCGGGGGCTGGAGACGGCGCGGGACCTGAGCGGCAAGGCGCATGAGGTAGCGATCTACAACGACGCCCTGGCCCTTCTGGACCCCGCCTATTTCTACGCGATCTGGGCCGGGGGCGCGGCCCTGCTCGGGCTCTTTCTGTGGTCCCGCCCGCCGCTGTGGCAGCGCCTCATCCTGGCCGGGGTGGTCCAGGGCCTGCTGGTCTTCGGGGTCCTGGCGCCGCGGGCACTGGAGGTCTTGCAGGCCCCGGTCAAGGAGGCGGCCCTGACGGCGCGTCGGCTCGACCTGCCCACGGTGGTCTTCAACACCTCCATGCCGAGCTTCAGCGTCTACCGCGGCGCCATTACGCCCAACCGCCCGCCGCGGCCCGGGGAGCTGGTCTTTCTGCGCGTGGACAAGCTGGACCAACTCGCCCGCGCGGTCCCGGACCTGCGGCTCGATCTGGTCTATCGCCGCGGTCCGGTCGCCCTGATGGTGGTACGCGAAGAGATCCGCCCGACCGGCGGGACCCAACCGGGCGGCCGTCGCGGTGACTGAGGGTCTGATCGCGACTTGGCGCCGCGAGCTTGGGTCTGAGCTGCAGCGGGCGCTGGCCGCCGGGGCGGCACGTACCCCCCTCGACCCACCCGGCGGGGGGGCCTGGCTCGCCGCCTGGGCCCTGGCCTGTCTGACTGTCGGCCTGACGCTATGGCTTGCGGGCGGCTATCACGCCGGGTTCGCGGGGCTGAATGCCGCCGCCGACAGCTACCCGGCCTGGGTCCTGCAATGGCTCACCGCCGTTGGCGGGGACGCGGCACCCTTCGCGTTCGGGCTCTTCCTCGCCCGCCGCTACCCGCGGGTCCTGTTGGCCCTGATGCTGGCCGCGATCCTGGCCAGCGCCTACAGCCGGGGCCTGAAGCCACTGTTCGACGCGGCTCGCCCGCCCGCCGTCCTGCCGCTTGCGGATTTCCACCTGATCGGCCCCGCGCTGCGGCGGGCAAGTTTCCCCTCGGGCCACAGCGTGGCGGCCGGGGCCTTGTGCGGCGTGCTCGTCTATTACGCCCGCTGGAGCGAGACCCGGGTGCTCTGGGTCCTGTTGGCCTCCCTGGTGGGCCTGAGCCGGGTGGCGGTGGGGGTACACTGGCCGCTGGACGTCGCCTTCGGGCTCGCGGGCGGGGTGCTGGCGGCCTGGATCGGCGCCCGCCTGGCGGCACGCTGGGGTGCGCTGGCCACCAGGCCACGGGTCCATCTGACCCTGGTCGCCATCTGTGCGCTCAGCGCCATCTCGCTGCTCCCGGGCGGGGGCGATTACCCCTTGGCGAGGCCCCTGCTCCAGTCCCTGGGCGGCGCCGCGCTCGCCTACGCCCTCGCGGGCTATGTCGTCATGCCGCTGGTGCGTCGCCGCGGCGCGCTCCCCGTCGAGTCCGCTGCGCGGACCGAATCCGACCCCTGATCCGCCGCCCCAGACTTGGCGAGGGCCCGCCGCAGACCGACCCGTCGGAGGTCACCCGCGGCATCAGACAGTGTGCCTTTCGATTTCTCAATTATCCAAGAATCGTACAAGAATCCACAGATGAACACAGATGGTCTTTATATTGTCATGCGCTTATCGCCGATGTCACGATCACCGGCAAGGCGAGTCCCCGGCCAAGCGTAAGCCAATGAATAATCTGTGTCCATCTGTGTTCATCTGTGGATAACCGCTCTTTCCGGGATTATCCGCGCCGCTCCGGCCGACGGGCCTTGCGCCCCTGGCGCGGCGGCAGCTTGACGGTCTTCACCGTGTTCTCGGTGGTCTGGATGATCTCCATCGGATGGCCGTGCAGCATCAGGCTGGTGCCGGGCTCGGGGATGGTCTCCAGATACTCCAACACCAGACCGTTGAGGGTCTTGGGTCCATCCGTCGGCAGGTCCCAGCGCAGCGCCCGATTGAGGTCGCGCACCCCGATGCCGCAGTCCACGAGCAGGCTCCCGTCCTCGCCCCGGTGGATCTCGGCGATGCTGTCGGAGGGGTCCGTGGTGAACTCCCCGACGATCTCCTCCAGCAGGTCTACCAGGGTGATCAGGCCCATGAAGTCCCCGTATTCGTCGACCACCAGGGCGATGCGCTGCTTCTCGCGCTGGAAATTGAGCAATTGCTGGTAGAGCGGAGTGCCCTCGGGGACGAAATAGGGCGCCTGGGCGATGGCCCGCAGGTGCTCCTTGCCGAGCCCCTGGTCGAGCATGGCGTGCAGGGCGTTGCGGGAGTGGAAGACGCCGATCACGTTGTCGATACCGCCATCGAACAGCGGCAACCGGGTATAGCCGGCGTTACGGATGGCCGCGATGATCTCGTCGGCGTCGTCCTGGATGTCGATGCCCTCCACCTCGTTGCGGGGGATCATGATGTCCTCAACCGTCGCACGCTCGAGATCCAGAATGGCGAGCAGCATGGAGCGGCTTTGCTCCGGGATCAGGGCGCTGGACTCGCTCACCACGGTGCGCAGTTCCTCCCGACTCAGTGCCGTGCCGGGCCCCGGTCCGGAGCGCACCCCAATCAGCCACAGCAGCCCGTTGGCGAACAAGTTCACCAACCACACCACGGGATAGAAGACTTTCAGGAGCGGTGTATAGACATAGGCGGCCGGGTAGGCCAGGCGCTCCGGGTTGAGGGTGGCGAGCGTCTTGGGTGTGACCTCACCGAAGATCAGGACCAGGAAGGTCAGAACCCCGGCCGCGATACCGATGGCCGCCTCACCGCCGAGGCGCAAGGCAATGATGGTGCCGATCGATGAGGCCAGGATGTTGACGAAGTTGTTGCCGAGCAGAATCAGGCCGATCAGGCGGTCCGGACGCTCCAGCAGGACCCGGGCCAGACGGGCACCCCGATGACCCTGATCGGCCTGGTGGCGCAGGCGGTAGCGGTTCAGGGTGAAGAGCGCCGTCTCGGTCCCCGAGAAGAAGGCGGAGCACAGGAGCAGGGCCACGAGGGCGACCAGGAGTCCGGTCAGCGGGATGTCGTTCACGGAGGGTTAACCGCCGAAGGATTCGGTGTGATAGCGCGAAACCCGCAGGGTCGGGCTCCAATAGTCGCCCGGGAGTCCGGCCTTGCCCTTGAGATGGTTGAGAAACTCCCTGGGCCTTGGCAGCGACTCCCAGACCGACGGCAGAAAGGTCCCGCGCGCCGCGCCGTCGGCGAGGATCAGGCCGTCGACCCCGGGGCGCAGTTGCCGCAGCAGGTCCGGCTCGTCGCGAAAGCGCATGGGTTCGGGGATGGACAGGACCGAGATGTCCAGGGTCAGGCCGCTGAGCTCCCAGGGTTCGAGCCGCGGAAATCGCGGGTCGCGGAAGGCCGCGGCGAAGGCATTCTCCGCCACGTCCAGGACCAGCGGCGCACAGGGCTCCAGGTGGCCGATGCAGCCGCGCAGCGACTGGAAATGGTTCAGGGTGACAAAGGCCGCCCGGTGGGCCCGCAGGGACTCCGGAAACCCCGCCGGGTCCGGGGTCAGGGGCGTGCCCCGGGCCAGGCCGTGGCGCAGCGACTCCCAGGCGACCGCGAGCAGCAGCCGCCGCGCCTCGGGGTCCAGCAGCGCGGGTTCAGAAAACGGCATAGGCACCATACCCCACCACCTGGTCGCGGGGACCGGCGGTGTCACCAGAGTTACGCAGGTCCAGGGTGCGCACCTGCATTGCGCGGCGGCGCGCCGCCACCAGCAGCCCGGCGAGCGGCGTGGCCCCACAGGCCGCGTGGTGGTCGAGGGCCGCGGGTTCCAGGTGCTCGATCGCCCGGGTCGTCTCCCGGTCGAGCCGGGTCGCGGTGGCATAATCGTGATAGTGACTGAGATCGGAACTGATGACGATCAGGGTCTCGTCCCCGCCCCAGAGCCGGTCGATCACCTCCGCCACCGCCTCGGGCTCAACCGCCCCGACGATCAGGGGCACCACGCGGAAGTCGCCAAGCACCCGCTGGAGGAAGGGCAACTGGACCTCCAGGCAGTGCTCACCGTCGAAGGCGGCGTCCAGGCGCAGGACCTGGGGCAGGTCGGCAAGCCCCGCCAGGGCCTCCCGGTCCAGGTCCACCGCGCCGAGCGGGGTCAGCAGGCGGTCCGCGCCCGGATAGGCGATGCCGCGAAAGGGCAGCCGGTGGGCCGGGCCCAGCAGCACCACGCGGCGGATGCGCGCAGCGATGGGGGCGAGCCGGGCATAGGCGCTGGCCGCGATGGGCCCCGAGTATTGATAGCCCGCGTGGGGCGCGATCAGGGCCTTGGGGTGCGGCTGGGCGCCGCTGTCCGCGACGCCGGCCAAAAGGTCATCGACCCGGCGCCCCAGGACGACTGGATTGGCCGGATAGAAGGCCCCGGCAACGGCTGGTTGACGATCGATCGACATGGGAGTGTCCCTCGCGTGGTGCCCGACGAGACGGGCGTTCTGCCGTCATTATAGCGAGGCTGCGCCGCCAACCGCCGCGCCGCGGCGTTTGGCCTATCCTTACTCTAACAGGAAGGGGCCCTCTCCCCGTCCCGAACCTTCCCCGCGTCGCCCGGCCGCGCGTGCGGGCCACCGGCTTCACAGCGACGAGTAGCTCACCATGACGAACCACCCTACCCAGTTCTGGCACCCGCTCCCGGACGGCCGGGTGCAATGCGATGTCTGCCCGCGCGCCTGCCGATTGCGCGAGGGCCAACAGGGCTTCTGCTTTGTCCGCGCCTGCCGCGACGGGGCCCTGGTCCTGGAGGGCTATGGCCGCTCCAGCGGCTTTTGCGTCGACCCGATCGAAAAAAAGCCCCTCAACCACTTCCTGCCCGGCACCCCGGTCCTGTCTTTCGGCACCGCCGGCTGCAACCTCGCCTGCCGCTTCTGTCAGAACTGGGACATGAGCAAGTCCCGCGACCAGGACACCCTGGCCGCCACGGCCGGTCCGCAGGCCATCGCCCGGCGCGCGGCGCAACTGGGCTGTCGCTCGGTCGCCTACACCTACAACGACCCGGTGACCTTCCTCGAGTACGCGGTAGACACGGCGCTGGCCTGCCGGGAACTGGGCCTCCGCAACGTGGCCGTGACCGCGGGCTATGTGAGCCCGGGGGCGCGCGAGGCCTTCTTCGCGCCCATGGACGCGGCCAATGTGGATCTGAAAGGCTTCACGGAGGAGTTCTACCGCCAGGTCTGCGGCGGCCACCTGGCACCGGTCCTGGAGACGCTGCGCTACCTGCGCCACGAGACCACGGTCTGGTTCGAGCTCACCACCCTGCTGATCCCCGGCTACAACGACAGTGAGGCCGAGATCGACGCCATGACGGCCTGGGTGGTGGGCAACCTGGGGGTCGATGTACCCATGCACTTCACCGCCTTCCACCCGGACTGGAAGCTGCGCGACGCCCCGCCCACCCCGCCCGCGACCTTGCAGCGGGCGCGTGAGATCGCGCGGCGCAACGGCGTGCGCCACGCCTACACCGGCAACTGCCATGACGCGGCGGGCGGCAGCACCTGGTGCCACGGGTGCGGGGCCCTGTTGATCGAGCGGGACTGGTACCAACTCGGCCACTGGGGGCTCGACGCGACCGGACACTGCGCCGCCTGCGGCAGCCCCTGCGCCGGGGTCTTCGAGGCGCGCCCCGGCACCTGGGGCACCCGGCGCCTGCCGGTGGGGTTCGGGCAGGCCCAACGGGCGCCCGACTGAGCGGTCGGCGCAGGTCGCGGAGGCACTCGCCGACGCGATAGAATCCTGCCTATATCCATGAATCGGGTACAGACGCATGACCAAGCCAACCAACCTCGCCGGCAAGATCGACCACCTGAAGTCCATGCTCGTGCAGGCCACCGACTTCGACCAGCCGATGGGCTATTTTTTCGACGTCCTGGCCCTCGATCCGGGCTTCCGCGAGCGCGGCCGCCCGCTCAAGGATGCAGCCATCAAGACCCGGTTCCGTACCGTGCTCGAGGCCATGCAGCAACAGGTCATGCCCGGCTGGACGGGCGAGGGGCGGATGATCTCCGCCTTCTGGCTCAAAGACTACGGCTTCGCCCACGGCGCCTGCACGGTCGCGGAGCGGCTGGGCGTGACCTTCTATTTCCGCGACCTGGACATGGGCCTCAGCACCCTCGCGTCCCTGCGGCCCGGGGACCAGGTGCTGTTCGCACGGTTCTCGGTCCAGGAGGGCGGTGATCCGGACAAGAACTACCAGTTCGACCGGCCCGGGCGGCGGCATTGAGGGGTGGCGGGCGAGCCGCTCGGGGGCAGGCCCGGTTGTCGGCGGCAGTTGCGTGGCGTCAACCGGTCGATGAAACTGGCGGCTGGCGAGTTGCGGTTGGCTTGACGCCTTTTGGGGCTGACAAGTCATCGGCTCGGCCGGCGGCCGGGGCAGGGACTTCGGGCCTAGTGCATTCAGGAGCGCCTCGGGCTGGCTCCGGTACCAGTGCCCCATTTCACCTCATGCTGCATACCGACCCCAACGGGGTCGAAACATACCAGTCCAGGGCAACGCCCTGGGTTAGCGTTGTTTTTTCGGTGTAGCCCTGAAAGGGCGTGACACAGCGGCGGGGTTTCTTATGTCACGCCCTTTCAGGGCTGGGGTTTGTTATCCGTCATACCCAGGGCGTTGCCCTGGGCTGGTATGTCACGCCCCTTCGGGGCTTGAGCGGCGCAAGATTAGGCGAAATGTAGAACACGTTAGGCTGACCCTTCTGGCTGGCGCCTTACTCAGAATAATTTGGGTTCAAAGATGAGCAGTGCGATCTTGTTGAATGACATCTTGCATCTTCAGAATCTTGACAACACGAAGATAAGATGTATGTCGGCTCTGTATATTGTGATCAAATGATTCTGGGGCGCTGGAAATCATACGTCAATACAGGCCATGGTGGAAACGTCGAACTGAAAACGTTGTCGTTTAATCACATCAAGGCGAAAAACTCGATTTCCTGATCGAAGAAGCCCTTGAAGAGAAAAGGGTCGGGAGTCTTCGCAGTCTGTGAGAGAGGGAGCGGGTCAGGTCTTGCTTTTTGCGTACTGTCAGGCAAGAAAGGCAAGACGACCTGACCCTCTCCCCCTCCGGTCGCCGCGGGGTTGGTGGCCTGGCGCCTGGCGAGCGGCTAAGACCTGGCCCCGCCGCGGGTCCGTGTGGCGCGCTGCGACGGGCCACTGAGTGCCGACACCCGGCAGCGGGCGGCCACCCGCGAGGGCGAGGCCCGGGGCGCACCGGCAGCAGGCGCGGTTGATGGCGGGTGTTGGCCGGTATATGCTTAATCCCGCTCGCCTGACGTGGGCGTGGTTCTGCGGTACGGTCACCGGCCCACCGCGGGGCAAGCCCCTCGCCCGCGCGAGCCGGTCCGCGTCAACTGGAAGCACATCATGAAGATATCCACTTTGGCTGCTCCAAGAACGACCTTGCTCCTGCTGGTCCTGGCGACATCCCTGCCGGTCACTGCCCAAGCCAGCGACGGCGAAGATACCCTGCGCGGGGAATTCGACGCCTATCGACGCGGCCTCAGAGACGGGATTCGACTGGGGGGGATGCAATTCCCGGCTCATCGCCATCAGGGTTGTAGCCGGGAGATCCGGATCGGGTCCGCCATCTACGGCTCCCAGTTTGGGACCTGCAACTTTGCCCAGCCATTGGGCGCCCTCGCCGATGGGCAGCGAACCTATCGATTCAGCGTCGGAAACGATTGGTGCGGCGATCCCTCCCCCGGCAATTTCAAGACCGCCCGCGTCCGTTACTCCTGTGGTCGTCACCAGTCGCGCGTGGTCGAGGCCCGGTCGGGCCAATCGGTCATGCTCAGCTGCGATTGACTTCGCGCCCGATCGGGTCGGGCTGACGGGATTGCGCCCGTCAGCCCTCCCACACCACCGGACATGCGGTTTTCCGCATCCGGCGGTTGAGCCTAGCGGGCTTTGCCCGCGA
>Ga0247841_10012077_pt1 | contig 11330 bp, 12 predicted proteins | sample LaCruzMarch2015__2_FD_192410 | JGI IMG/M metagenome (GOLD analysis project Ga0247841, IMG submission 192410) | Freshwater microbial communities from meromictic Lake La Cruz, Castile-La Mancha, Spain - LaCruzMarch2015_18m | ecosystem: Environmental > Aquatic > Freshwater > Lake | place: Spain...
TTTTCTCGCAGCTTCACGAGCGCGTGCCGCTAATACCGCTTTTTCTATTATCTTATTAGCTACGGGCGGGTTCTCTTCAAGGAACGAGCCGAGAGCTTCGTTTACTATGGATTCTATTATTCCTTCAACCTCGGAGTTACCGAGTTTCGTCTTGGTCTGGCCTTCGAATTGGGGATTCGGGACCTTAGCGCTTATCACGGCGCTCAAACCTTCCCTTGCATCGTCCCCGGATATTGTCGAATCTTCATTCTTCAATAATTTTTTGGCTTTACAGTACTGGTTTATCGTCCTGGTCAGCGCAGATTTAAAACCGGTGAGGTGGGTGCCGCCTTCTATAGTATTGATATTATTGGCAAAGGTGAATATGCTCTCTGCGTATCCATCGTTATACTGCATCGCCACTTCCGCCTGAACCCCGTCCTTCTCTTTCGCAAAATAGACTACCTTCTTATGCAGAACATTCTTATTTTTATTCAAGAACTCCACGAACGACACTATGCCGCCGGAAAATTTAAACTCAACTTCTTTGCCTTTGGCGCGCTCATCTTTTAACGTTATCTTGAGGTCCTTATTCAGGAACGCTAATTCTCTCAGACGATTCGATAAAACGTCAAAGCTATAATTCACTCCGGCTGTAAATATCTCTTTATCGGATTTGAATGTTACTTTTGTACCTGTATTCTTGGCTGAACCGATAACTTTTACTTTGGATGCAGTTTTGCCGCATTTGTATTCCTGGTGGTATATCTTACCGTCGCGCCTGACCTCAACCTCAAGCCATTCAGACAATGCGTTTACTACACTGACTCCGACGCCGTGAAGCCCGCCTGAAACCCTGTAGGCCTTGTGATCGAACTTTCCGCCGGCGTGCAACGTAGTCATTACGACTTCAAGGGCCGGCTTATTCATAGTCTTGTGTATACCTACGGGAATACCGCGCCCGTCGTCAATTACAGTTACCGAGTTGTCGGCGTGCACTATCACGTCTATCGATGTAGCATAGCCCCCCATACATTCGTCGATCGAATTGTCCACAACCTCATAGACCATATGGTGGAGGCCGCGTGACGTTGTATCGCCTATATACATCGCGGGCCGCTTTCTGACGGCGTCTACGCCCTCAAGAACCTGTATAGTGGTTGCGTCATACTTTTTTACCGCCGCAGCTTTTTCGATCTCTTTAGAACTTTGCGCTTCGCCTTTTTTTGCCATCTTCTTCCTTTTTAATTATATTTCTTTGTTGTTAGCTTATTTCCCCTATCCTGAATCTTATATTTTTTATTACCTTCTTCCCAAACTTCCCTTCGAGGCCCTTTAGTGTTTCTTTCTTCCTTAAGGTCAATTCATACAACCAGCTTGAACTGTCTACATTCACCAGCAATTCCGATTTTTTTATAGCCACCGGTTTTGAATGTTTCGCGGCATCACACCCAGCAGCCGCCCCCCACAAAAGCAACACGCCCTCTTCACTCGGCCTTGAAGGAGATATCAGTTTCTTCAGGGTGTCTTTTAAAACATCCCCTATAACCTTTTCCTTCTTTATAGCCATCTTTAATCAAGCTGCCGGGGCATAACTACATAAACATATTCCGAACCCACCCTGATAACACCGGGTTTATCCGGATCGACCAATTCAAAACCTATACTTTCCTGGTCTGTATTCTTAAGAAGATTTATAATATAACTGGGGTTAAAACCCACAGCAAATTCTTTCCCTTTATATTCCACATCAAGTTCTTCCCTGGCTTCGCCGAGAGACGGGCTGGATTTCGAAATAACTATCTTATCCTTCGCGGTCTCTATTTTCACAACCATAGATTCGGGCGTCGTGAATAAAGCCACCCTTTTTAAGGCCGACAGAAAAGCGCCCCTATTTATCACTATTTTGTTTTTTGCTTCCTCGGGAATGACCTTTTCGTAATTCGGGAACTCCCCTTCAATCAACCTGGACACAAGCTTGGTATGCCCAACATCAAAAAGAACCTGATTGTCACTGTAAAATATCTTTACCTCACCATCTTCCCCTAATATCCTATCGACTTCGTCGATCGCTTTTTCAGGGACTATAAATTTCCGCTCTAGTGTTTTAGGTAGCTGCATCTTCTCCTCTATCATAGCAAGACACCTGCCATCAGTAGCTACAAGCCTTATATAAGACGGTTTTATTGTAAACAAAGTCCCATTTAACACATAGCGGACCTCATCATTAGACACCGCAAACTTGGTCATGCGGATCATTTTTTTTAACTTTTTCTGCTCTATAACTACAAATTCTTTGTTTTTGAACTCCGGCGGCTGAGGAAACTCTTCTTTAGGCAGCCCCATCATTTTGAATGTTGATTTCCCGCACTCTATATTAATAAGATTATTCTTCTTTACAGAAACCGATATAACTTCTTTTTCAGGCAGTTCTTTTATAACATCCGAGAATTTTTTTGCCGGTATTGTTATAGCCCCGGGCACCTGCGCCTTTATAAGAGATGTTGATATTATCCCTATATCAAAGTCTGTGGCTGTTAAAGTTGTTCCTGTTTCTGTGGTTTCTATTAATATATTCGATAGTATAGGCAGTGTTGATTTTGAGTTTATTGCCGATTGAACCGTCTGCACAACTTTTAACAGATCTTCTTTTGATGAGCAAAACTTCATTAACAACCCCTTTCAACTAGTATAGTTTAATATAAAATAGAAGCATTAGTAGTAGGCTTTGTAGATAAGTGCATAACTACCCAACCAACCATAACGCAACAAGTTACAAAAATAAGAACAAACATGTAACCTTAAAAACTTATCAACACGCCTAACAACTTATCAGACCAAAGCTATTCTTTTATGCTCTGTATGATCTTATCAACAAGATTCTTCAAGCCGGATTTTGATTTTATATCTTCTTCTATCTTATTGCAAGCATGTATTACGGTAGTATGATCCCTGCCTCCAAAAAACTCGCCTATCTCGGGTAATGAGTAATCCGTAAGAAGCCTTGCTATATACATAGCCATCTGCCTGGGGTATGCGATCGCCTTCGAGCGTTTTTTTGCGCGCATATCCGATAATCTTATATCGAAATATTCACTTACTTTTTTTTGTATCAGATCTACCGTGATCTTCTTCTCTCCCTCCGATATCATGTCTTTCAAGACTTCTTTTACAAGGTCTACAGTCACATCCTTCTCTATGAGTTTTGAGTATGTGACGACCCTTATAAGTGCGCCTTCAAGTTCCCGTATATTTGTCTTTATATTCTCCGCAATAAAGTACATAACGTCATTAGGCAGAGCTATCGTCTCTTTTTCCGATTTTTTCTTAAGGATCGCTATGCGCGTTTCAAGGTCCGGGGCCTGGATATCAGCAACTAACCCGTAGAGAAATCTCGATATTAGCCTTTCTTCAAGGCCCGGTATCTCTTTGGGCGGGCGGTCGCTTGAAACGACGATTTGTTTATGAGCGTCATAAAGGGCGTTGAACGTATGGAAGAACTCTTCCTGCGTCGCCTCTTTATTGGCTATGAACTGCACGTCATCTATGAGCAGTATATCAACGGATCTGTATTTTTTACGGAATTCAGGCGTAGAGCGGGTCTGAATTGCTTTTATAAGATCGTTAGTAAATGCTTCGCTCGATAAATACAATATCTTTGTCTTAGGGGACTTTCCCAATGAGCGCTGGCCGATCGCATGCATCAAATGGGTTTTACCTAAGCCCACACCGCCGTATATAAAAAGAGGATTATAGGTTTTTGCCGGAGAATCAGCTACGGCGATCGACGCTGCGTGCGCGAGCCTGTTCGAAGGGCCGACAATAAAATTATCAAACGTATATTTCGGATTCAAGCCGATCTCTTTTGCATGGTCTTGCGGGTGGCGGGTGAATATGCCTAAAAATTTATCTTTCTTCTGGTCGTCGGTTTTTAATTCTTCGTCTGAAACCGTTTCGGTTTCTCCAAGAACGAACTCTACCTTCAAATCGGAACCGCAGGCTTTGCATAAAGCAGCTGAAAGGAGTTCCATATGCCGGTCAAGGAGCCAGGATTTAAAAAATTTGTTCGGCACCTCTAATGTGATGGTGCCATCCTTAAGAGATACGGGCTTTATCGGTTTAAACCAGATACCATACACCTGCTCGTTCTCCAGCTCCCCCTTTATTATTTCAAGGGCCTTGGGCCAGATCACCTGCTCGTTATCTGCCACCTTATCAAGCTCCGTTTCAGTTATCCACAGCCATATAAACCGAATATTAACACAAAACGGCTTGTTATGCACAAGTTATGCACAATCACCGCGGAGCATATTATAGTAAAGAGAAGCCGCTAATGCAAGCGAAAAGTTGCTTTCTTCAAGTGTAGCAAGCTCATAGTGGGGATACTTTTGTGTTATCCGCCTGGAGCGAATGTTGTAAAATTTTGATTCCTCTTGGCGGTTTAGCAGGACGCTGAAACTGCACTATAAACTTTCTTATACTACAGGCAGGGCTAAAGCCCTGCCTGCCACTGTGCCATACACAGGTTCAGCGGCCATCAAAATTTTACCACAGTAAATTTGCACGCCCGATGCAAATTTACGGCGAGCGGAAGGCGGTAACACAAAAGTAACACCACGATATGCGAGCAATCCGTCGGATAACTAAACTTGTTGACTCGCAGGAGAATTATGATATAATCATGCAACTCATATAAGGAGAATAAGATGAAGTATAATTTGAAAGCCGGATCGAATATCAAGAGGAAGAGAAAACACGGATTCAGAAAAAGGATGGGCGACCGCCACGGCAGGGCCGTGATCAAGAGGCGCAGGCAAAAAGGACGCCACAAGCTCACCGTATGACCGCAGGCGAAGGGTTCTCCAAGAAAGAGCGCCTTCTTAAATCAAAAGATTTTAGGGTTATCTATACAAAAGGCCGCAAAGTCTCCGTCGGGGGAACGGCCATATGCTGTTTAGAGAACGCTTTCGGGCATAACAGGCTGGGTTTTTCTATAAGTTCCAGGAACTTTAAACTGGCCAGCGCTCGCAATAGGATCCGCAGGCTCTTCAGGGAAGCTTACCGACGGAACAAAAAAGAAGTAAAACCGGGGTTCGATCTTATCCTGATCGTAAAGCGGGGATTCGATAAGAACTCTCCTTATAAAGATGCCGAACGTCTCTTTAAAGAACTAGTAAAAAAAGCGGGGTTGGCTTGATCTCGAAGATAATAAAGACAGCGGTAATATTTCCTATAAATATTTATCGTAAGTACTTCTCCCCCTTTAAGTTACGATGCTGCAGGTTTCACCCATCATGTTCGGAATATGCATGTTTGTCTGTAGAAAAGCATGGCGTTATTAAAGGTTTGGCAAAGAGCGCCTGGAGGGTATTAAGGTGTAATCCTTTTTCTCCCGGCGGCTATGATCCGGTATAAATAGAGAGGAACAAATGGAAAAAAGACTGATTCTTGCGATCGCATTTTCGATATTAATAATAGTTGCATTCCAGTATTTAGGGCCAAAATCCGCGCCTACTCCGACGGAGACGGCCCCCGTGGTAAATATGAAGCCGGCTGCTGTAAGCCTTGATGTGAAAGAACCTCCGGTTGTGATCGAACCTGCGCTGGATGAAAAAACACTGAACGTTGAAACCGATAGGTTCATATTGACCTTCAGCAATATAGGAGGCTCGCTCAAAGAGATACGCCTGAAAGACTACAAGGATTTAAAGACCAATGAGCCTCTCGTAGTCGCTGAGATCCAAAACCCGGCAAGTTATATATTTGCGTTGTCGAGCGTATTACCCAAAATAGCGTTTGATAAAGTAGCATACGATGTCTCTGCAAAAGATGATACTGTTACATATTCGACAACTGTTGGGGATATATCGATTGTAAAAAAATACATAGTTCGTAAAGCCATGTACAACATAGAGTTACAACTTTTCATAAAGAATACCGGCAGTAAAACCAAAGAGATATGCTATCGTATTATAGCCGGTTCTGGGTTGGTAGAAAAGACCGAGCAGGACAAGGCGCTCATCGAGACCTCCTCGAAAATAGATGGAGTTCCGGTAAAGTTCAAAAGGGCTAAACCAGGTCAAACGATTGTAAACCCAGGATCCGTGAACTGGACCGCTCTCAAGTCAAAATATTTCTCACTAATATTCAAGCCATTGGGTCAGACCAGAAACGAGTTCTATGCGCAATCAGGACCCGGAGCTATCGTAACAGGAGTAGAATCAGAGCTTTTATCCATTCCCCCATCCACAGCCATTGAAAGTAAATTCATATTATTCGCCGGGCCGAGTCACATACCTGTACTTAAAGAAGCCGGATATGATTTTGAAGAAACCGTGAATTATGGTTTCTTTGGAGGGATAAGCAAAGTTTTACTGTCCACCCTTCGCGTACTTCATAAAGCTGTCCGTAGCTGGGGCGTTGCCATAATACTGCTTTCAATACTCCTGAATGCCGTTACTCTGCCTCTTACAATGAAGAGTTTTAGGTCGATGCAGAAGATGCAGGAGCTTCACCCTCAGATGGAAAAGCTGAAGAAAGAAAATAAGGATAATCCGCAAAAACTTAACAAAGAAGTCATGGAGCTTTACAAGAAGTACAAAATTAACCCGTTAAGCGGTTGTTTGCCCATGTTATTACAAATGCCTATATTTGTTGCGCTGTACCAGGCCCTAACTAAGTCGCTTGAGCTTAGAGGCGCGAACTTCCTATGGATACGAGATATGTCGTCTCCTGACGCAATACCTCTACCCTTTACGCTACCTCTCATAGGCAGCAGCATAAACATACTGCCGCTAATAATGGTCGGAGCCATGGTCCTTCAACAGAAGATATCCACTAAAACTATGGGCGGAGCCGTTACTGACGAGCAAAAGCAGCAGCAAAAGATGATGCTTGTGATAATGCCTATAATGTTCGGATTTATATTCTACAATATGCCGTCAGGGCTAGTTCTTTACTGGGTTGTGAATACCGCACTTACCATAGTAGAACAAGGCGCGATACTCAAGAAAGCCTGACATCAAGACTTGACAAATCGCCATTTCTAAGGTATATTTTTGTTAAAAGTTCCACGTGAAACATTAAAAAATAATGGCAAAAACAATAGCAATTTGTAATCAAAAAGGCGGAGTCGGAAAGACTACGACCTCTATCAATTTATCCACCTATCTTGCTCTGTCCGGTAAGCGCATCCTACTAATAGACATAGATCCCCAAGGTAATGCCACAAGCGGTCTAGGCATTAATAAACATAGTATTAAGCAGAGTATTTACGATCTGATCATAGATGAAATAGATCCAAAATCTGTTATCATAGCTACCGGGGTAGAGAATCTTTCACTCATACCTTCAACACTAAGTCTGACCGGAGCAGAAGTCGAACTTGTCGGTATAATGGGTCGTGAATATAGGCTAAAAAAGGCCCTGGCTTCTGTTTTAGGAGAGTTTGATTACATAATCATAGATTGCCCCCCATCTCTTGGACTTTTGACAGTAAATGCCCTATCCGCTGCGGATTCAGTACTTATACCGATACAATGTGAATACTATGCGCTAGAGGGCTTAAGTCAGCTTGTAAACACTGTAAATCTCGTAAATGAGAACCTAAATTCATCGTTAGTGATAGAAGGCGTCTTGCTGACAATGGCAGATTTTAGGACTAATTTGACCAATGAAGTAATAAATGAGGTAAAGAAATTTTTTAAAGGCAAAGTCTATAATAGCATTATACCCAGGAATATAAGGATCACCGAATCTCCCGGGTTTGGTAAACCCATTGCTATATACGATAAATCATCGATTGGTGCACAAAAATATCAGGAGTTTACAAACGAATTGTTAGGTGTAAAAAAAGAAGAAAGCTCTAACTCATTGTCTGGCAATGTAATAGAAGAAATATCAGAACCGGAGGTTAAATAATGGAAAAGAGAGCTCTAGGAAAAGGACTAAGTGCTTTGATACCAGAAAGAGATCCTAATATATCAACTCCTCAGAGCGGCGTATTGGAAATACCAATATCACAGATACGTACAAATAAATATCAGCCTCGTACGGATTTTAAACAGGACAAGCTTAACGACCTAATAAATTCGATACGGGAGAAGGGGGTCGTACAGCCCGTTTTGGCCAGAAAAGTGCAGGACGGCTATGAACTTATCGCCGGCGAGCGGCGCCTGCGCGCGGCGAAGACTTTGGGCTTGCAAAAGATACCGGCGATACTGAAAAATGTTGCGGATGTCGATATGCTCGAGATATCGCTTATAGAGAATATACAGCGTCAGGAACTCAATGCTATTGAAGAAGCCGTCGCGTATCAACGGCTTATTACGGAATTTAGTTTTACGCAGGAATCGGTCGCCAAAGTTCTGGGCAAGGAACGTTCTACCGTGGCTAATATCTTGAGACTTTTAAATCTGCCGAAGAAGATACAGATATTTGTTTCAAACGGCGATCTGACCGCCGGGCACGCAAAGGCGATATTGGCGCTGCCGACGGAGGGCGCCCAAATGAGCGCCTGTAATGTCATAATGAAGAAGGGGCTATCGGTAAGGGAGTCCGAAGCTCTTGTGGCGCGGAGGCTTTTGGGGTCAAAACCAGTCAGCCCGCAAAAAAAAGATATGGGGATGTCGGATATAGAGAATCAGCTTCAGCAAATATTCGGAACACGCGTAGTTATAGCTCATGGCAAGAAGAGGGGAAAGATACAGATCGAGTATTACTCCAATGATGACCTGAATCGCATACTCGATATGCTAACCGCCAAAAAGTCTTGACGAGAGAGCCTTTAATATATACAATGATACCTCTAAATTTTTTTGGGAGAATATGAACCAGCAAACACTAGTATTGATAAAACCGGATGGATTGAAAAAATCTCTTACAGGTAATGTTGTGACACGCCTGTCAGAGACGAAGCTCGATATTGTGGCCGCAAAGATAGTGAAGGTATCGCGCGAACTAGCCGAGCAGCATTATATAATGCTTAAGGATAAACCTTTCTTCGAAGAGCTATTAAAATATCTGATGGGGGAGTACCACAAGAAGAAAGTCATGGCGCTCGTATACTGGGGCGATGACGCTATAAAGAAGGTAAGGCAGGCCTGCGGCTCCACCAACCCCGAAGAAGCCGACCCGGTTTCCATAAGAGGAGCTTATGGCAGGATAACTACCAAAGGCGTATATGAGAATATCATACACGCATCTGCTAACGAAGCCGAAGCTGAACGCGAGATAAAGCTCTGGTTCCAGCCCGACGATATAATCATAGATATGTATCCTTCCAAAATAATCAAAGATAAATGTGAACGCCGTATCTGGGCGTAGATAATAGGAATAAGATGATAAAGTCCATGACGGGTTTCGGGAAGGGTGAATGTATTCTCCCGAAAAGCAAGATCACTGTAGAGATAAAGACCGTAAATCATAAATTCCTGGATGTCTCGCTGAAATTGCCGGCAGGGATGTCGATATTTGAGGATAGGGTAAAGGATGTCATACAGAAGAACATAAAACGCGGCAAGATGAATATCAATATCGCTTATGACGGAGCTCTGCTTAAGGAGGGCAAGGTCATAATAGATGATAAGACCGCGAAACGTTATTACGCAGAGCTTTCAAAGCTGGAAAAGAGCCTTGGTTTAAAGAACGGTATAACGGTTAGGGATCTTGCGGCGCTTCCCGGCGTAGTCAGCTACGAGATAAAAGAATCTAAGATCGACGCTTTGTGGCCGAAGGTCAAGATAGCCCTGGATAGGGCGCTTGTTAAACTTAGTAAGGATAGGGAGAAAGAAGGACACGCGCTATTTGTGGATTTAAATAATCGCGCTAAGAATATAAAGTCGCTCCTCAGCACGATAAGATCGCGCGCGCACCTGAATATAGACGAGTACCGGCGGAAATTTAATGATAGAGTAAAAGATTTAACGGGCGGCCGTACGATAGATATGGGCAGGCTTGAGATGGAAGTGGCGATATTCGCCAAGAATAGCGATATATCTGAAGAGATAACGCGTCTTGATAACCACCTTGTCAATTTCGGTAAGACGATATCCGAAACCGGAGAGGTCGGCAAGAAGATAGATTTTATTGCCCAGGAACTGCACCGCGAAACGAATACGATAGGCTCGAAAGCAAGCGACTTTAAGATATCGAAGAGCGTCATAGATATAAAAGGCGAGATAGAGAAGATACGCGAGCAAGCAAAGAACCTAGAGTGACCGCCCACACAAAAGCAAAACTTTTTATAGTATCCGCTCCGTCGGGCAGCGGCAAGACAACTCTATGCAGAAAACTGCTCGCAAGCGGCCTGGGCCTTGTCGATTCTGTATCTATGACGACACGCCTCCCAAGGCCAGGCGAGAAAAACGGCAGCGATTATATATTCGTTACCGATTACCGTTTCAGGCGTGAAATGAGGAGAGGCGGTTTCCTGGAATGCGAAGAGAATTTCGGAAATCTCTACGGGACTCCCAAAGCATTCATCGAAAATAATATCCGTAAAGGGGCAAATGTCCTTCTGAGCATAGACGTCAAAGGCGCGATGAAGGTGGCCCGTGCATATCCGGCCTCAAGCATTCTTATATTTATACTTCCTCCGTCGATAAGAGAACTTAAGAAACGACTCCACCTGCGTAAATCCGATTCAGCGCAGGTCATCGCCAAAAGACTCGCCCTAGCAAAAAAGGAGATATCATATAGCAAAAAGTACGATTACAGGATAGTGAATGATCATATACCACAGGCGTATAAAAAATTAAAAAGTATTGTAGAAAAAGAGATAAAAAAGGGGGTAAGTGCGTCATGAAGGCCAAGGGAAAGTCAAATGAGGTTGGATCGCCTGACAGTATTTATAAGACCGTTATAACTGCGGCTGCGCGTGCGATAGAACTGGGCGAAGGATCGAAAAGGCTTGTCGATGCAAAGCCCACGGAAAACGTATTGAACGTAGCCCTGAAAGAGATAAAAGAGGGCAAGGTATCTTATAAGGTAAAAAAAGACAAATGAACAAGACGAAAAAAACAGTAGTACTAGGGGTCACGGGATCGATAGCTGCCTATAAAGCATGCGAGATAACCGGTTCTTTACGGAAGATGGGTTTCGACGTTAATGTTATCCTGACAAAAGAGGCCGCGGAGTTTGTTACGCCTCTTACGTTCCAAACTCTGTCCGGGAATAAGGTGGCCGCAGGAATGTTTGATATACCCGAAGAGTGGGATCCGGCGCATATATCTTTGGCCCAGAAAGCGGATCTGATACTGGTAGCACCGGCTTCTGCAAATATAATAGGTAAACTTGCATCCGGCGTGTGCGACGATCTACTGACGTGCGTTATCCTTGCCACAAAAGCGCCT
>Ga0247841_10012078_pt1 | contig 11330 bp, 9 predicted proteins | sample LaCruzMarch2015__2_FD_192410 | JGI IMG/M metagenome (GOLD analysis project Ga0247841, IMG submission 192410) | Freshwater microbial communities from meromictic Lake La Cruz, Castile-La Mancha, Spain - LaCruzMarch2015_18m | ecosystem: Environmental > Aquatic > Freshwater > Lake | place: Spain...
CTGCACATTCTATAATAGAACTTTTTTCAAAATCAGAATATAGATATCATTTAGGATATTCGGAACCAGAACATATTCTCACAATATGGAGAAAAGATGTTATAAAAAAAAAAAAAGTCATAGATGGTGAATTTGAACCTGGAAGACCCTTTAGTATAATTATATTTAATGATTTAAGATATAATAATTATTTGATGTTAATTAATATTCATGCTTCACATCATCACAATACATATTCACGTATATTTGAACCTATACAAAAAATTATTGATTTAAATAAAAATGAAATTTTAAAATATGACATAAAAAGAATTATTATGGTTGGTGATTTTAATAGAGATATTGGAAGTCAAATTAAAATAGCACCAACAGAATATAGATTAAAAATAAATTTAATAGAATATAATTTTTATCCAATAGAAAACACAACTAATAAAACATGTTGTAGTTTGAGTGGATGGGGATATAAATTAAATTATGACCAATTAATAGACACTTATAAAAGTCCATTATTAATTCATCAATTGAATAAGGAACCTTGGTATGTCTCTGAATCCTCCGACCATTTGGCTACATTATCATTAGTAAAAAATTTCATTTGATAAAAAATTAATTATAAAAATGTTTGGAAAAAAAATTATATATATCAAACATATATAAGGATAAATTATTTTAGATGTCAAAATTATTTGTAGATACAATTATTCAACATGGTGGTGATTTATCAGATGCTGATAAAGTTTCAGTATTAAATATTGCTTCAAAAGCAATAAATAAAAAAATGAAAATTCTTGAATATAAATATAATATTCAATTGAAATTAGAAAAATTATCCGAATCAAATACTGATTGTTTGCCAAAAAAACTTGGAATTATGGGTGTTGCACAAATAGATGGTCCCTTAAGAGGACAAATTCCATATTATACTACTACTCAAATATCAATTCCTACACCTACACTTTCAACAGTTACAACTGGTATCCCCCTTACACCATATGGACCAATTGTAGGAGTTCCTACACTTGCTGTTAATCCTTTTGGCAACCTTAATAGATTAGATGATAGAATAAAAAAAGCAATTGGAACTTTAGAAACACTTATAAAATTAAATGAAAAATTAGAAACTGGAGTTAAAATAGAAGATTCTGATCCTTTAAAAAAATGTTTTACTTATGTTGATTTAAAGGAACCAGAAACATTTGAAGAAATAAAAAAAATATTAGAAAAAAAATAATTTTATTTTTAATTAATATGTTGGAAAAATTATTGGCAAACTTCTAGTGTCTTTATTTCCAATTATAATAATTTTGAATTTTGTGATTTAATTAATTTTTAAGTTTCTTCAATTGCTTTCGTACAAATTATTATACATATCACTTTTGTCATATGTTGTTTTATATTAAATAATAAATAATTATATTTGTATAAATAAGTATAAATTTTATAAAAGTATAAAATTTATAAACTATAATTAATTGTTTTGAACAATTTGATCACTTATAACCTTGACGTATATACATATTTTTTGTTGGAAAATAAACTACTAATTGTTTAGATGGAACAGCTAAGGTTTATGATATGTGAAAATACATTAATCACAATTACCATCAATATATAATACGGTATTGTTCAAAAGGTGTCAATTTGTGTCTTTTTAACATAACTTTTTAGTTTTATATATTAATATAAAACTAAAAACGTATACTTTAAATGGTTATAAATTGTTTGCTTAATTTGACACAAATTTACTCCCATGAAAATTATTTATAATTTTCAAAATCAGACAAAAATAAAATTTGTTTATGATTTTATAATCTTATGAAATTTAATATTGAGAATATCAGGATTTATAAAATTAATTTTATTATTTATCATAAAAATTATTCCTAATTCATATGAAATAATTTGATTTTGATAATTGAAACTACCATATGATATTATTATAGATTGATGTAAATCATTTATAAATAAATAATAATTACATTTAAACACGTGATACTTTTCTTGTTGTCTAAGAATTATGTTGAATTTGATCTGATTTCACTGAACTAGAACATGAATTAGATTTAGATGTAAATAATTTAAGTTTTTGTGCCAATGTTAATTTATCACATATTTTATTTATTTTTTTTGTATTATTTGTATTATCTGAATTATAAATTTTCAGAATTAAAATTATTATCAGAACCTACTCCTGAATCTGATTCAGATTCATATTTAGATTCAAGATATGAATCAGATTCAGTATCAGTATCAGTATCAGCATCCGCATCAGCATCAGCATGTACATCCGCATCTGTATTAGTAATATTACTTGTAATATTATCAGTATAATCATGAATATTATTTTTATAATATTTATTATTTTTAAAATGAGCATATTGTTCCCTATAGTATATTTCATTAGAATATGAATTTAATATTATATCTTCATTATTATTTGGTATAATATTTAAATATTGTAATGCTTTTTTGGCAGCAATTTTTTCACCTTTTTGTTTTGATGAACCAATACCAACACCAATAATATTACCATCGTTATCTCTAACATACATTTTAAAATATTTTTTACCCATTCTGTCATTATTTATTATTGTATCCATTAAATTATATTTAGGATCCCCCCAACCTAGTTTATGGTAAGTTCTTAATAATTTGTCCTTAGGATTATTTTCTGTTTCTAATAAAATTGTGAGATCAATTTCATCTTCAATTAAACTAGTTACAAATTTAAAACATAAACTGTATCCATAACCTCTATCTTTATTAATTAAATCATTTGACAATCCTATATCTTTATATTTTATTTTAAGTGAATCATAATAAATAGCAGCAATAAGTGCTTCAAAAATATCACATTGAAATTTATTATTTGTTTCTCTTGCTCCATTAACTTCCAAATTTCTAGGAAGTAATATATATTTGTTTAATCCAATTCTCCTTGTCATTTCTGCCAAAGAAAAACCATTTTCTATTTGTGATCTTAATTTAGTTAAATCTCCTTCATCCATATCATTATATCTGGTAAATAGATAATCAGAAATAATTTGTCTTAAAATAGAATCTCCTAAAAATTCTAATCTTTCATAAGATGCCTCACCAAGTGGAACAGCCATATGTATTTTTTTATCTGAAATTGGTATTAAATTTTCCCCTTTAATAAAATTAATACCCATTAAAATTGATTTTAAATTTTTCATTTCTCTATAATCTTTATTTGTATATACTGGATGTGTCATCGCTATATGAAATATACTAATGTCATAAACTTCATAATCAATGCCATAATGTCTTAATGTATCTTCAACATATTTTTTTGTTATTTTTGTATTTTTTTCGTTTAATACATATTTTTTTATTTCTTCAGGATCATTATTCGTCTTTTCTAATATTTCTTTTCTTTTAAGTTCCCAATCTAATTTTAATTGTAAATCTTTTGATGTCATTTTATATTTATATCTATATATTAATTGTATATTTAAGATTGTTTAATTTATATGATCAATATATAATAATTTCAATTTTTTTATACTTGTGAAAAATAAAAGTTAATATATAATTTAACAAGTATATGTCTTTGTATTTACTTTTTAATATAATGAGTTATATAATGAGTTATATAATGACTTTTCTTAATACATATATATATACTTTATTTGAAATTAATTTATTGTGTATATTTATTTTTTGTTATATTATTAATTTTACTTATTTTTTCTTCTTTTACATAAAGATTATGTTGTCTCATCATATCTATTCGTTTGACAGAATAAGAACTAATTTTATAAATATGTGCATTACTACATCTAAAAGTTAAACATCCATAAACACCTATATCATTTGAACTATAATATTCATCTATAATTTCTAGTTCATCATTACGTATTTTTAATGAATCATTACATTCTCTACAAATAACATAACTTTCTTCTCTAAATAATTTAGATATCTTATTTCCCATATTAAAGTTTTAGTATGATTTAATTAATACTATTATATATTTATTTCAACATTTTTTAAAATACATGATTTAAAAATTATTAAATAATAAAAATTAAATACCTGATTAAAAGATGTTGAAGTAAACGTATATTAAATTTTTACAATGTATATTCTATTTTATTTTCAATAAAAGTAGTATTTATTTGTGTTAAATCTTTAGTCATTGGATTACTAAATTTTGAACCTATATTAACTAAGTATTTAATATATTTTTTTAATTCTAAAGAACCATTTGTATAATACATTAAATTATCTATTGAATCAAACCAAGTGGGATTTGAATTGAGCGAACCAAGTTTTTTATAAGGAAAGAAAAAATAACTTAAATGTGATAAAACTTGAAGAGCATTTTTTTTTCCATAATTGGGAATAATTTGAATTATTGGTAATACACCTTGATCTTTATTGAATTCTTTATCACCTCTTGATCTAAATAAATTAATTAATATTTTTATTTTATAAATGTTGTCATTTAATTTGGGATCAGCAAACCAACATAAAATTATTCTTGCTATAGTCCATAGCAATACATCAACATTTGGTTGAAAACATAAAATATATTCTTGAGATAATATTTTTAATGCTTCTTCAATCATTGATTTATTTATAACTACATCTGATGAAGTTTTATTTTCTAAAACTATTGGAAGTAAAATATTATAATCTATTGGTTTAGAATATTGGAAACTTAATTCATTAAGTTCCGGAACTAATTCAGGAGTTATTATTCTTGAGTCTGTTGAAGAATTTACATTTACTATTTCAATATATCCACCAACAATTTTAAAATTTAAAAAATCAAATAAATTTGTATTAGATAATAATTTTTCTCCATCATCAAATTCAATTGATTTTTGAAACTCAACCAGAGTATCTTTTATTAAACTTATTAATTCTTTACCCAACGATATTGTATCAATATTTTCATCATAAATTAAATGTTTGTACATTAGTGTATTTTCAAATTCATATATTTGTTCTGGTTCTATTTGATTAAATTTTTCTAATACTGATACTAAACAAGGTTTAATTATTTCATTAATATTTTCTTCACCCAATACATTAATAGATTTTATATATTCAATTGAACCTATCCCAATATAAAAATTTTCTTCCCATTTTATATTTGTATCTGAAATAAATAAATCTGATATTATTTTTTCAATGTATTTAATGTAATTATCTTCTTGTCCTGCTTGTATTCTATATATTTCAAATTTTGTTGGTTTATATATATTATTAAATTCTATTTCTTGTCTTCTATTAATTCCATCAATATTCCCATTTATATTCATATTTGTATTTAAATTTAGTTCATTTATAAATTTTTTATATCTTAAATTAATTTTATTTATGATGTTATTAATTCCATCTGAACCTAATAATTCAATCAATCTTGGAATATTATTTAAATCTATTTTTATAATTTTATCATTCGGTGTTACTAACATATAACCTTGAATATCTTTTATTTCACCCAACAAATTATATTGTTTCAATGTTTTGTCTTCATAATTGTTATCAGTATCTAATTTAACTATATATCCATTAGAATTCCATATTATTTTGTGTATAACTCCTATATGTTTATTATTTATTAAAATATAATCATTTACAGTTGGTTTATTATCTAAATTCATTATAATTATAATTATATATTACAATATATAATTATTATATAAAAAATGAAACTTTTATAAAAATACTATTATATCTAATAAAACATATATATTTATAATTTGTTTTTTTTTGATAATCATCAATCACTTTTTTCTATTTTTTTAATACTGGTATTTGAATTAAGCTTCAGATTCTGTTTCAGATTCAGATTCAGATTCAGATTCAGTTTCAGATTCAGATTTTTTATTAGATTCATTATTTTCAGATACGGATAAATTATCATCTAATTCTAATTCATCTTCAAACTTTTTACCAATATTTTCTTTTTTGAGTTTAAGATTTTTATCATTTTTAATTTCATTTCCTGATGAATTTGCAAAATAATATGAACCTGTTTGTTTTGATACTCCTGGTTCATATCTATAAATTAGTGGTTTTCCTAATTTTTTCCGCGCTTGAATTAATATTCTTTTTTCTCTATCAGGAGGTATTGTTTCTCCTTTACAATCTACAACAAATCCTTCAAAAATAGTATCATCATATAATGTTTTTTTATTTTGACTAAAATAATATTTTCTAAAACTTACAAATCCATTAATCAATGTGTAAAGAATATCATTCCAATCATTATCATCGTCAACTCTTATTTTTACTAAAATAATAAGGGCATGAAGTATATTAAAATCAAAACTTCCTAAATCAATTGTTTTACCTTTGACAGTAGAAGATTTTAATAGTATGTTGTCAAATTTTGTGTATGGAACTGTTTTATATGAAATACATTTATTATTATTTGAATACAAATAAAGAATTGGTATTTCATTCTCATCATTATTAAAATAAAACACTGTATTATAACCATAAAATTGAAAAAATGGATAAAATTCACGATGTGAAATTTTTGAACTAATTGTTTTTGGTAATGATTCAAGATATTCTATAGTTTTTAACCCATCTTCTACATAATTAGTAGAATATACTTCTAAATATGGCATTTGAATTTGTTCAAATCTCTTATCTTTATTTGTATATCCACTATATTTAAGATAATAATTGTAAGCATAAAATCCTGTAAATATTATTCCTGGAATGGATGATAAAAAATCTTCCAACATATTAATTGTAGAATGTAAATTGTCAGACTTAAATGGAGTAATTTCAATGGGTTTATTAATTAGAGGTAGTGGATAAGTTTTTTGTAATTTTAAATATCTTGCAAAATGTTTTTCTAATCTCCAATAACTTACCAATGGGTCAGTAAACATTCTAAAATAATCAATTGTCATAAACCAAGGATGAATTAAATTAAATCCATCCATTTGGATAAATCTTGATTTAGCATAAATATTTGAAGGCATATAAGATATATCACAATACAATTGATAATTTACAAAGATTGAATAAGTTTCCTTGTGTTGTGCTTCTTGTCCTGCCACATTTTTAAATCCTGCTTCAGATAATTTATCACATAACTTTGTCAGGTCTCCCAATGGGTCTGGTGAATAAAATTCAATATCAGGGGTATCTAATTCATCGTATATTGCTAGAGAAGGATTTTTTGCTATCAATAATTTATTCAACGCATAACCACCATAAACCTTTCTTTTATTTTGTTTAATATAGTCAATTATATTTTGATTGACTTTTGTAATCTCATCTAATGTAGGTTCTATTTCTTCTAATTTTTTTTTTCCTATCTTTTTCATAATTTTTGGATAATTTTCTTTAAATTGTTCATCTTGTGTTGGTACAATATCTAATAAATTCATCTATATAATTATTATATATATTTATTATATATACTTTTATTTAGATTACTTTAGTTTAAAAAATCAATTTTTTATAAAAGAATAATTTTTATTTAATATAAATTAATTAAAATTCTCGTTTATTTACAAAAAAAAATTTAATTATAAGATAATTTTTTATTCTTCAAATAAAAATTTTTTTCTATTCCAATATTATATATATTATGCCTCATCACGAAATCTCTATAGAAGACGTTCTTTGCAAGACTAAGGATAGAAAGTCAAGCAAAAAATGCTGCCCTAAAAAAGAAAACCAATGCAACGTTGAATGCTGTATTACCGATTGCAATCCAGACTGCTGCACGGCTGCCTTCCAAAGATTAGATAAATTAAGAATGGATTGGCTTTTAGTTCAACAAGGTTCTGTTGAACCACCAACCTCTGTTTACACTAGAGGTTCTGAATCTGTCAATGTAGATGGTTCAGGTTCATATGCTCCCCTTGAAAATATGGCTTCTGCATTTGTTAACACAGTCAGATATTTAAACTTTGAAGAATGTGGTAAATTAGATCAAGTTACTGGTTGGTCTGTTGATGTTCAAACTGGTGATTTATACTTTTATCAAAACTTATATGATTTAGGATTAACAACTAATTTATCTAGAGCTGCTTTATTAGGTCAAGACCCTAATACATTAACATCAACTCAAAGAAGACAATTAACTGAAATGGAACCTTTCTGGAAATTATCTCTTAAAGCAATTGAAAGAGTCAAAGAAAATCCTAAAACTGAAGGAAACATTTGTGAAATTAAAGACAAATGTGGAAAAAAATTCCTTGTTGCTATCAATAGAACTAACTCTCAAACAAATGTTTCTATATGTGATTACAACTCTCAATACTCAATTGTTGTTGTTAAATTATGTTAAATAATTATAAAATAATTTAACTAACAAAAATATTTGATAGTCTATGTGTTTTGTTTAAAAATCAAATATATATTAAATAATTAATATATAATGAATAATTTATTTAGAATAACAAAAGATAATGTCAATAATTTTTTTATTGAATATAGTAAAAATAAACAAAATAATGAAAATAATCATAAAACTAAAACTAAATCTAAATCACAAACAATAAAAGAATTAAATTTTGATTCAAATTTAAATATATCAAAATATTTAGAAAAAAATAATATAATAATTGAACAAATTTATAATCAAAATAAATTGGGTAAAGATAATCAACCTATTAAAGCAAATTTTAATTATGAAAAAAAACAAAATAATCAACAAAATTCAAATATCAAAGAATTAAATTTTAATTGTGAAATAAAAAAAACAAAAACATATACACCAGATACTAAAATTATAAATAAAATTATAGATAATGACAAACAAGAATTAACTAAAAAGCAATATATTGATGCGACAAAAGATAAATCAAATATTTCTAGTGTTGGTGGTAAAAAAAATTTATTTGAATATGGAAAATCGGGAATTAAAATTGATAGATTAAAAAAATCGATGAAATATAATTTAAATGTGTTATCATCAATAGACAATATGATTAAAAGTTTTTTAGATTTTAATCCAAAATTAAAACTAAATACAATACTATCTGATAATAAAAATAATTTAAATACAGGTAAAAAAATTCATTTTAATGGTGATGGACAAATAAGTATTGAAAATAATATGTTTTTTAATGTTAATTTATATGATAAAAAAAATAACTATAACGATAATCAAAAGTATAAAAAATACAATTTAATTGATTTTGGATATATTAAAATATATGATGTCAAATTTACAGAAGAATTTATCAACAGACATAAAATTCCTTCTTTCAATTCTATAATTACATTTTCAGACAATATTAAACATTTTTTAAAAATAATAAAATTATTTGAATATCATGACAAATATAAAATTAAAATTAATCAATTCGGAAATCATAATTTGGGTGAAATTTTTTTAAAACATCTTCCTTCAATCATATTAAATATTGATGAAAAAAAAAATTTATTTAATTCATCTGACAATAAATTTACATTTCACATGAAGATTACAGAAACAAAAACAACAGCATTTATTATAGATAAAGAAGAAAAAATAATGTGTTATTTAAATTCTGTTGAAAAAAATTTATCTGGATATATATTTTTTTATATTATTGCTCTTGATTCAAAATATAAAATCATTAATTTAAATAAATTAAATTTAACAAAAAAAGATAATGTGAAAACAAAAAAAGTTAAAATTGAAAAAAACCAATATATCAAAAAAGAAAATACATCAGAAATATCAGATTTTACAGATTCAAATGATTTTATAAAACATAAAGTTTTTTTACATAAAAATTAATATATGTTAAATAAGAAAAAGTTATTATAGTAAATGATAACAAAAATATATTATATTGTTATTTTTATATTTTTTTTCATTAGATTTATTGTAATGAGTAATAATTTTAATTCATTAATTGATGAATATGAATTTTTATCAAATTCTTTAAATGAAATTTTTAAAAATAATAATAAAGAAATTAAAAATTTATTATTAAAAAATAACATTAAAACAATCAATAATAAAATTAGTTTTTCTAATGTACTATTATATAAATTTTTATATACTTATAAAAATGATAGTAAACAGTTAATTACTTCTACTTTAAATTATAATAATAATTTATCAATAGATAGAACAACTTATCATAAAAAAGATTTAATTATTCCACATACTTTTTATAAAGATTTATTTTATAAAATTAGAAATTTATATGATGAATATTTAAAATCAAATGATAAATATAATCTAATTGCTGTTGATGGTACATATAATAATACTAATGTTAATAATGATAAAGGTAAATTAGAAACAAATCTTAATATGGGTTATTATTCTATAATGAATGTATGCACATTGATATAACTTTTGTAATCAATAAAATAAAAATAAAGAAATATTACAATTAAAAAAATATATTAATGATAATAATTTAATAATTATAAAAATATTGTTATAGTTGCAGATGGTACATATTGTTCTATAAACTTATTAACTTTTTAAATTCACATAATTTTAATTATGTCCATTAGAATTAAAAATAATTCTTTATCTATTAATGATAAAGAATACATAAATAAAAAAATTATAATTCCTAATAACGTTAGAGTTATTACTTATAAAGATGATATAATTATTAATAAAAAAAATAAAAATAATAACAATGTTAAATTAAAACAAACTATAATATGTAATGTTATTACTAATTTAAGTTCGTAAGATTATAACGATAATGATATAAAAAAAATTTATTTATCCAGATGGGATATTGAAGTATTTTTTAAATTATTAAAATAAAATTTTAAATTTAGTAATTTAAAAGAACATCATAAAAATAATACACCTAATGAATATTGTAAATTATATTATTCAATTTTAATAATTATATATATTTCTTTAATGATTGATTAAATCAATGATAAGTATAATAAAAAAATTTCTAAAACATTAAAAATAATAAATTAAAAAATAAAAATAATTATAACGTTAAAACTAATAAGAGTATTTAGTAAATGGTATTAAATTAATATTAAATGGCATTGTTAATGGAGAAATACATAAAAATACTTTACTTAAAATAAGTAAATCATTTTTAATTAAAGTAAATATAATTAAAGATGTATTTAATGAAAGAATATCTAAAACACCTCATTCAAAGTGGTATGTTCAATATTACGTATCTTATTATAGATTTATCACTTTAATAGAGCATTAATAAATAAAAATTTAAAACTTCTTTATCAATGTTTAGGAATAATTAATAAATAAGAAAATATATATATGTAATTAACAATTATAGTTAATAATTAAAAATAAATTTTTTATTAATTAAATTTTAATAAGCAGACGCTATTTTATAAAGTGTTGTTTTTAAATTTTTTTATACTAA
>Ga0247841_10012079_pt1 | contig 11330 bp, 9 predicted proteins | sample LaCruzMarch2015__2_FD_192410 | JGI IMG/M metagenome (GOLD analysis project Ga0247841, IMG submission 192410) | Freshwater microbial communities from meromictic Lake La Cruz, Castile-La Mancha, Spain - LaCruzMarch2015_18m | ecosystem: Environmental > Aquatic > Freshwater > Lake | place: Spain...
TAATACATTTTTGTATAATACAAACATGTATCTTAAAAAAGGGCGATTTGAAAATGCAATGAATAACTGATGAATTCGTCATTCGGTATTCGCATATTTATAATTCCCGAATTCATTTCCCCCAATTATCCCTGTCAAGACTCCTGTATTGTATTGCCTCCGCAAGATGTTCAGCCCTGATATCCTGCTGCTTGTCAATATCTGCAATAGTCCGGGCAACTTTAAGGATACGGTCAAACGCCCGTGCAGATAGCCCCAGCTTCTCCATTGCATTTTTAAGAATCGCATTGCAAGCATCATCCAATATACATATTTTTCTCAATATTTTTGCCGACATCTGTGCGTTGCAATGGATCCCCTTCAATCCTTCAAACCTATTTTCCTGGATCTGCCTTGCTTCGATGACTCTTGTCCGAATTGATTCACTTTTTTCAGATGGCCTGGCATCATTCAATTCCCTGAAAGGTACCGGGATTACCTCCATATGAATGTCGATCCGGTCAAAGAGAGGCCCCGAAATTTTATTCAGGTATTTCTGCACATTTCCCGGGCCACAGCTACATTCGGTTTTTGGGTGATTGTAATAACCGCATGGACAGGGGTTCATGGCGGCGATCAGCATGAAACTGGCAGGGAATTCAACCGATAATTTCGCCCTTGAGATGGTGACAACACGATCTTCTAATGGCTGCCGAAGAACCTCCAGTACAGTTCTTTTAAATTCAGGCAGCTCATCGAGGAAAAGTACGCCATTATGGGCCATGGAGATTTCCCCGGGCTGAGGGATGCCTCCGCCACCAACAAGCGCCACATCACTGATCGTATGATGTGGCGATCGGAAAGGCCGGACAGAGATCAATGAGTGATGCCGTCCCATTTTCCCCGCTACGGAGTGGATTTTTGTGGTTTCCAGGGCTTCCTGCAGATTCAAAGGTGGCAGGATCGAAGGCAGCCGCTTCGCCAGCATTGTCTTCCCCGCACCCGGCGGCCCTATCAAAATTGCATTATGCCCCCCTGCTGCCGCTATCTCCAACGCTCTTTTGATATTTTCCTGCCCCTTGACATCTGCAAAATCATACTCATAATCATTTACTTTCGAATAAAAATCTTCTCTTGTATTGACCACCAAAGGTTCCAATTTGATCGTCTCATTTAGAAAATCGATAACCTGTTTGATGTTCTCCACACCATAGATATCGATCTTGCTAACAATCGCTGCTTCCTGTGCATTCTGATGCGGCAGGATCATTCCCTGGAACCCTTTCTGTTGTGCTTCGATGGCAATGGGTAATGCACCCTTAATCGCCTGAAGACTACCATCCAGCGACAATTCTCCCATGATCATGAAGGACTCCAGTTTGTCTTTCTTGATGATATTATCTGCTGCCAGTATTGCGACAGCAATGGTAAGATCATACGACGAACCCTCTTTCCTGATATCTGCCGGAGCCATGTTGATCACGATCTTTTTCCCGGGGATCTTATATCCTGAATTACGGAGGGCAGAATCAATTCGCTGATGGCTTTCCTTGACAGCATTGTCTGGCAAACCAACCATGAAAAAATTGATGCCCAGGTCGATGCAGACCTCTACTGTTATTGTGATGGCATGGATACCATAGAGTGCACTACCATATGTTTTGACAAGCATAAAACCCGAATAAGTTAATTTTAATACACTTAATCGGGTTTGTATTGAAAAGGTGATAGGTTATTATGATTTTTTTTTAAATTATTATTTATTGAACCGGTAACCAACCGTCAGACTGGCTCCGTAATTTGATAATCCGAAATCAATTTCATGTGACTTCCAATTTCTGTTTTCTTTTTCATTTCCGGTTACTGTCCTTGTCTCTTCTCCGAAACTATATTGAAGTGCCGGCGAAATCTCGGCAGAGAAACGAAAATGATCACCAAGACTATAGGTGCCTCCAAAAACAAACGCAATGCCGGTGTTAATGCTCCAGATTGTACCCTGATAATGATAATTATATCGTTCCTCATCATTATATTTCTGGTAGTTGAAGCCACCAAGGAAATCCAGTCCATAAAGAAGATTAAAGTTATTCACTAAAACGATTGGTTTTTCGAAACCAAACCTGAACCCAGCTCCAGCTACACTGTTTTTATGACTGGTGGAATCAGACTCTCTGCCATAAGTATTGTTTGAAGTGAGGTTCATGGCAAGTGCAGTGATCCGCAGTAATGTTTTTTCATTGCCCGTTTTATACCGGATCCCGAATTGATTTAGATTTGCAAATGTAAGGCCGAGTTCATGGATCCTGGCCTGTTTTTGTTCCTGTGCAAAGAGATTTGAACTGAGTAATAGAGTGATCACAAAGGTTGAGAGAATCTTGTTTTTCATTTGTTTAAAGATTAGGGGGTAATTTCTGTTTTCTATTTTTCCGGTTTATATCCGGATTGGGTCAATATCTCCTGAGCATCATTTTTAAGCAGCATCTGCTGCAGAGTGATCTCAGGGTGATTATTCATGTAGCTCTTAACAATCTGCCAGCCAATCCATTCTCCCAGCCGTGGAGGTGATTCTTTTCCGAAGGCGGGCGTAAAAGGGCCATCAGCCATAAAAACCCTAATGGTCTGGCCATCGGAAGAATAGAGCATCCTGTTTTCAATAATGGCTGACCAGATATGTGATTCGTTTTTAGAAACCCATGAGAACTGTTCAGGTGTATAGTCCATTTTAAGATTCCCTGCCATGCTTGGAAAAGAAGCATCTAAAAGATAAAGCCGTTTGCCTGCATCCACTACCTGGTCCAGAAAAGTGTTGGCAGACATATTGGGAGAGGCCAACCTGTTAACAACTGTTCTCATACAGTCGGGCACTATATGGCCGGGAGTCATCCGTTGAGCTTTATATAATGAAACCCCATCGGATAAATAGGGTTTAAAATCACTGCCAAGGTAGGTGTCAAGTGCAATGATCATAACCGAATCGGCAAACTGAACGGGGTTCTCATAATCACCCCCTGAGATATATGAATAGACACGGGGAATTTTAATCTGCGGAAAATAATATTTAATATGCCGGAAGCCTTCGGTCAGATCTTTTTCGATAGGTGTCAGATCTTGGAATTTTTCCTGAACTGCCTTGTGAAAATCTATATTTCTAGGATTCATCAAATAACCACTCATGTCGGCGAGTTTGGTTGAATCGTTCAGGTCGGTGCCCAGAAAAAAAAGGTAACGGGATTGTATGGTAGTCAATCCGTTCTTCAGATCAGTTACCGGGATTTTAAATAAATCCTGGTCATATCTCTGAATGGAAACATCTGGTATCTTTATTGAAGAAACATCAATTTTAAGACGATCCGTTTGCCAGTTGCAGGAGGAGAGGATTACGGTCAGGACTGACAGCACAGTAAGCCAATGATTTTTCATACTATGAATCATTTTATGGTGAAATATCGTTTAATTAACGATTGACTGTTTTCTATATTACAATTGATTGATATCTATCCGGAAATTTCTATCAATATTACGGAAATCATGATTCACATTAACATATTAAACTGTAATTTTGTTATGAGATATTCTAACCTTCACGAAAACTTACATTCAGGAAATGCGGATCGCCTTAGCACAGATCAATTATCACATCGGAGATTTTGAGAACAATATTGAACGGATCAAATCGGCTATTGAAAAGGCAAAGGAAACCCCTGCTGATGTCATTGTCTTTGCTGAACTGGCAGTCTGCGGATATCCTCCAAGAGATTTTCTCGAGTTCTATGACTTCATCAAGAAGTCCTTTTCTGCCATTGAGTCGATCGCTGGCGTGTGTAAAGGAATAGCTGCTATTGTTGGTGCTCCGTCTATAAACCCTGCACAAAAAGGAAAGCCCTTGTACAACACTGCTTATTTCCTTTCCGAAGGCAAGATTCAGTGTATGACCCATAAGACCCTTCTTCCGAATTATGATGTTTTTGATGAATACCGCTATTTTGAGCCAAATCGTCTCCCCTATTCACTGGCAGAATATAAAAAATACAAATTTGCCATAACGATCTGTGAAGATTTATGGAACATCACTGACGATCCTTTATATGTCAGAAATCCAATGGATGAACTGGCAAAACTAAACCCTGATGTGATCATCAACATTGCTGCCTCCCCTTTTCATTATGACCAGGAGAAAATTCGTAAGGAGGTACTCAAGAAAAATGCACTGAAATATCAGCTGCCCCTCTTCTATGTTAATCATGTAGGTGGTCAAACGGAGCTTTTGTTTGATGGCGCTTCAATGGTCATCGGCCCGGATGGAAATGTATTTGATGAGTTGAATTATTTTGAGGAAGATCTGCGGGTATATAATTTGAATGATTTCATTTACAAAGAATCGCCTTTCGCCTTTCGCCTTTCGCCTTTCGCCAAAAGCTTAAAAGACGAAGAGCGAACAGCGAACAGCGAACAGCGAATTTCTCTTATTCACAACGCCCTGGTAATGGGTATCCGCGATTACTTTCTGAAGATGGGATTTAAAAAGGCGATCCTGGGTTTGTCCGGGGGCATTGACTCAGCGGTTACATTAGTTCTTGCGGCACGGGCACTTGGTAGTGAGAACGTGAAAGCGATTTTATTACCTTCGTGTTTCTCCTCTGACCATAGTATCCGGGATGCTATTGAATTAGCCGAAAATCTTAATGTCAGTTACGAAATCATTCCAATAGGAGAAGCTTTCACGGCTTTTGAAATTACCTTGAAACCCTTTTTCAAAGATCTACCTTTTAACCTTGCTGAAGAAAACGTGCAGGCCCGTATCAGGGCAGTTATCCTGATGGCATTGTCCAATAAATTCGGGTACATCCTTCTCAATACATCGAATAAGAGTGAAGCGGCCGTTGGGTATGGAACGCTTTATGGTGATATGTGCGGAGGCATCTCCGTGCTTGGAGATGTTTACAAAACCCAGGTCTATGAGCTGGCTGCTTTAATCAATAATAAGAAGGAGATCATTCCATTAAGTACCATCGAAAAGCCACCATCAGCCGAGCTCAGACCCGGACAAAAGGATTCTGATTCACTTCCTGATTATGAAATACTTGATAAAATCCTTCACGCGTATATTGTAAGCCGGAAAGGTCCCGAAGAACTCATAAAAGAAGGATTTGATCCAATGGAAGTCAAAAAAATACTGAAACTGGTAAACACCAATGAATACAAACGGTATCAGACTCCACCCATATTGAGGGTTTCTCCTAAAGCTTTCGGTACGGGCAGAAGAATGCCCATCGTTGCCAAATACCTTTCTTAGTAAGAGCTGGTTAATTTTCCTTGTAAGTATCGACCGATTCTACTGACTTGATCTCAGGAAGTACGCGTTTTACAGCAGCTTCAATCCCGTTTTTCAAGGTCATCTGGCTGTGTGGACAGCTTCCGCACATACCCATCAAACGTATGTTTACGGTATTATCTTCCGTAAGATTAACATATTCCACATCGCCACCATCAGCCTGAAGGTAAGGACGGATCTGTTCCAGTACATTTTTAACTTTTGTTACGAGTTCTTCGTTGGTTGTTGTCATTGGTTTTTATTTTCTTATTTCTTCTATATGTTTCTTGTTATACGCTTTTCGCCATTCGCTTTTCGCTTTTAGCCCTGTATTTTGTATTTTTTTAAAGGGGTTGATAATTTAACTGGCAAAATTAAACAATATTGACCAATTCCGCAAAGCAGCCATCGAAAAGCCAAAAGCGAATGGCGAATGGCGAAGAGCGAAGAGCGAACAGCTAATTTACCCCGAAACTCTCCCTGATTGTATTCTGAATGGCAATCTGCTGTGCAACTGCTTCTGCTAATTGCATAAATGCCGATGCAACCGGTGAATGATCATCGGTTGCTATGGGGTTTCCGGAGTCGCCTGATTCAGTGATCTCAGGAACGATCGGGATTTGTGCCAACAATGGAATTTTAAGGTCACCGGCTAATTTTTTACAACCGCTTTGTCCGAAAATATAGTATTTCTTTTCAGGATCATCCGGCGGAGTGAAATAGGACATATTCTCAATAAGGCCCAGCAAAGGAATCCGGATGTGATCATTTCTGAACATGTCGGCAGCCTTTCTGACATCGGAGATGGCGACTTCCTGAGGTGTACTCACAATAATAGCACCGGTCAGCGGAAAACTTTGTATCAGGGTAAGTGGGATATCACCGGTTCCGGGAGGCAGGTCCAGGATTAAATAATCAAGCGCTCCCCATTCAACATCTGTAAATAATTGCTTAAGGGCAGAAGAGGCCATCGGGCCTCGCCAGATAAGCGCTTTAGATTGGTCAACAAAGAAACCGATCGAGAGTAATTTCAATCCGAATTTTTCAAAGGGAATGATCCGGATTTTTCCATCCTGGTCAAAGGAATCAGGATGCTGATTCAGCAATCCTAACATGAGTGGAATGGAGGGCCCGTAAATATCTGCGTCAAGCAGTCCCACCCTGGCACCGGTTTTTGCTAAAGAAATTGCAAGGTTAACAGATACTGTTGATTTTCCGACGCCACCCTTGCCTGAACCAATAGCAATGATGTTTTTCACATCCTTTAATACTTCTTCTGTCTCTTTCCTGACAGAGGTAACCCTGGACGTCAGTTCAACTTCTACAATTGCTTCCTGATCAACACGTTTATGGATGGAATCAATACAAGCCTGTTTTATTTGATTTTTCAGTGGGCAAGCCGGTGTAGTCAGCACCAGTTTGAATTTAACAATCTTTCCCTCAATATGGATATCCTCGATCATGTTGAGGGTTACCAGGTCTTTTTTAAGGTCAGGATCGTTGACATGACTGAGTGCGGCGATTATCTGGTCTTTTTTCATAAGTTTAAATTCATTTGTGCTTAATTATACGGTTTGCTTCGGACTTCGTCCTCGCAATGACAACCCTTATTCTAAAATAAAAGCGTTGTCATTGCGAGCGGAGCGAAGCAACCTCCTTCAACTCCTTCCGTGGATCCCAGAATAATTTATCGAACCGGACAACCTTATCTTCAAACACTTCAACTTCTTCATTTTCGAGCAGTTGTTGCATTACTGAGGTTCCGCTGAAATGGTATTTTCCGGTCAGCAATCCATCCCGGTTTACAACGCGGTGAGCAGGGATCTGGGGAATTTGTGAATGTGATGCGTTCATGGCCCATCCTACCATCCTGGCAGATCCTTTAGTGCCAATGTATTCAGCAATAGCCCCGTAGGAAGTTACCCTTCCTTTGGGTATCAAACGTACAATTGAATGTACCTTATCAAAAAACGATTCCTTATTCATTGCAGTTGCTGAATTTCTATAATTCCTCTTTAATCTCTACCAGGTATGATCTGATCTTCAGCAATGAATCGATGATCTCTACACTCTTTTCGACATCTTCCCTGTTTTGTCTAAGCTTGTCTTTTGCTCCGGAAAGCGTATACCCTCTTTCTTTAACGAGATGATAAATGATACGAAGATTGTTAATATCCTGCTTGGTAAACAGGCGATTACCCTTTTTATTCTTCTGGGGTTTCAGGATATCAAATTCTTTTTCCCAGTAACGTATCAGTGATTGATTGACTTCAAATAGTTCTGCGACTTCTCCAATGGAATAATAAACCTTCTCGATCTTTCCTGCCTGCTTTAACATAGAATCCTAAAAGTTTAATCCATTGTTTGTGATGGCCTTGACGACAACTCCAGCATCATCTGGAATTCATCGGGTGAGAGGTCGTTAAAAAAGAAATAGATTGGATTAATGGCAATACCATTTTTCCGGACTTCATAATGGAGGTGGGGAGATGTGGATTTTCCCGTACTTCCAACATATCCGATGATCTGGCCACGGCGAATTTTTTGTCCTGGTTTTACAAACATCCTTGAGAGATGGGCGTAACATGTTTTATAACTATATCCGTGATCAATGATGATCTCATTCCCATAGCCGGCATTTCGTCCGGCTTCTTCAACCGTTCCATTACCTGTTGAGTATACTTCGGTGCCTACCGTGGCTGAAAAGTCCATACCTTCATGAAATTTAGCTACTTTATAAAAAGGATCCGTGCGCATACCGAAATAAGATCCGATCCTAAGGAGATCCCTGTTGTTAACGGGTTGTATTGCTGGTATGCTTACCAGCATCTGTTCTTTATTTTTGGCCAGTCCGAATACCTCATCATACGACCTGGATTGCACATACAATGCTCCCAGGATTTTATCCATGTTCTTTTGTGTCTCAATGAGTATCTCAGAGTTTGTATACCCTTTCAGTTTTTCATACCTGTCAACACCTCCGATACCGGCCTGGCGTATTGAACTGGGAATTGGTTCAGCTTCGAAAATTACCCTGTAGATATTGTCGTCCCTATCCTGCAGGTCAGCTATTAATTTAGTCACCCTGTCAAGCTGGTCATTCAATATCTGGAATTGCAGTTTCATCTGCTCAATTTCGCGTTTCTGTGCCCTTTCTTTAGGTGAATCCAGAAAATTATATGCTAAAACCAATACAACTGCAGCAAATACAACACCCGTAGAAAGATGGGTGAAAAAATAGAGTAACTTCTTTCGTAAAGTTACCCGTGCTCTTTCAAAAGTAAGTGATTTTTTATTGAATTTATATTTTATCTTACTCATTGATTCAAAAAAATAGCATAACATCAGCAAAATTAAGTAAATAAAGTAACTTTGCTGTCATTTATTATATTGCCTTTGTTAAAGAATGTTAAAAGCTATTAATCTTTCATTTACATGAACTCGTCAATCATTCGTCAAACATTTCTCGATTTTTTCAGGACAAAAACACACCATATCGTTCCATCAGCCCCCATGGTTATCAAGGATGATCCGACCCTGATGTTTACCAATGCAGGCATGAATCAGTTTAAGGATATTTTTCTCGGAAACAGGGAATCAAAATATTCAAGGATAGCCGACACACAGAAATGCCTCCGCGTATCCGGAAAGCACAATGACCTTGAGGAGGTTGGCCACGACACCTATCATCATACTATGTTTGAGATGCTTGGCAACTGGTCGTTTGGGGATTATTTCAAGAAGGAAGCAATCGATTGGGGATGGGAACTGCTTACCGGTCTGTTCAGGATTGATAAAGAACGCCTTTATGTGACTGTTTTTGGTGGTGATGAAAAGGATGGCCTTGCAAAAGATATGGAAGCCTGGCATCATTGGAAAAAGCATCTTCCTGAAGAGCGCATCCTTTTTGGTTCCAAGAAGGATAATTTCTGGGAGATGGGGGATACCGGTCCTTGCGGTCCCTGTTCTGAAATTCATATTGACTTGAGGGATGAGCCGGACAGAGAAAAGGTCCCGGGAAAAGATCTTGTGAATACAGGAAATTCATTGGTCATCGAGATATGGAACCTGGTTTTTATAGAGTTTAACCGCCAGGCCAATGGGGAACTGGTTCAGTTACCGGCTAAGCATGTAGATACAGGAATGGGGTTTGAACGCCTTTGCATGGTTCTGCAGCAAAAGAAATCCAATTACGATACAGATCTGTTTCAACCGATTATACGCGCAATTGCTCAGAGATCCGGGATTTTGTACGGCTCTGATCAAAAAACTGATATAGCCATGCGGGTTATTTCAGATCATATGCGAGCAATCTCCTTTGCCATTGCAGATGGACAATTGCCATCCAATGTCAAAGCGGGTTATGTAATAAGGCGAATCCTGCGAAGAGCCGTCAGGTACGGATACACTTTCCTTGGGCTTAAAGAGCCATTTATCCATGAACTTGTTCCTGTTCTTGCCCATCAGATGGAAGGTGTATTTCCTGAATTGCAGAAACACAAGGAACTGATCATGAATTCGATCCAGAAGGAGGAGGCAGCATTTTTAAGAACACTGGCAACAGGGATACAGAGGTTTAACTCGTATGTTGGTAAGAAGTCAGACGTCGATAGTCGGCAGTCAGTAGTCAGCAGTCGGCAGTCAGAAGTTATTGACGGAACTTTTGCTTTCGAACTCTTTGACACCTATGGTTTTCCCATTGATCTCACGCAACTTATGGCTAAAGAACTCGGATGGAGTGTTGATATGGATGGTTTCAGTAAAAGCATGGAGGAACAGAAAGCCCGTTCGCGCCATGCATCAATCGTTGATACTGTTGATTGGATCATTGTTAAAGAGTATAAGGAAGGACAGGAATTTTTAGGATATGACATGCTTTCCGCTGAAGTTAATCTTCTTCGTTACCGAATTGTAAAAACCAGGGATGTGGATTTATATCACCTTGTCCTCGACCGTTCACCATTTTATGCGGAATCCGGTGGTCAGATCGGTGACAAGGGGTTACTCATATCAGGAGATGAGCAGATTGAGGTTTTGGATACAGTCAAGGAAAACGAACTGATCATTCATATCACAAACAGGCTTCCACAGCATCCGGATCAACCGATAACTGCTTCGGTTGATGTTGAAAAACGTATCGCAACGGCGAACAACCATTCAGCCACACATTTGTTGCATGCGGCATTGCGACTTGTCCTGGGAACCCATGTTGAACAAAAAGGATCATTGGTTGATGAAAACCATTTGCGTTTCGATTTCACGCATTTTGATAAAATGACTAAGGAGGAGATTGAAAGAGTAGAGAAACTTGTGAACCTTAAAATCAGAAATAATATTCCTTTAAATGAAGAGCGTGCCGTTCCTTTAAGTAAAGCTAAAGAGATGGGAGCGATGGCTTTATTCGGTGAAAAATACGGAGAGATGGTGAGAGTTATTGTCTTTGATCCGAAATTTTCGGTAGAATTGTGTGGGGGAACGCATGTCCCTGCTACCGGTCAGATAGGTATGTTCAAGATCATTTCAGAAGGCGCCATTGCCGCCGGAATTCGCCGTATCGAAGCAATCACGGCTGAAAAGGCAGAAGCCTTTTATCATGAGAAGGGCCAGCTTTTAGAGCAGGTCAGCGACCTGTTGAAGAATCCAAAAGATATCCTTCGAAGCCTCAAAAACCTTTTAGAAGAGAATCAGCAATTACGAAAAGTAGCCGGGGAGTTTGAAAAAGGAAAACAAAAGGAGGTCAAGGAGAACCTGAAAAAGCAGATCCAATCTCTTCACGGAATCTCCTATCTCGCTAATAAAGTCGATCTTGATTTGGACACAATGAAAAACATTGGCTTCGAACTTCGAAACGAAGTTGAAAACCTTTACATTGTGTTGATCTCTGAACGTGAAGGCAAGGTAAACCTGATGGTTGCGATCTCGGATTCATTGGTGAATGAGAAGAAAATGAATGCCGGTCAGATTATCAGGGAACTGGCAAAAGAAGTCCAGGGCGGTGGCGGAGGACAAGCTCATATTGCGACAGCCGGAGGGAAAAACC
>Ga0247841_10012081_pt1 | contig 11329 bp, 7 predicted proteins | sample LaCruzMarch2015__2_FD_192410 | JGI IMG/M metagenome (GOLD analysis project Ga0247841, IMG submission 192410) | Freshwater microbial communities from meromictic Lake La Cruz, Castile-La Mancha, Spain - LaCruzMarch2015_18m | ecosystem: Environmental > Aquatic > Freshwater > Lake | place: Spain...
TATTATATTATTTATAAATAATTTTAATATTAAATTATTTTTTGTATAAATTAATTTAATAATTTTTATATATAAATGGCAATTGTACTTTATAATAAACAATAAAGTGTAACTACTAAAGGTAAATATTATAATAAATTAAATTATTAATAAAAAAATTTTTTCAATATCTCTATACATATTTTAAAAAAATGTGTTTAAATAGTATTTTTTTATTTCTAAATATGAAATAAATTTAAAATTAAATTTTTATAATTATGATACGTATATACTTTTATTTATATTTGTATTTATACATACTTTTCTTATTTCACATATATTGAAAAAAAAATTGATTTTATTTAATAATGTGTCATACTAAGGTATATACATATATAAGAATGAAATTACTAGTTAAAAAACTTTATCATGACACTATTATTCCTATGTATGGAAGTAAAGGTGCAGCCGGATTAGATTTAAGTTCTTATGGAGAACATATGGTTCCTGCTAGAACAAGAAAATTAATTCCAACCGGATTATGTGTTCAATGGGTTAATGACATAGATATAGAGACAGAAGAAAAAGTGGAAGATTATTATTTGAGAATTGCCCCAAGATCAGGATTATCTGTAAAACATTCGATTGATGTAGGTGCAGGAGTAATAGATTCTGATTATAGAGGTGAAGTGAAAATATGTTTTGTTAACAATTCTGATACAGATTACCATATAATTCATGGAGATAGAATTGCACAAGGGATTTTAGAAAGGATTGAAAGGTTTAGTTCAATTGATGTTGTTGATGAATTAGTACAAACTACAAGAGGTGAAGGAGGTTTTGGTTCTACTGGTAAATAATTTATTTATAAAAAATTTATAAATATAAAAAATTATAGATTTAGTTAGACATTTATCATAAAAATTAATCGCTAATATAAGTATTTTTAAGAATTAAATTTATTTTACATAATTGTAGAATTAATTGATTTACATAATTATTAAAAATATTTATTGAACTATCAAATATACATTTTTTTTTCATTAATTTATTTATTTTTTTTATCAATAAATCTTTTATTACACTTTGTTCCAAACGATGAATTTTACTTTCATCTAATATTTGATCCAACAAATCTTTATATTCATCTCCAACAATCCCATTGAATAAATTTAAAAAATTTGATGGTTCAATTAATTTATGTCCACATTCTTTATATTTATATTTATTGGTTTGTGATGTATCTGTAATTTGTATTATTTCTAACATTGAATGAATTTTAATTACAGATTCATAACCTTTTGTGATTACTAATTTATATTTGTTTGTAGTAATTTGTTCATTTTCTATAAAATTTATATTAAAATAATTATCCATATCATTATCCATATCATTATCCATATTGTCATCTAAATTTATATATAATGTTCTAAAATAATCCAAAGAATTTGAAACTAATTTTTTTAAATTTTCCAATTGCTGATATTTATTTAATTCTGAATATTCAATTATACTTGAATCAATTTTAGGAATTAAAAAATTGTCCATTGTTTGTTATATATGTTATTAGTTTGAACCAATCAAATTAGGCCTTATAATTAAAATTTCAATTTTTTTATATTCTGATAATTTGTGGAGACGTATTGGAATCAATATAAGAACATAAGTATTTACCTGATTCAAATATTTTTAATCCCAATGAATTAACAGATTGAGTTAAACCATCAAATACCAATTCATAATTATCAACATCATATGATTTAGAATTTGATGAATTGACTTGAATTAAATATAATCCAAAATTATCACCATTTTTATTAATATTATAAGTTAATATCTCTCTTTCTGCTTCATAAATTGTTTTTCCATTTAATTTTAATCTTATTGAATCAAATATATTTACTTGGTTTTGATTATTTAAATTTGATGTAAAATAAAAATATAATTTTGATAAAGAATTTGATTGAAAACACACACTTTTATTTGAAAAATTTAAATCACCCAATTCTTTGCCAATTTCACAAATCAAACTAATTTTTTTATTGAATAACTTTTCTTTTTGATAATAAAATTTTTCATTTGTTTCAAACACTTTTTTATATTCTTCAATTTCTTCATCTTGTTCATTATCAATAAGTGATTTAAACGCTATCCCATCAAAACAAGATGAATTATATGGTTGAATATTATCATAATCATAATTTCCTTTTGCCATATTATCATAATAATTTCCTTTTGCCATTTCACAATATAATGAATTTACAATGTTAGAATAATTTTGAGGTAATATAAATGGTGGTTCTTGTCTAATATCTAAACACTGATTTTTGTCATATGATAAATTTGAATTGGTTGATTTATGAATAGGAATATATTTTGAGTCTGATTTTGTATTAGATAATAAAAAATTATTATTAGGTTGTGAAAAATAATGATTTAATAATTTTATTGTTTGAGATGAATTTTTAATTTTTAATTTGGAACTTATAAATGAATTATATTTGATTTCTAATCCTAAATAATTTTTTAATTCAATATTTCTAGTTGATGTTTTTTCTACTCTAAATCTAATTTTTAATATACCAGCTTTATCTGGGTTTACAATAAAACCTGTACTTAAAATATCAAATTCTAATGGTATTAAACATTTTGAACCCATATTTATTATTTGTTTTTTATTTATTTTTAATTTAGATAATAATGTAGAATAACTATATGATTCAAGTATTTTTTCATTATATGACAATTCAACAAAATCATTAGAACTTAGGATTGGGTATAAATTTGTAGTATCGATATTTGATATTAAACTAGTAGAGGAACTTGATGATACTCCACATTGTTGGTAAGTTAAAATTGGTTCACAAATTAGGTCAACAAATTCTGAACCATATTTTTGATTAAAAGAAAATTCAATAGTAATTTTATTATGTGTTTCGGTTGATTTAACTACACAATTATTTTGAATAATTGTTGGTGAATATTTATCCATTACATAATTTTTAAAATCAGATAATTCTTGAGAACCTAATAATTCTTGTCTTGAAATATTTTTGTTAGTAGTATTCATTAATAAATATATATAATTCAAAATATTTATATTTTCTTAAATTAAATTTTTTATTTTAAAAAATAACTGGTGATATAATTTGATACAATATAAAAAATATTTAATAAAAATTTTAACTCAATAATACCAAAAAATAAAATTAAAATTATCCAACTAAACCCAATAATTATATTAATTATAATACTTAACGTTAATGTGAAAAAACATAATGTACTATGTGAACTTTCAATACCATAATTATTTGGATGTATATATATATATAAGTAATCATTTACATCAAAATTTAAATTCAAATAATTATTTGAGTGTAATTTTCTTGTTCTTATACATATACTACATAAGTTATTAACTTTATTTGCACAATCAAGACAATATTTATATTTACATTTAGAACATAAAATAGTGATCCCATTATTTTCCAAACATATTAAACATATTTTGTCATCATTCATCTGAACACTATTATTATATTGTGTCATTATTTAAATTTCTATGTATATATATTAATTTTCATTTTTTTATTATAAATTAAACAAATCATTCAGATATAAAATATTATTATAATATATATATATTACATCCGAATGATTTCAATTGTATCTGAACCTGAAAGAATTACCAATGGTAAAACATTAAAAGTTAAATTAGATATTGGAGGTAAAGTTAATTTAGCAACTTATAAAAATATGTATTTTAATTTAACTATAAAAAAAAATGGTGGTACACATGGTTCTGTTATTTTATATCCTTTAAAATTTATAGATTCACCTTTAGAATGGGAAGTAAATCCATATTCTTATGGGAGTGATGGAACTTTTAATATAATATGTACTTTACAAAATAGTTTACAACCAATATGTTCCACTACATTTGTCGTTGAACCAGATTGTGCAGTTGCTAAAGCATCAAGTAGTAATAATATAACAAATATTTTAACTAATATTAATTTACGAAAAGGAATTTCAAAAAAAAAAGAAGAAATACCAAAATATTTTCAATCCCATCAAGTTCAAAACCCTGACCTTGTTTATAATTGTTATGAAATTAATTATAAAGAAAAAGAGATTGAGAAAAAACAGACTTTATCTATCAATGAAATAAATAAAACAAATTTATTAAGTAGTGTTAAAGTTCAACGTGCATTTAGAAATTGTTAAAATCATTGGTTAAATTTATTTTTAAATAAACTATATTTATTTTTATATTTAATATATTTATTGAAATATTTAATTTTATCTAATTCTTCTTTAGTAAGAGATTTAATTTTATCTAAATCTTTAACTTTCCTTAATTCTTCAAATTTTTCATATATAATACCCATCATTTTTTCGTATTTATCTTTAAAATTAATGAAATTAGAATCATTTTTATAACACAAAATAGTTTCAAAGAATTTGTATGCATCAGAGTTTAATTTTGATTTAAATTTATTTAAATTTGTTTTATTTTCATCTTGTAAAAAATTATATATATCATTAATTACTTCTATATAATTTTTAATTGTTATTATTTCAACAACCACAAAAAATATTAGTCTATTTAATCTTTTTTCATATTTACTATCGTTCCAAATATATTCATTATGAACACATAAATTTAAATATAGATCTTTAATATATCCTTTAGAACTATATGTGTAATATTTAAATTCACCAACATAAGGATGTGAATATATATTTTCTTCAATATTTTCTTCAACATCGTATAAATCTGTATTAAAATAATCATTATATTTTGGAATACTTATATCTAATATTTCAACCGGATTATTGATATATCCATATCGTTCTTCATCATTAATGTCCATACTAAAATATAATAATGAATTTAATTTTAATCTATGTAATGTAAAATTAATTCTTTTATTATTCCACGTTTTATATTGGTGAGATTCGTTGGTTATTATATAAATATCATTATTTTTATTATTTGTATATGATTCTAATAATAAAAATTCATCATCATCATCACTAATAGAATGTTTATATTTATTAATAAAAACAGGTGGTAGATTATTTTTATGTTTATATGTGATAAAGATATCTTTTCTTTTTGGACTTGGTTTTTTATTTAGAAAATTTTTATCTATTTCCATTAATACATTATTTTTAAATATATATATTTTTTTAGTATTATCAATTTTTTCCTTTATATAATTTCTATTATAAAAATTAATTCCTATAAACTTTTTAATTTTACTATAATTTGAATCTGGATACATAATGTTATTATTTTGTAATTTTTCATTTAACATTTCTAATGAGTCATCAAGATCATTATAATTTACTCTATTAAAATCATAATAAAATGATATGTCTGTAGTATATTTACTTCTTAATTTATTGATTAAAATATTTACAATAAAATTCAAATGATAATAATATAAATTATAAATCATATTTATATCTTTTTCATCAAAGGTTAAATATTTTTTCATAATATTTTTCTTATTAATTAAAATAATATAGTCAGCATCTGAACGCATAAAATCATTTTTAAATTTTCCTATAAAATTATTTAAATGTATATTTTTTTCAAATAATTTTTTATATTTTTCAAATATGATTTTCATGGCACTACCACCTTTATATACTAATTTTATTTCATTCATAAAACTATCTTTGAATTCACATAAAAATTTTTCGTCACAATTGTATTTTTCTGCTATTAAAAAATTATTGCCAAATAATTCGTTGATTGTTGATATTTTATTAATATATTTATTACTAATATCCCTAAATGTTTCATATATAACAAAATGAAAATTAAATATATTTTGAAAATATTTTTCTGGAAATAATACATCATTGACTTTGTCGGTAATGATTTTTTGATAAGAATTTATAATTTTATAATCGGTATCAAGTTCTGAAAATTGTTTTTCTACATTTTTAGGACCTAAAATTATTATTTGATTATAATTTATTTTTTTCATTAAAGCATGCACATCATCATTAAAAAATTTTGGTGTATAAATTTTTTTATATAAATTTTTTATTTCGGAATTAATATTTTCTAAATTTATATTAGAACCATATACATCCATTGTTAATGTAAAAGTATCCATTAATTTTGAATTAATAATTTCTGATTGAACATTATTTAATATATATAAGTATTTGTTGTAATTAACATATTTTTTTCCATTTAATTCTAATTTGTTTGTTCCTTCTATATTAAATATTATTGGATCTATTTTTGGATAATTAATATCCTTAATTTTATATTTAACAAATTTATAAAGGTTTTGTTGATTGTCTAAATCAAAATTATTTTCAAATACATTTTTCAAAATATCAGTATTGTATATTTTATGTATTGTGTCACCATAAAATTTTTTTTGCTCATTATCATATTTTATTTTTATTTTTTCTATTAATCCAGAAATAAATGCCAATACATTAATTTTTTCTAATTCTTTTTTCTCCTCAATTGTAATAATTTCATTTATGTTGTTATTAGATTCATATGGCATAAACATAATTATAACAATAATAATTAAAGATATTTTAACATTTACATCTTTATCACTATTTTTTAATTTATTTACAGTTTTTATTAATTTATCGTAATTATTTATTGAAAACAATTTATATGTATAAACTAATTCTAAAATATATAACATAAAATTATTAATATTTTCACTTTTATATTGAATTACTTTTTCTATTAGTTTATCATTAATATTATTAAAAAATAAAAATAATAAATATAAACTGGATGGTTCATCAAATAAAGATTTATCAAAAAAAGATTTATTATTAAAATTTTTGTTAATATCAATTATATAATCAATAACTTTAATTGCATTATAAAAAATATTAGATGATATATATGATGTTTTTATATAGTTATCATATTTTTTTTTGTAATTTTCAATTGATATAATTAATGTTTTATTTATATTTTTTTTTTTTAAATCATCAATACTTAACCAACATTTTTCATATTTCTTTATAGGATATTTATTAACATTATCAAAATCAATTGATACTATTTTATTTAAATATATATCCATAATCATATTATTTGTAAATAAATCATCATAATATTTATAATAAATATTTGAAAATAAATTTAAATATTCTATATTATAGTCTGTGTTATAATTTTTTAATAATTCTAAAACTAAACTTCGATATGAATAACTTTCAATATCTGGGTTGTTAGTTATTTCTACAACAATAAAATCAAATAAATTTTTATTATAAGTATAATTAAGGTTATTTAAATTTAAAGATGTTTCAATTAATATATTTTTATCAAATATTTTATTTATAATTATTTTATTGAAAAAATTATAATTAATTGAATCATCTTTAAATTTAAATAATATACCATAAAAATAATTAATACTTGTTATATCAGAAATAGCATAATTTTTATATTCAAAATGTCCATGTTCTGGTGATAAAGATGTTTTTATATCATCATTAATTATTTTTAATTGTTCATAACCATTTTCTAAATTTAAGCGAAAATTACTATCATCCAATTTATTTTTATATGTTGAAAATAATTTAAAAATTTTTAATAAAGTATCATTTGGATATTCATTCAATCTTTTGGTTTCATTGAAATCATAAAATTTACTAAAGTTTTCTTTTTTTAATAATTCATCTGTTGAATATATATCGTCTAATCCAAATATTTTTGATAATAATAAACATAATAATGAATATCTACCTGGTAATTCATTTTGTTCTTTAACATTTCCTGTTATGTAATATGATATCCTATTGCTTGAAAATTTACTATTTGACAAAAAATCTTCTAATTTTTTCATTTGATCAGTTGTTAAAATATTATGTACAGCTTTATAATATTTTTGTAATCTATTATCTTTACTTATTTCAATTATTTCATTCTTTGTATAGTAAATAATATTTCCATTATTATTACTTTTAATAAAAAAATCTTTTAATTCTTGTTTTGTTGAATTAGGTAACAATTCCGGATTTATTTCATTAGGAATAATTTTTTTAATTGAATTTGTTTTATTAATAACATCTTTTATTTTTTCATCTTCATAGATTAAATATATAATTAAATTTAATAACCACATTTCAACACATGGATATATTTCTGATTTACCAGGAATTTTAATTTTTTCAACAAATTGATAATCAAAATATGGGGGTTTTATAAGTGTTGGATATGCTTTTTCTAATTCAAATAATAAATTATCGGCTTTATTAATCTTTATATTTCTTATTGATGGATAAAAACCCACCAAATCATAATTAATATTAAATATATTTACGATATTTGATATTGAGTTATAATCGTTCAAAATATAGTCAACAATTAATGAATATACAAATCCTAAAATAAATTCTTCATTAATATATCTCAATAAAATATTATAATAAATACATCCAATAATTAATTTAAGTACTATATAATCCTTTATAATATCAAAACAATATAATATTGAATTATTTAATTTGTCTATATTAATGTTAAATTTTTTTTTATTTTGTTCTATATTATCAGTTTGAATTTCTTCTTGTTTAATAATATTTTGTTGAATAATATAATTATAATAAACAACTATTTCTTCTGATATATTATCATAGATAAATTTATATAATGAATTATATTTTAAATCTAATGATGAAAATATTTCATTTAATTTTTTCAATAAATTTTTTCCCTTATTATCAAATTCTTTATAATTTCTCAAAAAATCATCATCCAATACTTTATTTATATTTATAAAATTGTCAAAATTATCAGCATCAATTGACACATCAAATATTTTATCTTTTGAACCTATAAATATTTCCATTAAACTATTTAATTTAGCACTATAAACAAATGATAAAAATAATGCTCTTTGATCCTTAAAATATATAAAATCATTTTGTATAGGAATACCTAAAAATGAACTAATAAAACCTGTATAATATTTATCTAATAATTTTAAATAATAATCAGAAATTAATATTGATTTTTTATTTTTTGATAAAATCATACCTGTAATTAATATTTTTTCTTTCAAAGAATATACTTCACCCACAGAATAATCTCTTTTTTTTATATAAGGATACATACAAATATTTGTTTCTTTTTTATGGTAAACTTTATGTTCACCTATATCCGTATGTTTTATACTAAATTTTTTAGCATCAAATTCGTAAATTATTTGTCCACTTGGATCAGTTAATTTATTGTTGTATAATTCAAATGAAAATACAGTTTTTTCACCAACATCCATATAGTATTCATCTTTTTTTACTATGATTATATTTGTGTTAGGAGGATTTAAATCTGTCAATAATGATGCCAATTCATTAAAATTATATAAATTTATTGGCATCATACTTTTATATAATTTAACATACTTTTCAAAACTATATTCTTGAGTTAATTTTAATAATTCATCTTTTATATCTTTTTTTATTTCTAAATCTTTTTCTACAAATGTTACCAAATCTTTTTTTTCATAATAGTCAAAATATATTTTTTCTTCATTTTCTATTTTTTTTATATTTTTAATTTCTTCTTGATAATTTTTTATTATATCTAAATCACCTATCAATTTGTTTAATTTAATAAATAGTTCTTTGTCATTTATTGCTTTTTGTCTAAAATCAATGAAATAATTTTCTTTTGGTTTAATGTCAATTAAATTTAATAATTGAGTACTTTTATTATTTATTTCTTTTTGTTGTTCAGGTGTCTGATTATTGTAAGCAGATGAATTTATTATTATTTTCAATGGATTTTTATTTTTATTTAAATTTAAATATTCATTCAATGATTTAACAAAATTTATTATTTGTTTATCACTAATACCTTGTTTAGTTTCATTTTCATTAAAATATTCAACTATGTCCAATAATATTTTTTTATAATTATTAATTTTTTCATATTGTTCTTTCTTTTTTTTACATATTTTTTTACTTATAGCAAAAATTACTTGTGGATGATTCCAATTTATTATTTCAAATTGATTTTTTTTTTCATTCCATAAATCTTTATTTAATAATGGTTTGTATCCATCTATTGGATCTAAATTTATAAAGCCTCCTTTAATCATTAATGATTATTTTATAATATATATATTAGTTTATATATAAAAAAATCTTTATAAACAAATAAAAATGACTAATAAATTTTTTATTTAAATATATATATATATTTATTTTATAATGAAAATGAATTTGGAAGATTTAGATTCTTTAAGTAATTCCATCAATTTTACAAACATGGATAATTTAAAAAAATTTTTAAATATTATTTCACAATTTGATTCATATGAAAGTTTTTACAAATTTATGATAATTTTTAAATCAATTCCAACTATAAAACAAGTTGATGACTTGGCAAAATCTAGTTCAAATTTGTATTTATTTGAATTTCTTAAATCTCAAGGATATTTTAAATTACTTGAACCCACACAAAAATATCATCTATTTACAACTGCTTGTTCTCATGATTCTATTGATATTGCTATGTTAATTTTTAATTATACAGATATTGATTTAGAAGGAGTTAAAGAGTTTATGTTAAATTATTTGGTTCAAGTTGGGACAAATACCGAATATATTATTTTTAGAAAAATTTGGGAAAAAAATATAATCCATTTTAATCCAGAAGAAATTGAAGAAATTTTTTTCTTTATACTTAAAAATTCAAACCTTGAATTTGTCGAATGGTTTTGTTCTCTTAATCTAATAGATTTAAAAAATAAAAGAATAAAAGAAAAAATTGGTAATAAAATTTTAGAAAATGTAGAAACAACATTAGATTTTCAAGTTGCTAAATTTATTAGTTCTCTTTATTTGAAATTATACAAAAATGAAAATTGTAATTAAGATATTTTATTTAATAATATAATTTATTTAACAAAAACCACAAAAATATATATTTCAAAATATTAAATAAATTTTCATAATACTGTATTTTAGTAATATATTGTACATATTTTAAATTTTCATTATAATTTTTATGTAATTTTATTTTTTATTTAATTTATAACAATATTTTTTATTAATAAAAAGTATTATATGTAAAGAAATATTTTTTTAGTTATGTATTTTTATCAACTTTTTTAAATTAATTATTTATAATATTTACCTTTAGTTGATATACTTTATTGTTTATTATAAAGTACAATTGACATTTATATATAAAAATTATTAAATTAATTTTTACACAGAATAATTTAATTTTAAAATTATTTGTAAATAATATAACTATATAAGGATACATTTTTATTTTTTTCAAGAAAAGGATTTATAATTCCTTTTTTTTAAAGTTTGTTTATGTTTA
>Ga0247841_10012083_pt1 | contig 11326 bp, 6 predicted proteins | sample LaCruzMarch2015__2_FD_192410 | JGI IMG/M metagenome (GOLD analysis project Ga0247841, IMG submission 192410) | Freshwater microbial communities from meromictic Lake La Cruz, Castile-La Mancha, Spain - LaCruzMarch2015_18m | ecosystem: Environmental > Aquatic > Freshwater > Lake | place: Spain...
AGCCGGCATAGGCGCGGTTGAGCACCAGCCGGTCGCTGACGGGAAAACTGATGCTGAGCTGCGGCACGCCCAGGTCTTGCGCGATCTCCTTGTCGAGCGAACTGCCCAGAATATACGTGGCGCCGGACGCCTTGACGGCCTGCGCCACGCTCCATTGATCGGAGGTGAAGACAACCGGCGGCGGCGCCGCGTATTCGAGCTGGGTGAGTGTCTGGATGATGGCCGGCCGGTGTGCTTCGGGCGGCGCGTCGGTGATCACCGCCACGGCCGGGATCTGGCTGAAATCGTTGACCAGAAAACGCAGGACGCCGGTCACCGTGCTGCTGTCGCCAATGACGGCGATGCGGTGCTGGATGCCAAAGCCGGTGAAGACCATGCCGGCCCGGTCGAAATAATCATAGGTGTACTGGTCTTCCGCGGCGATGACGCGCTCGACCATGGCGTGTTCGAGGTTCAGCGCGGCCGCGACCGCGCGCAGAAATTCGGCGGTCGCCGTCGGGCCGATCGGCGGGCCGGGATAACGCAACGACGGCACGCCGAATTTTTGCTGGTAGCGGGTCAGCACACCCTCGGCCAGCCAGGGCGACAGCACGATGTTCAACGCGGCGCGCGCGGACTGTTTGACCTGCTCGACGCCTTGGCGCTGGGTCACGAAGGTGTTGACCGTCAGGCCGAGCAAGCCCAGCAGTCGCGCGATTTCTTCGCTGTTGCCCAGCCAGTATATGTCTTGGGCCGGCACCATGCCGAACAAATTCACCAGGTGCGGTTCGCGCGGCCCCGCCACGGCGACTTGTTGGGCCAGCGCCTCCCACAGTTTTTCGTAGCCGTGGTAGTTCGTGCCGGAAAAACCGCCCGTGGAGGCATGCGCGACCGGCACATTTTTCTCGGCAAACTCGGCCACGATGGACGGCACGTCGTCACCAATGATCTCGGCGGTGCAACCGGTCAACACCACATACAGATCGCCATCCATCACCTCGATCGTGCTGGCAATTGTTTGCCGCAGTCGTTTTTCGGCGCCGAACACAATATCACGTTCATAGGTATTGGTGCTCGGCACGGTGGCGCCGCCGACGTACCCGCCGCCGGAATAGCCGGCGATGAAATTCTGCCCGTTGTACAGCATCATGCCGCAGCCCGGGCCGCAATGCAAGATGGGGATGACGCGGTGCAGCGCCTTGGCGGTCGAAAGCGCGCCGCCCAGCGCGCACGAGTAGCGCGGGCTTTCAGTAAGGGTGTTCATGCTTGGGCCCCGCTTAATATATATTTGAATGGATTTTGTTCGTACCACGACGCGCGGTACGGCAATGCTTGGTGGCGCGCCAGCTTGACGGCGAAGCTCGGATTGGCCAGCGCATTGGCGAAGCGCGTGCCGATGGCCAGCAGGCCGCTGTAGCCAAGGTAGGTCATGCCGTAATCATAAATCGGCACGGTCGGGAAGCCCTGCTTCGCGCCCCAGCAGGTGGTCATGTCGTCGGCCACATACAGGTCGGGCTTCAGTCGGGCGAGGGCGTTGGCAGTCTCAAAATGCTGGATGTTCGCCACATTGATGTGCGCGCCGCCACTCTGCGCGGCCAGCCGGTTGATGCTTTCGGCGATGACCTCGTCATAGTGGTAGACGGTGGTGCCGACCAGTTCAAAGCCGAGTTCCTGGGCCAACAGCGAAAAGGTCATGGCACGCGCCTGGCCGGCGCTGACGAAGACGCGCTTGCCCTGCAACACGCGGCGCAGCTCGGCGAGCGGCGCAGCAACGCGTTGGTGTTCGCGCTCGATCAGCGCCTCGGTCGCGCGCTCTTTGCCCAGCAGCGCCGCCAGCGCGCGCAGCCAGCGATCCGTGCCTTCCAGGCCGACCGGCATCAGCTCGCGCGTGTGCGGCACGCCGTAACGTTCGGTCAGCGTGCGCGCAAAATAGTCACCGTAGGCAAGGCAGGTGGCGGTCGTGGCCGCGGCCGAGACGGTCTTGCGCAATTGCTCGACCGAGGAATAACAGGGAATGAAATTGGCGCGCAGGCCGAGTTCGCCGAGCAGGCGCTCAAGCTCGACTTCATCCAGCCGGCCGACGGTCAGCGGGCTGATGACATTCACCAAATCCGTTTCTTTTTCGGCGCGCGGTTCCAGCAAATACTCGCTGATGCCGTGAAAGGCCGCGTCAAAGCCGGTGGCCCAGACACTCGAACGAAAGCCTTCGCACTGGCTCAAAACCAGCCGTGCCTGCACCTCGGCCTGCAGTTCGTTGACAATGTTGGCGACGGGATCGCCGATGATGCCGGACGCGCACGAGGTGAAAATGAAAATCGCCTCCGGCCGATAGCGCGCATCGGCGGCCTTGACGGTTTCGCGCAGCTTCTGCTCGCCGCCGTGGACAATGTCCGTTTCGCGCAAGTTGGTGGCGTACCAGCGCGCGTTGTAAATGCGCGACTGGCCGCGCACCACCTGGCCGCACCGATTGAAAATGTTCATGCACGCGCCGCTCGCCGCGCAGCCCACCGGCGCATGCACGATCGAAACCGTGTTCTGCACCGTCAACAACGTGAACATGCTGTACCATTCCTGGCAGACGGTCGCTTGATTAAACGCGCGCGCCGCCTTTTTCAGGCATTTGCCCTTGACCTGCTGGTTCAGGCAGCCGCAGGTGTCGCCCTGCGCAATGCATGAGCCGAGCCGGTGCTCGCGAATGGGAACGGGTTTGATGAGTGCCATGATCGAAGTTCCTCAGCCGTGTGAAAATGTTTCGAGTTGCCGGTCGTATAATTGGCCGGCGAAATCCTTGCCGCCGGGAATGCCGCAGGCGTCGGCGCGGCAATGCTTGCAATGGCGGAAGACCGGCAGAAATGCCTCGGCGGCGGCGCGGGCTGTGTTGAGTTGGTCGCACCTCGGCACGGGATACTTGGCCAATTCGTATTGCGGAATCAACGGCAGAATATTGATCAAGGACGCGCCGGCCGCCGCCGTCGCGCGCGCCACTTCCGCCACATGCTCGTCGTTGAGGCCGGGAATCAGCACCAGGTTGATCTTGACGACCAGCCCCAGCGTCACTGCGGTGCGGATGCCGGCCAATTGGGCGGCAATCAAAATCGTGGCGGCTTCCGCGCCTTCCAATTGTTTGTCTTGAAACATGATGTTTGCGCAGATTTTGCCAAGCACGCGCGGATGGACGGCGTTGACCGTCACCGTGACCGTTTCAACGCCCGCCGCGGCCAGCGCGGCCGCGTTTTCGTCCAGCAGCAGGCCGTTGGTGCTGACGCAGCAGATCAGGTGCGGAAAACGCGCATGCACCAGCCGGAACGTCTCGAGCGCATGGCCGCTCGCCAGCGGATCACCCGGCCCGGCAATGCCCACCACCGCCAGCTCGGGGCAGAGCTTCAGCGCGCGCGCCACCGTGTCCACGGCTTCCTGCGGCGTGAGAATTCCGCGCGCCACGCCGGGCCGCTCCTCGCATTTGTTGAAGGCGCGCTTGCAGAAACGGCACTGGATGTTGCAGAGCGGGCTGACCGGCACGTGAATCCGGCCGGTCTTGTGATGCCCGTCTTGGCTGAAGCACGGATGGCGCCTGGCCAAATGCGCGAAGGCATCGTGGCTTGGCGTCACGCGCTGGTCGGGCGCGCCGGCGCGTGGCGCCGCAAGGGTGGTGGGTTCGAGAGTCTGGATCATGCTTCTCCTTAAATATGGGCGCCGCTGGGTTGCAGCGCCTCGGCCTCAATGCGCAGGATTTGTTCGGCCCACGTCGCCGCCCACACGCGCAACGCCTGGGTGTCCAGCGGCGCGGGCACGGTCGACTGGGTGTGTTCCGCAATCTTCCGCGCAAGGTTTTTATAAATGGTAGCCTGGGCCGAGTCGGGCGCGGCCTCGAGCGTCGTCTTGCCTTGCAACTCGCTTTGCGTCACCGTCACCGAGCGCGGAACGTACTCGACCACCTGCGTCTTGGTGTGCGCCACGAAATCGTCAATGATGTTGCGCGCATAAGTGGTGTTGACCGAGTTGGCGATCACGCCGCCCAGCAGCGCGCCGCCCGCGTTCGAGTATTTCTGGATGCCCTTGAACAGGTTGTTCGCCGCATACAGCGCCATGAAATCCGCCGACGACACGGTGAAGACATGCTCGGCAATGCCCTCGCGGATCGGCATCGCAAAGCCGCCGCAGACCACATCGCCCAAGACATCATAGATCACGATGTCCAGCTGCAACTCCTCGAAAACATGCAGTTGCTTCAATAATTCGACGGCGGTGATGATGCCGCGGCCGGCACAGCCGACACCCGGCGCCGGCCCGCCCGCCTCGACGCAATAAATGCCGTTGAAGCCCTTGAAGACGACGTCATCGAGGACAATGTCGTGCTTGTCGCGCATCGTGTCGAGCACGGTCGGTATGTAGTGGCCGCCGCGCAGGGTGTTGGTCGAATCGCTCTTCGGGTCGCAGCCGATCTGCATCACGTTATAGCCCGCCACGCTGAGCGCGGCCGAGATGTTCGACGTGGTGGTCGACTTGCCGATGCCACCTTTGCCGTAAATGGCAATCTGCTTGATGCGCGTGCTCATGGATGGGCCTTGATGTTCAAGTGCGGAAAACGCGCAAGTTGCGCGCGAATGTGGCTAAAGGTCTGCGGCAACTCGGCCGCCGTGATATCCGGCGCGGCGTAATCGTAAATGCCCTGCGTCATCAGCACATCCTGCGCGGCCGGCCCGATGGCGCTGACAATGACGGCGGCGCAATCGTCGAGCAGGCGGGCGTTGGCCTGCAGGGCGCCCTGGTGATCCGCGGCGCCGCAGGCGGCCGTGGTGACGCGCGTCTCGATCAGCGGCCAGGCATCCCCGCGCGCTTCGTAAATCGCAAAGCGCACGGCTTTCCCGAAGTGCTGGACCCGCTGGCCGTCGGCGTGATAGGCAACTGCAATGCGCATGGTCGTCTACTTGTTCAGGATGACGCGGTCAACAAAGGTGTCGACGGAACCCTTGCCCGGCGCCTTGATATCGGCCGTCACCGATTCCAGCAACTGGCGCTCGCGGTCTTCCACGCCGGACGACGGGCTTACTTTGTGCGGCGTGAGCAGCACGACGATCTCGGACGTCTTCTTCACGTCAATTTCGTGCCGGAAGGCATAGCCCACCAGCGGAATCGAGCCGAGCACCGGCACGCGCTCGTCCGACTTGGCAATCGTGTCCTTGCGCAGGCCGGACAAGGTGAACAACTCGCCGTCTTTCAACACCACATGGGCCGTCGTGGCGCGCGTGTTGATGATCGGGTCGTTGCCGCTGCCCCAGCCGACCAGGCTGTTGACGGTCGCGTCAATCGCCAGCGTCAGCGTGTCCTCACCGATCGTCGGCGTGATGGTCAACGAAATGCCCGTGCTGGCTTGTTTGCTGAGCGTCGCGTCCGGCGTCGAATAGGCCTTGTAACTGATGTTGTCCAGCGACGAGATCGTCGCGCGCTGGCCATTGAGCGCCACGACTGTCGGGCTGGACAACAGCTTGCCGTGCCCCGTGCGCACCAGGTAATTGATGAAGTTGGCCGCCGCCTTGGGCCGCATCCCTTGTATCTGCACGCTTTGCGCGGCATATTTCGCCCAACTGTCCGGCGACATGTTCAGATCGGCCCGCCCTTTCGATTGCGCGAAATCAAGCTGCATGTCCACGTTTTCCGGCAAAGCCTCCTTCCACGCCTCGAGCGCCAGACCAAAGTTGAAATCGTCACCCAGCTCGAGCTCGATGATCTGGGCCTCGATCCGCACCTGTTCGGGCGGCACGTCAAACTCCTTAAAGGTGTTCAGGGTGGCGTCAAAGTAGCTGGGCGCGTCAACATAGTAAATCTTGTTGACCGTGTCGTCCGCATACGAGACCGCAATCTTGCTGGCCAGCGCGGAGGTGGCCAGCGCGCCCAGTTCCGACGCGAGCCGGTTCTTGGCCTTGTATGTGCCAAGCTTGGTGCCGTCCTCGAAATATTTCACGCCATCCTCGTCCAGCGCCTTGATGACCGACTCAAGGTACGCATACTGGAAGATAGGCGCGGTCACCAGCAGGATTTCCTGGCCGGTCTTGGTGTTGACCGACACTTCTACCTTGCCGTTCTCCTTGGCCACGGCCGTGCTCAAATACTCCTGGATTTCGGCGGCAATGCCCTTGGTCTTCAGGTGATAGGCCTTGATCAGAAAGTCCATGTCATCCTTCGAGTCAATCACCTTGACCGCCGTGCCGGCCGCCGGTGTCGCCGGCAAGGCATTGTAATACAGCTGGCCTTTGGTGAAGGCATCCGCGCCGCCCTGCGCCGCGGCGGCGAGGCTTTCAGCCGAGGCAGCCGTGGGTTTCACTTTCACCTCGTTTCTGACGGTCACCTCGGCCAATGCGGCGGTGCCGGCCAGCAGCAGAGCGGTTGCAATCGTTGTCTGTTTGATCTTCATCTTGTAATCCTAAGTAAACATTAATAGTTAATTCTAAGTAGTTTATATATAATAATTTATATTTTATATACATTACTACATTAGTTTGTTGATCAACAATATAACATATTCGAATGCGTTTGTCAAGTCCCTGGCGTTTTCAAGATCAGCAGGTGGTCGCCGAGATCAGCGCTATGTTAGTAACGCATGCCTGCCGCTGCTGCGCCAACGGCGCGGAGTATACCAGCCCAGGGCAACGCCCTGGGAAATCAACGGGATGATCAATGCGCCCTGTAGGGGCGCAGGCAGGATGGGCGTTTCTGTGTCACGCCGCTTTGATTACCCCCGCCCTGACAGGGCGGGAATGAACGGGATTTGCCGCTACCCAGGGCGTTGCCCTGGGCTGGTATGCCTTGCCCCCTTGGGGCATCGCTGCATTCACCCGCCCCGCGCGAAAGTCAATGCCTCTTGTCCGTGTCTATCGGCATGTGCGGCGATGGAAGGGTGGATGAATGGAAGGATGGGGCAGCGGCGCCGAGTGCCGCTCTCTTTGCAACCTAAAACTCAGCAGCCGCTGCAGCCACATGCCGGCAGCAACTGCAGGATCTGAAATGCCGATATAGGGGAAAATGTGAACCTGACGTAGCCAAATCTGTTGTGGGTCTGTGCGTGCGTGGCCGGCGGGTGAGGTAGGGCGGTCAGGCCCTGACCGCCGTTGCTGTCTGCGTGCGCACGCCGTTGCTACAATGGCACAGTGACGACCGCGGCGGTCAAGGGCCTGACCGCCCTACCGGTCTGCGCGCTCTACGCCGGCGGCTACCGTGGCAGGATCGCCGCAAGGGAATGCAGCTCACTTCTCTTATAGCGTAATTTCAGTGCAGGACAATATAATTTGACGGCGCCCGAATACTACTAATGAGTGCGCGTTCTGCTTTGCAGCATCCTTGTAGCCGCCCGCGGTGAGGGCGGATTCTGCAGCCGCGGTCAGCGCCCGTGGCCACAATTAGAATGCAATCAAGTAAGCGCACTCATTAGTAACTGTAGAAAGGAATTTCAGTGACGTTGCGATACGCGCTGTGTTGCCAGCAATCAACCATCTGCGAACCTTGCAGATCGAAAACCGCACAGCGTCACGAGCAGCAGCAGGCCCGGCAGCATTGGTTCCGGCACGGCCTCATAGGCGCCCATGTCGACAATGCTTTGCTTGATGCGCGCTGTGCCGTCCAAGTCGAACGCGCCGACCGCATAGACGTTCGAACCGGCATTGATGCACGGCGAGCCCGGCACCAGCCGGTAGTTGCCGCCGTCGGCGTCAACAAATTGCGGGTCGTTGGTGAGCGTGCCCTCGCCCATGATCTGCGGCACGGTGCAGACAAACGCGCAGGTGATGTTGGCATCGCCAGTCTTGAAGTACCAGTTGGCGTTGGTGACCGGCGTGCTGTTGCCATACACAATCGCATTGCGCAGCCCGCTGCTCACCATCAGATAGACGCCGCCACCTTGATTGGCCGAGCAATTCGAGACGATTGTGCAGTTGTTGAGCTGGGTGGCATAGGACGCGATAGCGCCGCCGTAGGCCGGCCCGGTGTTGCGCGTGAAGAGGCAGTTGTTCACTTCGCCGACGGTGAAATAGGCGCCGCCGCCATACTGGCTGCCGGCGCTGATGGCGTTGTCTTCGAAGCGGCAATTGTTGATCACGCCGCGGTACTGCGTCCAGGAATTGAGAAACATGCCGCCGCCGCGGCCGGTGACCACGCGATTGCCCTGCAGCAGGCAGGCGACCATTTCAAAGCCCGCGCGAAAGACCAGCACCCCGCCGCCACTCCCTTTTTGCGACAAATTGCCGCTGATCACGCAGTTGCTGATGAAGCCGGAGGCCGAGGCATGCACGCCGCCACCGTCATAATTCGAGACAACGTTGCCGTTGATCAGCGAATCGCGCAGGATGCCGTTGGTTGGCCAGGCCATGCCGCCACCGTAGCCGTTGCACCAGTTGCTCGATAGCTGTGAGGCGTACACCGCCGCGCCGTTCGACCCGAAAATCCCGCCACCGTAATTCTCAGCGGCATTGCCGACGACAATGCAATTGGAGACCACGGCGTCGGCCAGAAACACGCCGCCGCCGCTGCGCTCGAACAGACCTTCGCCTTGGTTCTTGCCAAACGTGGCGCCGTTCGAGACAGTGAAACCGAGTAGTTGCGCGCCGCTGGTGAGATAGACTGCGCGCACGGCATTGCTGCCAAGGCCCAGCGCGGCGCCCGGGTCGCGCGCGCCGGCAATTGCCGTCACCGCCGGCCCGCCGACGCTGGCAAGCGTCACCGCATTCGTCACCAGCACGCGATTGGCCAAGGCAAAACCGGGCGTGAACTGCGCGCCGCTGGCGTACACGCCGGTGTTGACCAAAATCAGCGCGCCCGCGCCGGCGACATCGACGGCGTCCTGAATCGTGACGGCGGCCGTCGTCCAATTGGTATAAGGGCTTGCGGTACCCGCGCCATTCTGCGCGTCCACGTAATGGGTGGCCGCGCCGGCGCACAAGGCGCAGCACGAGAAGAGCATGAGCAGTATGGCCACGAAGGCACGCAGCCGCAAAGCGGCGGAAAAAGTATTCGGTAAACAGTATTCAGTATCCGGTGCGATCGTGGCACCGAATACCGGACACCGCACACCGAATACCGATTCAACTTCGTGTCTTCGTGCTGTACCTGCTGAAGTAAAGATAGTTGTCATGGGCCTAGTATACCAAACACTGCAGCAATTGTCAGATAAATGCAAGACAACACCAGAGACCCCCACTACCTCGCGTCGTGGGTGAATGAGATTGAGAAAAAAGGCGCGCCGGCGCTTTTTTCCCAATCTCTGCGTCCACCGAGGCAAGCTCGGTGGGGCGCCAGATTTGAGAAACAGCCGCACCTGCCGGAGCTCCGCGGCCACCAATGCAGAACTGGTAATCAGTGATCGGTGATCGGTGACCGGTGCTGCGGTGTGCTGAAAGAAAGTGGGAGCGGCCTCCGTGCCGCGATTCTGCTTCTGCACCGAATACAGCGCCGCGGCGTGCCCCGCGGCCACATTGCCGCGCATCTGCAGAGACCCCCACGACCTCGCGTCGTGGGTGAATGAGAGTGAGAAAAAAAGGCGCGCCGGCGCTTTTTTCACAATCTCTGCGTCCACCGAGGCAAGCTCGGTGGGGCGCCAGATTTGAGAGAAAACCGCACCTGCCGGTGCCCCACGGCCACGAACGCAGAACTGGTAATCAGTGATCGGTGACCGGTGCTGCGGTGTGCTGAAAGAAAGTGGGAGCGGCCGCCGTGCCGCGATTCTGCTCGCCGGCGCAAGCTCAGTGGCCGCAACGCTTGCGCAGCAGCCAGGCGGCCAGAACAAACCAGAGCGTGCCGGGTTCCGGCACGACATCAATATACGCGGTGCGCAGATACGCGCCGATCGCGCCGTCGCTGCTGGCAACGCTCAATGCCACCGCGTATGTTTGATCATTGGTATAGGTATGCTCGACGATGGCAAGGTTACTGCCGTTGGTGTCAATCGTGCCGTCAGCCTCAAAGTCCCAGGCATACACAAGGCCGTTCAGATTTGTGCCCCATGCCTCGGCGCTTAACGTCACACTCAATGGCGCGGGGCCGAACGCGGGCACGCCATCGAAGGCGCACTGCAAGCTGCCCAGCGCGAATTCATGCGCGCCGATGTCAACGATGCTCTCGGCAATGCGCGGCTGGCCGGCCACATCGGTGGCGCCGGGCGCGTAACTGTTGTTGCCCGCGTTGCGGCAGGGCGAAGCGGCGCGCAGGCGCAGGTCATACTGCTCCCAGCCGCAAAACTGCGGGAGGTTGGTCACGGTGGGCACGCCCGCCAACGCCGGCGTGGTGCAGCAGGCGGCGTAAGCGGCGGCGTCAAAGGCGGTGGCATAGAAATTCGCGCCGTAGGGCGCCGTGTTGTAATAGATGATCGAGTTGCGCATCGACAGCGGGTCGGCAAAGACGCCGCCGCCAAAGCTGACGGCGCGGTTGGAAACGATGGTGCAATTATTGACCACGCCGTATTTGCCGTAAATGCCGCCGCCAAAGATCTTCGCGGTGTTGCCGTAGATCAGCGTGTTGTTGACTTCGCAACCACGCTCGGCGTAGATACCGCCGGCCTGGCTGTCGCTGGCGTTGAAACAGACAAGACTGTTGTTCAACGTGGCGCCATTGCAGTAGGCGCCGCCGCCCATTTGCCTGGTCACATTGTTGGAGAGGACGCAGCGCGTGATGCTGCTGCCGTCGGCGCAATACACACCGCCGGCCCTATTCGTGGCGTAATTGCCGTGGACGCAGCTGTCAGCCAGGCTGCTGTAGAAACAATAGGCGCCGCCACCGCGATCATAAGCAATATTGCCGGCCGCAACGCAACGCTGGGCCGCCGCGCCATAGTCAAGATAGATGCCGCCGCCGCGCGCCGCGCTGTTGGCGCGGGCCGTGCAATTGCTGAGCCGGGCATCCCGCCCGCAATAAATGCCGCCGCCGTTGGCCTGCGCCCGGTTGGAGACGGCCATGACACTCAGCAAGGTGCCCACGCCCAGATAAATGCCGCCACCATTGCTGCCGGTGCCATTTTGGACGGTGAAGCCATCCATGACGGCCGGCATGCTGAACGTCAATGCGCGTCCGCGTCCGCCGGCGTCGAGAATCGTGGACGCCGCGCCGGCGCTGCTCTTGAAGGTCACGGCTTTGTCGATCAGCAGATTGACCACCGGATAGCTGCCACTCGCCACCAGAATGAGATTGCCATGAAAGGTTGCCGCGACCGCGGCGGCGAAGGATGTCGCGGCTTGCGCCTCGGCCAGATACGGCCAGACATGCGTGCCGCTGGTGGCGACAAAATTGGTCGCGCCGGACGGGCCGCACAAAATCAGCACGACCGTGGCGGCGTCGGCGAAACCAAACGTGTTGCTGCCGCTGACGA
>Ga0247841_10012084_pt1 | contig 11326 bp, 8 predicted proteins | sample LaCruzMarch2015__2_FD_192410 | JGI IMG/M metagenome (GOLD analysis project Ga0247841, IMG submission 192410) | Freshwater microbial communities from meromictic Lake La Cruz, Castile-La Mancha, Spain - LaCruzMarch2015_18m | ecosystem: Environmental > Aquatic > Freshwater > Lake | place: Spain...
CAAAAGTGCAGATACTACAGCTGGTATTATTGGAATTATTGGCCCGATTGCAGGGATAAGACTGAAGAAAAAAGTCATTAAACCAATCAGCATTGAAAACTCAACTTTTAAAATCATCATCCCTATGGTTGCAAGCAATGCTATTATTGCAGCATCAACAAGCTGCCCCCTGATATAATTTTCAAAAACATTGTTTATCCTGTTAATTATTACTGCTGTAGCACGTTTCCCTCTTGAAGGAACTGCCTTTAAAAATGTCACTATGAAATTTTCAGAATCCTTTAATATGTAAAATCCAAGGACAGGGCCTATTATAAAATTAAGAACGATGTTAAAAATTAACTTTGTAAGGGAAGTTGCACTCTGAAAAATATTAAAACTTTCAAAATTAAAATTGTTTATGAAGAACTTGGTGACTTCCAGCGAACTGTTTGGAATAAACTTTGTGCCTGATATAGATTCAAGATTTTTAAGAAAAGTATTATCATTGATTACTCTGTTTATAAATATCGAAAATTTGCTTATATAAAAGGGCAGATTAACTATAAATGATCGGAACTCTTCAAATATAAGTGGCACTATAAAGAAAAATAAAACAAAAATAATAGCAATAAAAATAACATAAGTAATCGTAACTGCCCAAATTTTTTTCATTTTCTTTCTAAAGAGCATTACTAAAGGGACAAGCATATATGCAATAAACACACCTATTATCCCGGGGATTATTGCAATCTTCATCAGGGAGAGTACGTAAAATATCCCAAAAAGTATTATTATTAGCCCAATCAGTGACCATGAAAAAATACCAATATTTCTGACTGTCTCAGTACTGCCACTTTTTTTTTGTCTGATCATAATTTATGCAATGCTTCTTTATATTAAAAAGCTACCGTAAACAAATTTTTTAAACATAATAGAATCAAATATTTAAAATAAAATACAGTAATGCAGCAATTATCCTATAATTGATTGAGCTTATTGGCAAAGTTCTGAAATTGCTTTATCTCTTTCTTCGATATTTGGAGTCTTCCCATGCCATCCGCATTGGTTTTCCATAAAAGATACGCCTTTGCCTTTGACTGAATTAGCAATTATCATCACGGGTCCGTCTTTATACTCTTTAGCCTGCTTGACAGCTTCATCTATCTGTTCAAAATCATGAGCGCTTATTTCTATTACCTTCCAGCCAAAAGCACGCCATTTATCAACTTCGGGCTCAGGATTCATAATATCTTTTGTGAAACCATCTATCTGAAGACCATTTCTATCAAGTATTCCTATTACATTATTTAATTTATAATGAGCTGCTGCCATTGCAGCTTCCCATATCTGGCCTTCTTCGCTTTCTCCGTCTCCAATTATTACAAAGACCTTGCTATTGAGGTTGTCGAGCCTTAAACCCATAGCCATGCCTACTCCGGCTGACAATCCCTGGCCAAGGGAGCCTGTTGACATATCAACCCCTGGAACTACTTTCATATCGGGATGCCCTTGAAGTAAGCTTCCAAATTTTCTAAGTGTTTTTAAATTTGACCTGTCTATATAACCTTTTTCAATGAGCGTAGAATATAAAACAGGACATGCATGGCCTTTGGATAAAATAACCCTGTCTCTGTCTTTAAGCAATGGATTTTTAGGATCCAGTTTAAGTTCATCACTAAAATAAAGATAAGCAAATACATCGGCAACGGAAAGAGAGCCTCCGGAATGTCCAGATCCTGACTCACATAGCATTTCCATTATGTCAATTCTTATATCAGCCGCTTTTTTTTGAAGCATTTCCTTTTTTTTACTATCCATTTGATTCCTTTCATAACAAGACTTCAATTTTAAAGAATAAATTAAAAAATATGATTGTTTAAAGAAGTTTATATCACATCCATTGAATTATTCAATTAATAAATAGAAAAATAGCTTTAAATAATATAATATATTAAAAAATCAACTAATTTTAATTATAGTTACTATTAAAGTAAATAAAAGAAATTGATTTTAATTTTATAAAGTTTATTCTCAAACCTAATCAATGTATTACGGTAACGATAAAAATGAAAAGATATTGATAATTGGCGGCAATGTTTCAGGTCTTACTGCTGCAAGCCAAGCCAGGAGGAACTCCCCCGAAGCTGAAATATCTGTCCTTGAAAGTGGAAGCTATATTTCATACGGTACCTGTGCCCTCCCTTATTTTCTTTCCGGTTTGATAAAAAATATAGATGAATTGTTTACATACACTCCCGAATTTTTTGAAAAAGAAAGAAATATAAGGATTTTGCTAAACCATAAAGTCATAGAGTTAAACCCCCAAAAAAGAGAGCTGCTTGTACAGACAATTAACAGCAGCGAGCCTTCGGTGTTTTACTATGACAAGCTTGTTATTTGCAGCGGAGGCACCCCAAATGATTTAGGACTTCAAATACCTAAATCAAAGAATGCATTCTTTTTCAGGACTGTAGATAATGCATTAAGCTTAAAAGATTTTATTGATAAAAATTCCCCAAAAAAAGCAGCTGTAATAGGCGGAGGGTCTATCGGGCTTTTGGTTGCCGAATCCCTTTCAAAACTTGGGATCAATGTAAGCATTATTGAAAAATCGGATAATACGCTAAATGACTATGAAAATGAGATTTCAGGTATTTTACAAAAAGTGATATCGACTACGGGAATAGATTTAAAACTAAAGTCAGAACTTGTCTCTGCTGCCCCTGATGATAACGGATTAATAAAATCAATTTCAATAAATTGCGACGGATCTCTTGAATCATTTGAAACGGATTTGATTATTTTATGCGCAGGTATAAAAGCAAATACCGGTTTCTGTTCTCAAACTTCAATTGAGCTTGGAAAAAACAATGCAATTCGGACAAGCCCCAAACTTCAGACAGCTTATTCAAATATTTATGCTTCCGGTGACTGCGTCTGCGTGAAGAATATAATAACAGGTAAATATGATTACATCCCTACCGCAAACAATGCAGCCAAAACAGGCAGAATTGCTGGTGAAAACATTACAGGAGGAAATGAAACATTTCCGGGCTCCGTTGGGACCAGGGTGGATAAAGTCTTTGGTCTTGAGATAGCAAGGACAGGTATATCGATAGCTGAAGCTCTGGACCTGCAATATAATGCTTTCAAGGTAACTGAAAGTTATAATTCACACGCAAAAGCACTCCCTGGAGTTGAGCAGATTACATTAACAGTGATAATTGATTTTAATTCGCAAAAGATACTCGGTGCCCAGATGATAGGCAAGGAAGGGGTTGCCAAAAGAATAGATATATTTGCATCCGCAATAACTGCCCAGATGACCATAGACCAGGTCTATATGCTTGATTTAAGTTATTCTCCAGGCACTTCTACGGTTTGGGATCCGGTAAACAAGATTTGCGGCAAGGCCAAACTTGTACTTTCAAAAAAGAGATTTTAAGATTGTCAAATTAAAGTAATTGTTTTTGTTCGAAATCCAAATCAATCTTACCGTCGTCTTCTTTATTTTCATTTAAGCCATCCTGCATGGATTTTTTAAATTTTTCCAGCTTATCCTTATTGGAGCTTCCTATGCTTCCTTTATCTTCTTTCCCTTTATCTATATCCAATTCATTTTTTATTTTTTTTGTGCCTTCATACGAAGGTTTCTTTATGGATATTCTTCTCTTAAAATAGTTGGAGAAAGGCCAGCATTCGTCCTCAGGGCTTTCAGCAGCCAAATTAACATAATGGTCGATATCTGCATCAAACCTGTCAGCATTGTAGACTATGATTGCTTCCAGAGTCTGAGGCTCTACCGGAGATCCGTATTCCTTTACTCCGTGATGGCTTAAAATAATATGGAGTATTTCTCTTTTAAGATTTTCAGGAAAGTCTTTTATCTTTTCAATCTTCATTAAAACCATTCCATAGCCCAGGCTGATATGGCTTACAAGATTTTCTTCTTCTTCATTTATCCCTATAGTCATTCCAACGGAATAACTGTCTGTTTTGCCAATATCATGCAGTATTGATCCACAGAACAAAATATCTTCATCAATTAATTTATCGCCTTTATTGTAAGTGTCTGCAATAAATTTGCCTATTCTTGCCACTGAAACAGAATGAAGGAGGAGGCCTCCAACTGCAGCATGATGGTTTTTTATTGCAGCAGTTGCACTGCAGAATTTTTCAAAAAATTTGTTATCCTCAAAAAAACTATCCAGCAAATCCCTTATATTTGGATTTTTTACATTATTTGTGTAGCTTTTTAATTCAGCAACTAAAACATTTAATGTTTTATCATCGATTTTTTTATTTATGTAAATAAAATCTGAATAATCTATGCTTTTCTCATCAACTTTAACTATTGATTTTATATTGATTTGCTTTCCAAATTTATCGCTCTCATTTACTTCGCCCTCTATAAAAACGACATCCCTTTTTTTAAAACTGTTTAGGTCTGTTAATCCGATAGATTCGCTCCATATCTTGCCAGGGATTACTCCGGTCATATCCTGCAATTCCAGATCACAGAAATATTTGTTATTTTTATCTTTTTTTGTATCTTTTTTTGTAAGTAAAAAAGCAGATCTTACTTTTCCGCCTGCCTGAAGCTCTTCAATAAATTGCTTTTTTTCATTAACCATTTAATTTTATATCCCATTTCTTAAAATAATTTATTTTATCATAATCTGTCATATCATATTGGATCGGGGTAATCGAAATATACCCATTTTTTATTGCACAATAATCCCCTTCATCACATTTTGATATTTCTACAAATTCACCGTCCATCCAGTAATAATCCCTGCCCCTCGGATCTGATCTCTTTAAAAAAAAGTCTTTGAATTTTGCATCACTTTGAGAGGTTATCTTAACACCTTTTATTTTTTCAAAAGGCAAATCAGGTATATTAATATTAAGTAAAGACTTTTTGGGTAAAAAGGGGTCTTTAAAAAGCATATCGGCAATATTTTTGGTAAATCTGGCAGAAAATCCATAATCAGGCTCAGAATAGCTGTCTATTGAAACAGCAATCGAAGGAATTCCATTGGAAATGCCTTCAGTTGCAGCTGATACTGTTCCTGAATATATGATATTTTCTCCAACATTTGATCCTCTGTTAATGCCGGAAACAAGAAGATCAGGCTTAGCCCCAAGAAGCTCATGATATAATTTTACACAATCTGCAGGTGTTCCATTAACTCCAAAGCCATAAAATTTTCCTTCCCTGTATTCTTTTTTGACCCAGATAGGATCAAAAACTGTAATAGCATGGCCCATTGCGCTTCTTTCGAATTCGGGCGCTATTATCTTTGTCTCAAAATTGTTGTCCTCAGAAAATATTTTGTAAAGAGAATAAATTCCATCTGCCTCTATGCCATCATCATTTGTAAGTAAAATAAGTTTTTTAGCCATAAATTTTTAAAATATATTCTAAAATTTAAATAATAATTTTTAATACCTATCCTGTTGATATATTCTATAATTAAAATAATTTTTATGCTACAAAATGCAGTAAAACTTGATTTATTGATAATACTGTTTCTAATTTAAATATGGAAATTTTAATTTCCAAAACTTAATAAAAGAGACGGGCAAATATGCCCGTCTCTTTTCTAATATAGTTAGTTTAGCTTTTACAGCTTTTAATTCAAATTATTCACCAAAAGCTGAATTGCCTGTTGAATCCATTACTTCCTTTGCAATCTGGTCCAGATTTTCAGGAGTTACAAGTTTAACTTCTGCAGGAATTTCAACGTTTTCATAAGATTTACCATCAACAAGAATTTCCTTTAACGTTTCTACAGCTTTATAGCCGATAACGTATGGCTGCTGAAGAATTGTTGCTGAAAGTATTCCGTCCCTGATTGCTATAAATTCTTCTGGATCGCCATTATAGCCGACGATTTTTATGTCCTTATTTTGTGACTTGACATAATTTGCTGCGCCAACAGCTTCTCTACCTGATACAAAGAATGCTCCTTTAATATCTGGAGCCGCTGACATCATCTGCTGCATTGTATCATATCCGCCTTCAGCTGATGGATTCTGGACAATAATATCCGACTGAATATTATAAGTTAGCTCATCCGCTTTAGCCTTGAAACCTTCTCCTCTTTGTCTTGCATAAGTCCATTGAGGTTTACAGTTTCCAAGTCCAAAAATAGTAGCAGCAGGATCAGGGAATAGATTTGCAAGAAATTCTGCTGCCAGCCCGCCGCCTTTAAAGTTATCTGAAACTATAAGAGCATTGACAGGACCTGATTTACCGATATCAGCACATACTACAGGAATACCTGCATCTCTAGCTTTTTGAACCGCAGGACCCATTGCACCCGGATCAACAGGTGTTGATACTATACCGCTTACTTTCTGGTTGACAAGAGTATTCATATCCTGAACCATCTGTGTAGCATCAGATTTCTGGTCAAGCATTGTATACTTGAAACCTAAAGCAGCACATGCGTCCTTTACACCTTTTTCAACATTCTGGAAGAATGTAAATTCCATTGTCCATACTGAAAAACCAATTGTAACATCTGCAGCTTTCATGGTTTTTGCAGTAGCCTTAACTGATTCTGTACCTGTTTTGCATCCTGCAATTGCGAATGTAACCACAAGAGCAAGGATAAGAACCGCAAATACAGAGATTCTTAAGTACTTTTTCATTCTCATGCCTCCTTTTTTTATTATGACTTTCTTGTACTGAATTTTTTTACATTTTCAATAATCTTATTTAAAAAGTCAGGCCAAAGTACTTATTGAGCCTGGCCTAAAAGCCAGAATTTTAATTTGTTTAGAGATACTGCAACAATTAATACTACACCGGTTGCAACCTGCTGCCAATAGCTGTTAACCTGTGCATTGCTCATGCCTGTCTTCAAAAAAACAACTATCAAAGCAGCAAGCAAGGTTCCTCCAAGACTGCCGCTGCCGCCAGCCAGTGCCGTTCCTCCTAGCACTACAGCTGTTATTACCTGGAATTCATAACCATCTCCCATCATCCCCGGATTTGCAGCTCCAAGCATGGACCCATTCAATACCGCAGAGACTCCGACAAATACTCCAATCAAGGTAAAAACCAAAATTTTAACATTTTCAACATTAATACCAGACAGTGAAGCAGCTCTACTGTTGGTCCCTACAGCCAGTATGTACCTGCCAAAAGGAGCTTTCCTTAGCATAAAGAATGCAATCAGGTAGCAAAGACCCATAATAAATATCGGAAAAGGAAGTCCCAAGAAAGAACCATTTCCAAGAAAGATCCAGAACCTGTCCGTAATATATTGAGGGTTGTTATTTGTATAAATATACGCAAGTGCTCTAAAAATAAACAACATGCCAAGAGTTGTAATGAAAGCAGGAATCTTAAGCTTGGTTACAAAAAGTCCGTTCAGTAGTCCTAGAAGTGCTGCTACGACTATTGTAACTATTACACCAACTATTCCTCCAAGTTTTAATGCAGCCGAAGCTCCAAGAACCCCTGCAAGTGCAAGCATGGAACCAATGGAAATATCAAAATTTCCCGTCATTATGCAAAAAGTCATTCCAATAGCCCCAATTCCGACATAACTCGAGAAACTGACCATGTTCTTAATATTTCCCCAATTAAAATATGTGCCGCGAAGAGTCAGTGAAAAAAACCCGAATATTATAAGCAGTATCGCAATAAGGCCAAAACTGCCCAGCCAGCTTCCGGCTTTCTGTTTTGGAGTTAAAACAATTTTGATATCATCCATTTTAAAATCCCCTTGAAATTTCTATGCGAATATATTAAATATTTTCATAATAAAAACAAAAATCTTCTAATTTAAGTACTTTAAGCTTTTTGTTTTATACCCTGATACCCTTTATTTTTGCCGTTTCAAGATATTTCATCCTCAAACCGTCAATAAATAATGCAAACAATAAAGTAATACCAACAGCAAGCATTTGGTAAAATATCTGTACGTTTAACAGGTTAAGTCCGTAATAAATCATGGAAATAAAAATACCTGCAAACAATGTCCCGATTAAATTGCCTCTGCCTCCTGCAAGACTTGTACCTCCCAATATTGCGATCGTTAAAACATTTAGAGTAAAACCTGGAGCCATGGTTGGTATTCCTATAAGTGTCTGAGAAGTTCTTATTACTCCTACTATGCTGGCTGAAAATGCTACAAGAATATAGACAACAGTTTTTATAAGAGAAATATTAAGTCCGGACATTTTTGCTGCCTGTTCATTTGAACCGGATGCAGCAACATGCCTTCCGAATGTCGTCTGATTTAAAATTATATAAAATATCGCAAATAATACAGCCATATAAATTATCGGCATTGGTAAAAATCCGAATGCCTTTGAGGCACCTATCGACATAAAGGACTTCTGGGAAATTACAACCTGTCTGCCATTTGTAATAATCAATGAAGCACCTCTTAGAATAACCTGCATGGATAAAGTCGTAATAAGAGGGCTTATCCCAACTTTGGTTATCAATATGCCATTTAAAAAACCTACAAAACAACTGGCTAAAACAGCTATTATGATAGAGCCTGCAAACCCAAGACTTGGTATCAGCATTGCAATAATAACGCTGGTCAGACCCATTACAGCTTCGACTGAAAGATCAAAACCACCACTCGTAATTGCGAAAGTCATTCCAAAAGCAATTATGGCTCCATAGCTTCCCTGCATTATAATACTCAATATCGTGTCCATATTCCTGAAATTGGGGCTTACTATTGCAAGAAAGATACTTGCCGCAACAATAAGGATAAAAATTCCGATTTTCTCATACAGTTTTAGAAACTTTACCATCTCTTAGATCCTTTAAGATAATCTTTTTATTATTACTTTAAAATTACAGAATATTTTATTATTAATTATTGGAATAAATGTGCTTGCCTATCTCTGCAGCCACCAGCTTTTCCTCATCCATGTTCTCCCTGTTAAATTCTGCAGCAAGCTTTCCTTTATATAATACGATGCATCTGTCTGTTAAATTTACAAGCTCAGGAAGTTCAGAAGAAGTCATTATTATTGAGATCCCTTTTTCTGCGAGAGCTGTCATTATTTTATGGATCTCGGCCTTGGCTCCAACATCAATACCCCTGGTAGGTTCAAGCAGGATGAGCACTTTGCAATCACTTACAAGTGTCCTGCCCATTATTACTTTTTGCTGATTACCACCGCTTAAATATATGATACGCTGGTTTACGCTGGCATATTTGATATCAAGCTCTTTGGCCATGGCATTAAAAACATCCAGTTCCTTTTTTTGTCTTATGAAAAGTCCTTTAAATGCAGTCAAGGTCTTTATAATTATAATAGAAAGATTTTGAAGCACAGACATATCATATAATAGACCTTCTCCTTTTCTGTCCTCTGTCACATAACCTATACCCAGCTTAATTGCATCCGAAGGTTTTTTGATGCTTACTTTTTGGTTTTCAAAATAAATCTCACCGCTGGCTATTTGTTCACCACCATAAAGCGATCTTAAAAGGTGATGTATCCCTGATCCCAGTACCCCTGCAAAACCAAGGATTTCCCCTCTGTGCAGTTGAAAATTCATATCATAAATACTGTCAGCAATATTATAATTTTTTACTTCCATTATTACTTCGTCGCTTGTTTTTTGTTTTTTTTCTGAAAAGTAATCTTTTACTACTTTACCGACCATAAGTGAGACTATCTCATTTTGATTTGTCTCAGATGTTATTTTGGTTTCAATCTTTTTTCCATCTCTTAAAACCGTTATCCTGTCTGAAAGCTTGAAAGCTTCGTCAAGTCTGTGAGAAATATATATGATGGAAACACCTTTTTTCCTTAGCTCCTCGATTATGGAAAACAGCTTGATGACTTCCTTTTCTGTAAGAGTTGCGGTTGGTTCATCCATTATTATGAGCTTTGCATCCATAGAAAGGGATTTTGCTATTTCAATCATCTGCTTTTCGGCAACAGAAAGATCAGATATGAATTTCTTTGGATTGATTTCAATATCCAGTTTTTTTAATATTTCCGAAGCATCATTATTGATTTTTTTCCAATTAACAAATGTCTTTCCAACTTTTGGTTCTCGGCCTATAAAAATATTTTCTGCAACTGAAAGATCAGGTACAAGATTAAATTCCTGATAGATTACAGCAATTTTATATTGCTGCGCCATTGAAGTTGCTGAAATATTTGCGGTTTTCCCCTCAATTATTATTTCCCCTCCATCAGGCTGGTATGCTCCCCCGAGTATTTTGATTAAAGTGCTTTTACCTGCACCATTTTCCCCTACAAGGGCATGGACTTCACCATACTTGACATCAAAATCTACATCTTCCAGAGCAACAACACCGGGGAATATTTTCTTTATGTTCTTAAGTTCAATAAAAATGTTATTTTCGTCCATGCTGATGACACCTTAAATTTTAATTTGGTAATATTTATAAAAAAATTAAAAAACGATTTTCTAACCGGCAGAACTTAAAATAATTATTTTAAATTTTAAAGGAATTTATTTTTTTGATAAGTTACTATTTTAAATCAAATTTTTTAAAAACAATATATATATAAGAAATATTTTTATATTTTTATATTTTTAAATTAAAAAGTTTCACGGCATTCAAACCCAAAATATTTTTTCTGTCATTTTCCAAAATATTCAGATTTAGCATATATGCAAGATGGAACCTTATATCCACCCATGGCATATCAGAACCAAATAGCAGCCTTTCAGAGCCTACTCTTCTGACGTATTCTTCAACAATGCCTTGTGTAAAAAAGTCTCCGGAAAAATCAACATATATATTTGGGTATTTTTCCATTAAGGTTATAACATCGTAAAGCATTTTCCCTCGTCCGCCAGCATGGGCAAGAATTAATTTCAAACTATGATATTTCTTAACAATATTTTCAAATCCAAACGGATCTGAAAACTTTTGAGACTTATTTGCTACATCAGGATCCCAGCTATGTGTAATGACGGGTATATTTCTTTCGGCTGCAAATTTCCAGAAATTTTCATATCTCTCATCATGGGGGTAGCATAAATGCCAGGAAGGATGTATTTTAATACCTACAATATTGGTTCTCTTATAATTTTTTTCAATTGATTCCAAAGAAGTATTTTGAAAATTTGGATTAAACACAAGATACCCATATAGGAAATCATCATGCCTTTGCAATGCATTAAAAAGTTCTCCCAACCCATAGTCTTTAGTCAAAAGCGAACCATGATTAGAACAAATTGCTTTTTTTATTCCTATTTTTTTTAATAAATTTATTATATTTTCCTCAGTGTTGGAGGGCATATACAAATAGGAAATACCTCCCAAATGGAGATGAGAATCGACAATCAAGTATTTTTTGGCTAAATTTTCTA
>Ga0247841_10012085_pt1 | contig 11325 bp, 11 predicted proteins | sample LaCruzMarch2015__2_FD_192410 | JGI IMG/M metagenome (GOLD analysis project Ga0247841, IMG submission 192410) | Freshwater microbial communities from meromictic Lake La Cruz, Castile-La Mancha, Spain - LaCruzMarch2015_18m | ecosystem: Environmental > Aquatic > Freshwater > Lake | place: Spain...
CGGAGGCTTCACAAATCCGTCGGACGATGGCGGCTTGGAGGAATTCGAGGAGTTTGTCGATTTCCTCGCCACAGTTTCCTCAAACTGTTCGATGCGCCGACCCAAATCCACCAGCACATCAACTGTCGGCTTCTCGCCTGATCGATAGAGATTTATCGCTTCGTTCCGATTCATGGGACGAGCGCATATCATAGTGATTCAATATCGCAAGAAAAAACGAAAAACAGTCGCGATACGGCGCGCCTATGCGCACCATTTCAGGGAGCACTCGGCAACTTTCGTGCCAAACCGGGGGGGGCTAACACATCCGTCCCAGCAAATGAAAGCGCTCCATGATGACCTTCTTCAAAACGCTTGACAGGCACCCCCCTGAACGGATGCGATTAAGATGATTGTGTTGGCACGAAATGACGGGGCAATTGCAATTTACCCTTCAAGCTGATAGCTTTCCGAGAGGCGAATGTGAAACTTAAAGCCTCCTTGTTCTCGCTTATTGGAACTTTCCTTACCATCATTGCTCCTACTATTTCTTTAGCGCAGGGGTTGTCTTGCGGTCTCACAGCAATCCAATTCGGACAAGAACTTTGGCAATTCGAGCAATTGGGTCAAAACTTTTGAGAACTACTACGAGCCAAGGATTTGGCGAGCGCGTGGCTAAAAATTCACTCGAGAGGTTTTAAAAAACTTTTGCATTGCCGGCTCCAAGCATTATTGTGAGCAAGTAGAGTCCTGCGGCCACAAATCAACTTTGCCTCGGGTGTTTTTCGAAGTCGGAAGGTAAATATGAGCGGAAACAACTGTGTTGACACGGCGGTCTCCTCCGGTTCACCAGAGCGCAAGAAGCTCTTGGAACAGGAACTGGCCCGATATGTTCGCGTCTTGACCGAACATGGCAATCCTGAAAAGGTTATTCTTTTCGGCACGCTGGCAACAGGGCTGATTCATGAATGGTCAGACATTGACCTGATTGTCGTGGAAGAGACCGAATTGTTTTTTTTAAAAAGGCTTCGGCAGGTTCGGAAGCTGCTCCAGCCCAGGGTTGGAATGGACATCATGGTTTATACACCGGAGGAATTCAATCAGTTGTCCACTGAACGCCCTTTTTCCAGGGACGAAATCGTAGCGAAAGGAAAGGTTGTATATGAACGCGGCCGGTGAGCGATGGCTGGAATTCAGTCGGCAAGATTTGCTGATGGCTGAGCTTGCCTTCAAGGAAGGCATCTACAATCAGGTGTGTTTCCACTGCCAGCAATGTGTCGAGAAATGCCTGAATGGCATCCTTGTCAATCAAGGGAAAACACCGCCTCGTACTCATTCGATTGTTGATCTCCTAGGCCTGTTGCCACAGGGATATATGACGGATCTCAGAGACGTGATGAGCCTAATGGACGTCTAATTATGTCCTGACCCGTTACCCAGACGCCTTGCCGGGCTCCTTATCGGAAGGGCTGCCCGGCAAAGAGGAAGCGGATGAGGCCATTGCCGCAACTCGTGCCTTGTTGTCAAGTATGGGATTGTGTGAGTATGGAATAGCTCATTTTGATTTTGGTCACATCTTGCGTCTCACCGGTCAACGTTCAGGGACCGGCAAGATGCCAATCGAGCACCTGATAATGGGATCTGCTGGGGGTTACATAGGACCGGCAGGATGCCGGTCCTACTGTCTCACGCGCTCCAGTTGTTCCAAGTCCCATTCGAGATCCATCTCTCGGAACATGGTCTCAGTTTTTTCCAGGTATTCCTTGGCGGTGATGCCATTGAGTTCTTTGTACTTGCTATTCGGCTCCAGCAAACGCTTGCCTACCTCCATGTAGGTCCGTGACAGGTCAGGCCGGGCCCCGAGACACTCACCCTCCTTGATGGATTTGTCGAACCATTTAAGAGCCTTTTTCTGCTTGCCGATGAGCCAGTAGTACACACCCATCAGGCGATAGTTCTCCGTGCGGTGGGCTGCAAATTTGGCGGAGTTTTTCGCGGCCGCCTTGCCACTCTTGAGTGCGGCTTTGGAGTATTCGGAAACCAAGGACCTGGAGTCACCGCCAATCGCATCCTCCAGCAGGTGCAGATCGAGCATGAATTGCCCAAGCAGGCTGCTACGCAGATATAAAGGAGGCCAATAAACCGACATGGTGGTGAACCCTGTCACATCCGCGAACATCACCGTCACGAGCTTGCGCTAGCCTTCGATGGCGCTTCTGCTGGTGAGGATTTTGTCAACAAGGTGCTTTGGGGTGTAGGATTGCGGTTGGTGGTAGTTGATGGCTGCCACTCGCTCGGCCTGTCTTAGATCGTGGCCGCACCCATCGCAGAAATTGGCCTTTCCCCGAATCTCATGACCGCATTGGGGGCATATCATGGGATCATCCTAATTGGCGCCGTGATGGAAGAGATCACTGCATGGTCTCCACCTACAAAGAGGAAAATCGGCGCTATAGATTGTTGAGAAAATCCTCAAGCGAAACTCCGGCCTGTTTTAGAATTCCACGGAGTGTTCCAGTGGCAAGTTCACGATGCAGTGGAACCACACACCCAACATCCCCTTCTGGCATCGTCTTGAGTACAACGTGACTCCCTCGCTGCCTCGTTTTCACAAATCCTAGGCGTTCCAATACTCGAATGGCGTCCCTTCCCGAAACACATCTCGGCAGTTCAGCCATAGGTGACTTCAAAGGTCGTGAGAAAAGACCTGGCTGTTGATGGAACAGGGAATTCCTCTAGATAAAGTTCTGTGGCTTCCCTGAGGTTGGCAACAGCCTCTTCCAAGGTATATCCTTGGCTGACCGTACCCACCTCGGGGCACTCGGCGACAAACAATTGTCCCTCTTTATGCAAAATAGCGGTTAGGGTTTTTACAGACATGGTATCCACTCCCATTATTATCATACACTTAGCCAGCCGTATTTTCAATCTCTGACGTTCGGCTTTGAGCTTTCTCAAGTTCCTCCAGGTCCCATTGGCCGTAGAGTTCAGTCCGCCATTGGAACATTTAATAGCAGCCCCTATTGGAGGAAAGACCGTTTCATGTCACGACATCTTTGCCAGCTCTTCCTCAGCCTTCTTCACCCATCCATCAGCACCGCATTCCTTGTAGATGTCTATCGCCTTGCCCAGTTGCTCTTTGGCCGCTGCCCTGTCACCTTGCCGTCTAAACAGATCAGCGTATACGGCATGGTCCCTGCCCAAATGGAACATCATGCTGTTTCTACGGTCCGCCTCGATAGCCTCCTCGATCCAATGCTGGGCTTCGGATATGTGGTCGCTGTCGACATTGAGGAGAATCTCTCCGAGATACCTACTGAGCCAGCCTTCGCACACTTTCAACCTGTTCGCTTTTGGGTACGAATACAGACATTCCAGGTCAATATCCCTTTCGTGGTTCAGGACTTTTGCCTTTGCCATACTTGTCCGTAAGACATTCCCAAACGAGGGAATCAGTCTGTTCTGCTCAAGCAGGTCTAAAGCTTTTCGATACTGAATCTTGGCTTCTTCATAATCCCCTGACTCAAGATTGATCTCACCGAGGTGCCACCTTGCCTTCGCGCCACTTGCCGGTAAAACTATTTTTTCACAGTGATCGGCCCCTTTATTGAGGTATCCAAACGCCTCATGAAAGAATCCCTTGCAATACAAGGCGAGTCCAACAAAGGAGTAAGCTTGCGAACTTGACCAAATGTCGCCACTCTCCTCTGCCAGCTCAAAAGCCTCAATACTGGTCTTGCGGCACATCTCAGCATGGCCCCGGTAGTAATGGAAAACGCTTTCATAGCTTTTCGCGACTGATACACCCCAGATATTCTTACCCATGGTATGCAAGTCTGCGACTCTCCTAATATGAGACAATGATTCTTCGAAATCACAGTTCCAGGCCAGCGCAGTCGCCAACATGGTGTTAGCAAACACTAGGGTAACAACATCCCACAATTCATTTGCGAGTCCCAGCGATCTGGCGAGACATTCCCTCGCCCTTGATGTCTTCGTGACCCAAGATTCGTGAGTGCCTCTGATGGTATAAATCTGAGAAAGTCTTCTCTTGTAATTTCTTTCCTCCGCCGCATGAACTATCGGATCAATAATCCTTATTGATTCTGAATGCCGCTGCATTTGAGTCATATACAGTCCGAGAATCGTTCTGGTATCTATGATTTTTATCAGAACCTCCTCGGTGCTCTGCAACTTTTCCGGGCATGCTATACCTTTCTCAGTGAATGAGATGGCATCATTCATCGAGGCAGTTTTATGAGCCTTCTTACTCGCCAACTTCGCATATTGGGCCGCCTTCTCGTAATTCTCACCGGCAAGGAAATGTTCTACCAAGACTCCGTAATGATCGCTGATATTGTCTTTGCAGAGTTCCTCGATGGCTTTGCCGATCTTCTCATGAAGCATTTTCTTTCGCTTGGCCAGGATCGAGTCATAAACAACCTCACGGGTGATTGCATGTCTGAAAACGTACGTTGATTGAGGAAAAATCCCACGCTCGTAGAGAAGTTCCGCGTCTTTGAGAACAGAGATATGGTGAAGTAATTCTTGTTCCGAAAGGTCTGTAACAGCCCTGATTAGCTCATAGGTGAATTCCCTTTCTATGACGGAACCGGCCCGAAGCACCTCCTTCGTAGCGTCTGTCAAGGAGTCTACACGGGCCATGATCACGTCCTGGATCGTGGACGGAATGTTCAGGCGATCCATGTCTTTGGCTAAAAGGTACTCATGGTTCGTGCGCTGTATGATTTCCATGTCCCTGAGAGATCGTACGAGTTCCTCGATGAAAAAGGGGACTCCCTCTGTTTTTTCCAGTATGAGCTGCTGAAGATCAGATGCTATGTTGTCGCTGCCCAGAATATGAGCCACCACTGCAAGACTCTCACGATTGGAGAGACGGTTCAGGGTGAGCTGGCTATGAAAGGACTTGCTACCCCACGTAGGTACGAATTCCGGGCGATAGGTAAAGATCATCAGTACTCTTGCCCCTGGGATGCTCTCTAGAAGGTACTTGGCCGCATCTTCCGAACTCTTGTCCATCCAGTGGAGATCTTCAAAAGCGAATATCAGGGGCTTGGTCTCTGAGCCCTTCAAGATTATTGTCCGAAGCGCCCCAATAATCCTGTCCTTCTTTGCCTCGGGACTCATGGACATCCTGTCGATACCGCTATCTTTCACGGAGAGGAGCTCAAGCAGATAGGGGAGCGTGGAGGACTCGTTAACCTCCAATAGTGTCAATCCAATTTTCACTTTCTCAATGATATCCGCATCCGTGTCTGAGTCCTCAATGCCGAAGTTGGACTTGAGTATGTCTATGATGGGGTGATACGCAACTCGCCGGCTGTAGGAGAGGCACTTCCCTTCGAGGAATGAGATGTCTTCGTTGGCCACAGCCTTTCTAAACTCGTACAAGAGCCTCGACTTGCCAACCCCGGCCTCACCCATGAGAGAAACCGCCTGACCTCTGCCAGACCTGGCTCTCTCAAAAGAGTCTATAAGCAGTTCAAGCTCCCTGTCCCTTCCGAGGAAACGGGTCAGTCCACGTTCAGCGCTTACATCGAACCTGGTCCTTCTGGTACTCGGAGCTATGACGCGATACACCTTCAGAGGCTTCTCTTTGCCTTTGACTTGTTTTTCGCCGAGCGCCTCGAATCGAAAGAACCCCTCTGTCAGCCTGAACGTGTCTTCGGTAATGTATGTCGTCCCCGGTTCAGCCATTTGCTCCATCCTGGCAGCCATATTGATAGTGTCCCCTACTGCTGTGAACTGGACCCGCAGATCGTTTCCCGGAGTTCCGACGACCACAGGGCCGGTATTGATGCCAACCCTCAGCACTATGGAAGGAATTCCCTTCTGAGCCTTGATCGTTTCACTGAACTTGGTCATCTCACGATGCATTGCCAGAGCCGACCGAATTGCCCGTTGGGGTGCGTCTTCCAACGCTATGGGGGCACCAAAGAGGGCCAGGACCCCATCTCCTCTGAGTTCATTCACCGTACCTTCATATTCGTGAACCTTATGAATCAAGATCTCGAAGACCTGATCCATGAGTGAAAAAGTTTCCTCAGGGCCAAGGGACTCAGCCAGAGGAGTGAATCCCTTCATGTCAACGAACATGATGGTGACATGCCGGCGTTCTCCCTCTATCCGGTCTTTTTGCGAAAGAATCTTTTGCGTGAGGCCGCTGGGAAGATACTTCTGAATCTTGGCCAGCTTCTCGTCAAAGGAGAGGTCTCTTTGGGCAGGGGGCTCTTGAGATGGGCTGAGATTGTGGCCGCATTCGAGGCAGAATTTACTTACCAGCGGATTGGCCTTCCCACACTCCGGGCAAAAGATTTCGAGCTTCTTACCACATTCATTGCAGAACTTGGAGCCTTCGGGAACCACAGTGTGGCAATCCGGGCATTTCATCGAAAACCTCCTCTCACGCCCTACACGACCGGCAAGATGCCGGTCCTACTGTCTCACCCGCTCCAGTTGCTCCAAGTCCCACTCCAAATCCATCTCCCGAAACATGGTTTCGGCTTTGTCCAGGTATTCCGTTGCGGTGATGCCACTGAGTTCCTTGTATTTGCTCTTGGGTTCCAGCAGGCGCTTACCCACCTCCATATACGTTCGAGATAGGTCCGGCCGGGCTCCCAGACGTTCGCCTTCCTTGATGGACTTGTCGAACCACTTAAGGGCCTTCTTCTGCTTGCCGATGAGCCAGTAGTACACCCCCATCAGGCGGTAGTTCTCAGGGCGGTGGGCTGCAAATTTGGCTGAGTTCTTTACCGCAGCTTTGCCACTCTTGAGTGCGGCTTTGGAGTATTCGGAAACCAAGGACCTGGATTCACTGCCAATAGCATCCTCCAGCAGGTGGATGTCAAGCATGAATTGCGCGAGAAGACTGCTCGCCAGATGCCACGGAGGCCAGAAATTTTGCTTGCGTCTAATGTGCTCTGCGTATGTCAGAGAATCCTTTGCTCCAGTGATATCTTTCAGCAATACCTGGACTACAGCTCTCCAGCCTAGACCTTGCAGCTCACAAGGTTCCGTTGCCCTCTCGACCGAGAATGATATTGCGTTATTGGCTTCGATCTGAGCCAGGTGTAACTGGCGATGAGCCACAAGAAACTCAGTGCGCAAGATGCGTGACGATGAGACTCCGTACCGGTATTTTTCCTCCAGAAGACTAAAATTTTCCAGCAACTTTGGCGCCTGAAGAAATTTCCCCTGATAAATCTTTACTGCTGACTGCCATATCGAGTAGGCCAAGCTCTCCCAAAAACAACCATTCTTCGTACATGCGTCAAACAATAATTTGTCGTATTCAGGAATTTCAGTCCATTTCCCCGCCATATAATTGTGCATGTCGTTCACCCATTGATAACAAACGACATCCCCGATGTTCTTTGCGTCAACAAGTTTTTTTGCATGGTTCAAAAGCAATTCACCCATTCCAAAAAAGCCACCCCACGACCATGCACAGCCAGCTTGTAATTGTAGAGCCGCAGCGACGTTCATCTTTGTCAAATCATATTTGAGACTCTCCCTCGCGTGTCCAAATGCCTTCTGTGAAAGTTCTTCTCGGATTTAAGTTTATCAATACTACACTTTTCTTCAACGCCAGATCGAAAAACTCATTGACACGATGATCTGGAATTCTCTTCGGTCTTATCCATGGCAGATAAACCCATAATAGTATGATCAGCAGGTCATAGGCAAACTTGGCCATGATACTGAGTTGGTTCTTTGGCGGCCGTCTTCCCCATCGCGAAAAGACTTTTTCAAAGTACGGCAGTGCATTCTTCCACTGTGCTTTATTGAAGTAAGCCAACGCGATATTCTTTTCGAATGATGCCAGTTTTTCCGGGTCCTCCGCTTTGCTGTAGTGATACGCCAGCATGCCGTAGAATTCGGGCAAACGTTCCCGGAAAAGGATCTCAATGGATTGGGCGACCTTGAGATGCAGGACTTTGCGTTGCTGAAGGAGAGTTGATTCGTATGCCACCTCCTGGGCGAGGGCATGTTTGAAGAGGTATTCCAGCTCCTCCATCCTCATGCGATCCCGGATGAGTTGGACATCCTTGAGATAGGCGAGCCTGTAGTCCACACCTTCAATGGAAGATGCCACGTCCTTGAGAATGCGGTCAAAGAAGCTCCTTCCTATCACCGAGGCAACCTTGACCAAGTCACGTGTCTGGTCTTCGAGCCTATCTATCCTGGCCATGAGCACATCATTGATGGTGGAGGGGATCACAACACTGTTGATCTTGTCCGTGACCTCAAACGCACCATTTGTTCGTACTATCGCCCCTTCGTCTACGAGTGAACGCACCACTTCTTCGATGAAGAAGGGGTTTCCGCCGGCTCTTTCCCCAATTTGTATGCGCAGCGAGTACGGAAGGCCCTTGATATCGAGCATGTTCCCGATGAGGGCATCGCTCGCCTGTTTATCGAGGGGTTGAATGGTTATCTCAACATGATGGTGCGGAAATAACTCGCTGATCCTCTCCACGGTCCGATGTTCGGACTGCCAGTATCCCGGCCGGAACAGATTGATGAAGAGGACCCGATGATTCTCCACGAGGCGATAGAGGGATTCGAGGAGCCCGAGGGAGCTTTCATCAGCCCAGTGCAGATCCTCCATCACGACGAGGGTTGGCCTCAGCTCACTTCCCTTGACGATCAACTCACGGACATTCTTGAATATGATCTTTTCCAGGGACTCGCCTTCTATCCCCTTCACCCGCTCAGCATGTTTTCCCCTGAGCTTCATCCCCATAAGTGTAGCGACAAATGGAAGAATTTCGTTGGCCTCTTCGGGGTGGATGGATCTGATGGCACGCTCCAGCTTGTCGAACCTGGCAGTCTCCGAGTCATCCTCGGCAATACCCGCCCATTGTTTCAGAAGGTCTATGATGGGATGGAAACTGAGATTCCTGCCGATGGAGATGGCTCGACCCTCAAGCAGGGTGACCTTTTTCATCACGTCGCGTTTTCTTAGCTCTGCAATGAGGCGGGATTTGCCGATGCCCGCTTCACCGACCACGTTCACCACCGAGCCTTCACCGTTGATTGCCTTCATGACCTGCAGCTCGAGCCGGTCCAGCTCTTTGTCCCTTCCCACCATCTCGGAGGAGACCTGGCGATCAGTTGTGCTACCGGGAGTTGAAGCTTTGACTGAGACAACCTTGAACACGGTGATGGGTTCGGCTTTACCTTTTACCCGCTTGGGTCCGAGATCATCAAAGACAACATGACTCTTGGCACTACGAACCGTCTCCTCACCAACCAGTATCTCACCGGGACCAGCCAAACCGCTGAGCCGAGACGCCACATTCACCGCATCACCCGCTATTCCCTGAGTCCCTCTTGTTGGGTCTACGTCCGCAGTCACGACGAGGCCAGTGTTGATCCCGCTGTGCATGGTCAGAGGAGACCCGACCACCGCCTCATACTCCGGACTCATAGCCTTAACCAGGGCATGGATCTCAACGGCTGCTCGTACGGCTCGGGTCGGGTCGTCCTCGTGGCTGCGAGGGACCCCAAAGAACGCGAGAACACCGTCACCCATCACGCGCTCGATGAAGCCCTCGTACTTGGATACGATCTGTTTGACCCCGGTGAAGATACGGCCCGTGATTTCCTTCACTTGCTCTGGGTCGAGCCTTTCCGTCATCGAGCTGTATCCGGTTAAATCAGAGAATAGTGCGGTGACATGTTTTCGCTCGGGTTCAGAGGTAGGACGTGCGGTTGTTTGTTCAGGTTTGGGGTCGGGACCGGTTCCGGTGAAATGGAGCGTCGTTCCGCATTCCCCGCAGAATTTCATGCCCGCTGGATTTTCAAATTGGCATTTCCGACATTTCATGGTTTCCCTCGCCGGAATGTTAAGAAAAGGTCGTAAGAAGAAGTCTTAGTCTGTGAAGATCGGCAACGGGACCGAATGAATGATGATCTCAACGTCCGACATTTCATGGATTGGTTCTTCGACGATCTTACCGTCTCGCCACATCACTACATAACCGCAGGTTTTCAGTGCTTCGCGGCGAGCCCTAACGACAGCACGACGCAAGGCGGCTTCAGCGCCGATGAAGTCTGGATCCCGAATCCAAACATCTCCCCTTTTCGGAACAGTCGTCATGGCTTGCGTCCCTCCTCGAGAAGCACCGGGAAAATTCCGGCATTGTCGTAGATGACCCATTCATCCACTAATGGTTTGTACAGTCGTTCCAGATTACGCAGACCACCGGCGAATCGGCGACGTACCACATCATCGGGCACAAAGTGCCCGCTGGCCAGGACCCTTTGCCTTACACGTGCTATAGCCATTTCCGAAGAAGTCAGACGGAGAAAGATCAATTTAATTAAGTAACCCTTATCTTGCCACAGCGGAATCAAACGTGCATAGCAGCGTCCACTGAGAGTGGTCTCGAAAGCAAAGCTTTCATTCCGTCTCGCGTGTTCATTAATCTGCTGAAGCATTAATCGTCCGGCTCGGACCACCGCCAGATCGGGCCGAAAAGGACTCAATCCTGCCGCAATTAAGTCCGCATTGACAAACAATGGGCACCCGGCCTCGTTAGGCAAGAATTCGGACGCAAAGGTGGTTTTGCCCGCGCCGTTGGGACCCGCGATGATGAGGATGCGATGATCATGGTCCATGCTCTAATCCACTATTTCAGGGGGCGCACGTCAATTCAGGGTACACGATAGCAGGATTTGGAACATTTCACAAAGTCCTCCCCCTTTGTACAATCTGAAATCCTACAGCATGATCCTCGTGGGCTATGGGCGCTCCAAAGAGAGCCATTACCCCATCGCCCCGAACTCATTGCCCGCGCCCTTACACTTGTGGATTTCATCCATGAGAATCCGGAAGCAGCCGTCCATGATCTGGTGGATTTCTTCCGGATCGAGCTTCTCCGACATGGTGGTGAACCCCTTCACATCAGCGAACATCACGGTGACTGTCTTACGTTCGCCCTCGATGGCGCTTCTCGTGGTAAGAATTTTATCAACAAGGTGCTGGGGGTGTAGGATTGCGGTTGGTGATAGTTGATGGCTGCCGCTCGTTCGGCGTGTCTTAGATCGTAGCCGCACTCCCCGCAGAATTTCATGCCCGCTGGGTTTTCAAATTGGCATTTCCGACATTTCATGGTTTCCCTCGCCGGAATATTAAGAAAGGGCCGTAGGTAGAAGTTTTAATCAGTGAAGATAAACAACGTGATGGAATGAGTGACCTCCGGCAAAGCCGGAGGCTTGAAATCGTGAACCGCTCAAAGCGGTCTAAATATGGGGCCCACCTGAAGGTGGCGCCTATTCAAACACATTGAGTTGATCGAGTCTTCGGTCTTCTTGTTC
>Ga0247841_10012087_pt1 | contig 11324 bp, 11 predicted proteins | sample LaCruzMarch2015__2_FD_192410 | JGI IMG/M metagenome (GOLD analysis project Ga0247841, IMG submission 192410) | Freshwater microbial communities from meromictic Lake La Cruz, Castile-La Mancha, Spain - LaCruzMarch2015_18m | ecosystem: Environmental > Aquatic > Freshwater > Lake | place: Spain...
TTTGGGTGCTATTACGCCAGATCAATATATAGTAGATAAAAAAACACTAAAAATTATTAGCAAGGAAGTAAACAGTCAAGATTGGAAAATAGTAACTGATATAAATGGTGGAGACAAGCATGTCAAGGTAGCGAAAGAGGACCAGAAAAAGCAAAAACTAACTGATGATGAAATAATGGAACTGGCCAAAATAGGGGCTCGTATTGAAGATCATTATGGCAAACCTCAAGATACCGAATGGGCCATTTCAAAAGGCAAAATCGTTTTCTTACAGGCAAGACCGATTACTACTTTAGACAAACCAGGAGAAGTAGCTACTGAAAAACCAGCCGAACCACAAGCCACCGAGAGCCAAGCTCAGAGTGGAGGTATTGAAGCAGACAAAGCTGAAGTTCTTCTTAAAGGCGCAGCCGCTTCAATGGGTGCTGCGTCTGGTCCGGTGACAATTATTCACAAACCAACCGAAATAGATAAGATTAACAAAGGTGACATTCTTGTTACCGAAATGACTACTCCGGACTATGTGCCGGCTATGAGAAAAGCTTGTGCTATTGTTACAGACGTAGGTGGCCGGACTTGTCATGCTGCAATTGTTTCGCGTGAATTAGGCATCCCCTGTGTCGTTGGTACTGGGACAGCCACATCAACCTTAAAAACCGGACAAGTTATTACTGTTGACGGCGCCAAAGGCATGGTTTATAAAGGCAAAGTTGAATCCAAAGCAACACCCGAAGAAGTTGTGCCTGGGGTTCCTGCAGTCGGTGGAAGCGCTATTGCCCAGGAAGTTCCTATTACTGGTACCAAGGTCTATGTCAATTTGGGAGAGCCACATTTGGCAGAGCAAGTAGCCAAAGGACCTGTTGACGGAGTAGGCCTTTTACGGGCAGAATTTATGATTGCTGAAATGGGGGAACATCCAAAAGCAATGGTAGCAGACGGCCGGGGCGAAGATTATGTTAAGTGCATTGCCGACGGTGTTCGCACTATTGCGGCCGCCTTTGCGCCAAGGCCGGTAGTTTACCGGGCAACCGATTTTAAAACAAATGAATATAAAGGACTAAAAGGCGGTGCCAAGTATGAACCGGAAGAAGACAATCCTATGATTGGTTACAGGGGAGCTTCCCGTTATATAGCCGAGCCGGATATGTTTGCACTGGAATTAAAAGCCTTAAAGAAAGTTAGGGATGAGGATGATTTGAAAAATGTTTGGATTATGATTCCATTCGTTCGTACAATAGACGAAATGAAAAAATGTATGGACATGGTAAAGGCTAGTGGTTTGACTCAAGGGCCTGATTTCAAAATTTGGATGATGTGCGAAGTGCCATCAAATGTAATTTTGCTTGATAAGTTTTTAGATCTTGGTATAGATGGTATTTCTATCGGTTCAAACGATTTAACTCAATTGACTCTTGGGGTAGATAGAGACAATCAAACTTTGGCCAAGACTTTCGACGAAAGAGACGCAGCGGTTGTTATGAGTATTCAATATGTAATTAAAACTTGCCGAAAAAGAAATGTTACTTGTTCCATATGTGGTCAAGCTCCTAGCGTTTATCCAGAAATTACGGAAATGATGGTTCGCTCTGGCACCACTTCGGTCTCGGTAACTCCAGATATGATAGTCCAGACCAGAAAAGTGATCGCCTCGGTTGAAAAACGGTTAATGCTAGCCAATATAATTGATCGATAATACTATAAGCAATTGAAATAAAAGAAACAGTTCCGATTATTCGGAACTGTTTCTAAAATGAAGAAATAAATTTGGCAGGATGCTTGGGTCTGATTTTTATTATTCAATATTTTCAAATCGGCCATCTTCATAAGGCGGATAACAGATTTCAAAAACTTCCAATCCTAGATCCGGATCTGCTTCCCATAGCATTAATTCACCGATATTTACTATGGCAGTAATAGGACTTCCATCCGCTACAAATTCTTCTTGTCTGCCATCTGGCTTAGTTATTGTTAATTTACAGTTACCTGATATATACCCCTCAATGGTTTTTTCTCCTTTTATAACCTTTTGTAATGGAGTTTTCTTGCTTGGACTGATTTTGATAATACCAAGATCTTTAGTATTATCATCAACAAAAGAATAGACTGCACAGTCTACTCCTTCAACGACATGTGTGGTTTCAATAAAAGAAACTGCCTGTTCCTGGCCATCAAAATTAAAACTGGTTAGAGGTTGAGGACTGTTTTCTATATTTGTGTTTTGAGTGGGAATAAAACCGTTTTCGGGATTCATAGAATATTATTATTTAATTACATTGGCGTCGCCATGTACCAGGTCAAAAATATTTGATTTTGAAATGCCCTTCGACTACGCTCAGGGCATTCGCCTTATTCGCTCTCTGGTCGAAGACCATGAGCGAGCAAAGCGAGTCGAATGGCGGGACACTCGGGTCTAAAACTTTTTGTCCCTTTCTGGGCTTATTATAGCAAAAATGGTACAAAATGGAACACTACGACTTAGATACTCTAAAATGTTACCGAAATAGTTTTCGTTAGATAGTTAAAAATGTTACCGAAATCTGCTAAGCTCAGAAGATTTTTAATCTTGGAGCTAGAAAGCAGATGATGAGCAAAATATCAAAGCGAGAATACCTAATCGAAGTTAAGAAAAAATATTGGAAGGCCAATAAAAAGAAGAAAACACAACTTTTAGACGACTTTTGTGATTTCACCAAGATGCACCGGAAAGCGGCTTTGCGGTTGATCAACGGCAGAATACAGCCCAAATGGAGGCATCGCAGAAAAAGACCAAAGTATTATGACCAGAAAGTGATTGATGCTCTACTTGTTCTGTGGCGATCCGTTGATGAAATTTGCGCCGAAAGATTTCACCCATTCATCCCTGAATTATTTGAGAAACTTGTTAACTGCGAAGAAATTAGTGTTGACGATGAAATCAGGCAAAAACTAGCCGAAATCAGTCTCGGACTGGTTAAAGAAGTGTTGTCCAAAACGAAACACAGAAGCTTGGTTAGAATCGGCGGTACAACTAAGCCAGGCAGCCTTTTAAAGCATCAGATTGCTATTCGTTACGGCCGTTGGGATGAAATGGCGCCCGGCTGGTGTGAAACGGATACCGTCGCCCACTGCGGAGATACTGCTGCCGGCAGCTACATTTCCAGCTTAGATGTAATTGATATCTGTTCCGGCTGGAGCGAGCAATCTGCCATTTTAAACAAAGGAGAAATAGCTGTCACCCTAGCGATGGATGACATTAAAAATCGCTTGCCATTCAAACTCTTGGGGCTTGACCCCGACAATGGCGCCGAGTTTATCAATTGGTCGCTTTTTAACTACCGTAAAAAGAACGAAGTTACTCTAACCAGATCCCGTCCTTATCACAAGAACGACAACGCTCATATCGAGCAGAAGAACTGGACAGCTATTAGACAATTGGTTGGATATTCAAGGTTTGAGACCGAGGAACAACTCAATATTCTCAATGATTTGTACGCAAATGAATGGCGGCTCTACTTGAACTTCTTCCAGCCGACTATGAAATTGAAGGAGAAAATCAAAGATACACAGACCGGCAGAACTAAAAAGAGATACTATGAAGCTAAAACTCCATATCAACGCCTTATCGAACACCCTGATGTTTCAGAAGAGCAAAAAGATATGTTAAGATCGACTTACAACAACTTAAATCCAGTAGAATTAAAACGGCAGATTAAGGTAAAGATTGCCCTTCTAAAAAGAACTCTAAAGTAACATTCTTAAACTATCTAATACGCACTATAAAAAGGGGGCGTGTTTTTGTTCCACTTTTAGATTGTTTAAGACAAAATGATACACAATGATACAGTATAAAAAGGGAATGTCTCATTTTTCGTATTCAAAATATGAGACTGAGACAATTGAGACACTATAAAAAGAAATCATCTCATGTGTTATCTTTTTATTTCGAAACCGAAAACATATGGAGAAAAAGACTATTCTGATATAATTTATTTGTAAAATAATCCTAGGAGCCAAATGCAAATCACGCTAAAAGAAATTGAAGAAAAAGCACTTAAATATAAGACGGGAAACAAAAACTGGCATTTTCACATTTTGACACCTGGGTGCATAATGAACCAGAGCAATGAATATGTTTTAGTGCTAGAAAATTCAACCGACGATGAATCGTTTGTTTACTACTCAGAAGATCCAATAACAGAAACAACCGAAAAATTGGTTAAATTATCACAAGCCAGTCGTCATCCAGAGAAGGGCGAAGGCACATTCGAAAATAAGCCCTCGACAGGCATTAAACCAATAATAAAAAAGGCTAAAGAATTGAGCGATCAGGGCAAGCCATGGCATTATCACTTGCTTTCACCAGATTGTATTTTCAATCAAGACAAACCAAATTGGACAATAATTTTTGAAGACGTAGCTAACAATGAAAAAGCCAAAATTTTAAGCATCGAGGAGCCTAAAAACGATATAAAACAAATTCAAACAGTATTTGAGGGTCAAAAAAAATAAAAATAGTACAAATTTGACCAAACTATAAATTAAGCTATCTTAGTAAGCAATTATTTCAGCTCAAAACTATCCCTGATCTTATTTTTTACGGATTCATCATCGTTAGCATAGCCAGAGAATCCTAAAAACGAATATATGTAGCCCCGATCAATCAGATACCATTTTGGTATATTGCAACCAATACTTCCCTCGCAATCCTCCCAAAGCTTGATTCCTTCCTTGCCAGCTATTTGAAAAGGCTCTGATTTAATCGGGATCATCTCGCCTTCCTCTTTTGCCACGAGCTGTTGATAATCAAGATTGTCCTTGTTTTCCTGAACCCCAAGAACAAAAGCATTCGCGTAAGCTCCAGGAGCACAAGATTCACCGCCGCAGTAGTCTTCTTTATCTTTTTGAATAAAAACTAATTCTCGGTACGTTCTTCCTTGATAATCTACATAATTATAGTTATGTTTCGTTGAATCTTGATCCCAAATCTCATCATTGAACCCTTTCACTGGGAAGCGATACATATGCCAATTTTTTGGATACTTTAAACGGAATGAAGGGCTGCTATCTGTGTAATTTCTTTGAGCATAGGCAAGCATTCCATTTTGATCCGGCTCAAGTCCAGAAGATGTCACGATTTTGTCAGATGTAATTTTTTGTTTTTTTATTTGCGATTCCAGCTTGTTGTTGTCGACCGCATAATAGACAATCACACCCAGAAGCATTATAGCTCCGAGTGCTTTCCAAAAGTCGTCTTTTTTGATCAATTTCTTAAAATATTTCATTTGATTTAATTATAACATCAAGTTGAGATATAATAAAAACGATGGATAAGTCACTAGTCGGAATTATTTTATTTTCGTAATTTTAAACGATATCTTAACTCTTATGAATACTCAGGACGAAACCATAAAAACAAAATCAGACAAAGCAAATGAGATTGTACGAAATTGCAACAGCAATCTTGCTGTCGTCCGAAAAAAACAGAATACGGTCATCGAAAATTTTAATCGTGCAATTGACAGTCAAAAAATCGAAAAGGTTAAAAAGGAAATTGAACTACTATGAATCCTGAACAGTACTCACAACAACCAGAGCAAATTCAGAACGAGACTGTTGATCAAGAACCAAAACCACCTGAAACACCAGAAGAACTTGGTGTACAAGTTGATTCACAGAAACAACAGCTACAAAATGATCTCGGACATATTTTGGCAAAAAACCAAAGATGGTGCGACGAGCAAGGAGACCAAGAAACGGATTCTGCCCTTACTGCTAATACACGAGCAGAGCTGGATAAGCTCGATCAAGAGGCTCAGGCAATAGTGAATCAAACTGTTTCACAATTAGATCAAATTTGCCCAGAAATTAGTGGGGCTAGCACCGACGAGTCGACACACAGACCCGACGATGTTGTTGCAGAAATACAGGCTCAAGAAAAAACCCCAGAAATCGCCAGACCAGAAAGAGAGAAGATACTTGAAAGTTGGTGTAACGCAGAACAAAAAAGTGACGAGGCTTTGGCTGAAATTATGCGATCAGATGGACAAACCATGATTCACACAACCACTTTTGGCGGCTCCAATCTCAGAGATGGTTATTTGCTAGCAACCGCACTACGTAATCAACGATCAGGGAAGCCTAAATGGTCAGAATCTCATTCAAAAGCACTGCTTGCAAGTGAGGCGATTCATTTTTCATGGAATAGTCTTTTGGTGCATAAGGACAATGTTGAGTATGACGATAACGGTAAAAAAACGATGAAAAGGGCATACGCATTTGTTACTCACCCCGGGATATTAATGGCTCATTCCAAAGATATGAATATTCCGATAGATGAGTCACCAAACAGAAATTTTGCAGCCGATGTTGCAGTTAGAGGCCAAAACGACAATCCGAATGATGTCGGACATGAAATCAATAACAGACTAGGATTCTATCTGATAAGAGAAGAAAAAGTTGATCCTAAAACAGGACAGCCCGCTTTGACGAATAATCCTGGCAGTATTGATGCATCAGAATATTGGTCATCTCAACTGGGAGTTATCCAGCAAGAGCAACGTCCTCGTTTGTTTTTTTATTCAGGGACGAATTTTTTTGATGGACTCAAGCAATTCAAAGAAAAATACAACATTTCATCTCCTGACATGCAAAAATTTAAAGAGGAGCTAGGAACTGTGGGCGTTGAGCACACTTCCCATCTGGCTCAAGATGGAAGAAATGACCGCAGTCTAGGACGTGGCGGTTTTTTGCGGTTAAAGGCGGATCAAGTAGAACAAGCTGAGAACACACAACAAAACATAAGTGCAGAAGAGCCAACCGAAGGCATTCTTGAGAGACAAAAGCAAGAAGCTAGCAGCGATTCAATATCACCTATAAGTCCTGCTGAAAGACCAGCAAATGATACTAGCATGGAGCTAAAATCATCCACGGAAACAGATATTGCAACACCAGAAAATGTTTTGGAGCAAGAAATTACACGAACGGATGAAACAAGTCAATATCATCAAGAAGAACTTACTTTGGATCAAAAGATAGATTCTCTTTATGGAGAAATGAGAGAGTTAATCAGAAAATCAGAACAGGAACAAAACGATCAATCATTGCAAGACAACTCAATTGAAAAGGTCAATATCGGTGACGAGAATTATTATGTCAGATATGTGAAAGACCAGCTTAAACCGTTCAGGGGAAACGCTCTCGTTGATGACAATTTAGCTTTAGTCGATGCCGATTTGCCACCACTCGTCAAAAGATTTGTAACGGCTCACGAATTATATCATTGTCGTGACAAAAAGGGCGGCGGATGGCTTGCCCACGAGGTCAGGGCCAATCTAGCTTGCGGGCTAAAAGACCCTATCGGTTTTTTGGCGACCGCGATCTCCGCAATAAGAAATGGTGCTTTGAAAGAGTACGGAGGCCTTTTTTCTAAAAATGGTCTCAGGTAATAGTAAATGAGTTAAAGCTAGACTTTTGTTGTTGTGGCGGTATACTCCTTCCTGATCGATAGATTAGAAAGGAGGAAAATGGCTGAATTTACAAACACAAGCCCGATGGTTTGGCCACAAGAAGTAAACGGCAATTTAGTGGACATAACCAAGCTGAATGCCAAGCAAAAAGTTATCAACTACTGCCTTTACGCTCGGAAATCAAGCGAAGACGACGAGCGCCAGGCACTCTCAATAGACTCACAGATCAAGGAAATGGGGGTTCAGGCTCAAGCGCAAGACCTTCGAGTTATTGAAATACGAAAGGAAAGCCATTCTGCGAAAGAATCAGGACAACGACCAGTATTCAACAAGCTAATTGACGATGTAAGGCGAGGCTTATTTCAAGGTATCTTAAGCTGGGCTCCCGATAGATTAAGCCGAAATGCTGGGGACTTAGGCACCTTGGTTGATCTCATGGACAGTGGACTTCTGACGGAAATCCGAACTCATGGGCAAGCATTTACCAATAGTCCGAACGATAAATTTCTTCTGATGATCTTATGTAGCCAAGCCAAACTTGAAAACGATAACCGAGGCATAAATGTCAAAAGAGGCATGAAAACAAAATGCGAGTTAGGTTTTAGGCCGAATTATTCGCCGCTTGGGTATTTGAATGATCATTATTCAGGAAAAGGGCAAAAGCGGGTATTTGTAGACAAGGAACGAGCCCCGATTATCAAATTAGCCTTTGAAAAAGTCGCACTTGAGAATTTCAGCGGCAGAGATGTCTACTACTGGATGAATAACGAGGCAGGTTTCCGGACAAGGAAAGGCAAACCGATAACTTTTAGCATGGTATATAGGATGCTGAATAATTCATATTATTGCGGAATGTTTGAATTCCCAGTCGGGAGCGGCAAATGGTACAAGGGCTCGTATGAACCAATAATATCCAGAAAACTATTTGACCAAGTGCAGAAAAAGCTGACTGTTCACCCAAAGACAAAGCCAGGGACGAAGGAATTTGATTTTACCAAAATGATGAAATGTGGAAGCTGCGGCTCGGGCGTGACCGCAGAAGAAAGGATAAAACGTCGAGCAAGCGGTATTAGACGGTACGTTTATTACCACTGCACCAGATCAAGAGATCTAAAATGTACCGAGCTATTCATAACTGAAGAAGACCTAATTCAAGAGTTTATTCAAATACTCGATAAAGTCTCGCTCGATCAAATTCAAACACAAGAAAAGCTAGCCCAAGAATTTGGACGATATCAAAAATTCTCATCAATATTTAGCACAGATAATAGCGATCTGGCCGAAGATCAAGAAATCGATATGCGAAAATTCATTGAGTACATTTTCAAAGAGGGATCAAGGGACGATAAGCGGGATTTACTCAATAGCTTGCAGACGACACTTTACCTAAAAGATAAACGAATCACTACTCAAATTTAAGCCAAAGCGACTGTAACAGAACTAATATTCCTAGATTCCAGACCAAGTCTGGAATGACATTTTTTAGTTTAATGGAGAAATTTCGATTTTGTCCGAGAATTCACGCTTTCTCAAACATTTGCCCAAGAGTACAAATCCCTTTTGGGGTCATTTGATTGATGACCAAACTAGGGCAATTTGGCACCAAAAAAGGCTCTAATCGAACGCTAGCGCCTTTCCTTCTTCTCTTATGGTCGGATGTACTCGGGATTTCGGGGACAATTTCTATCTGGCGGAGAGAATGGGATTCGAACCCATGGTACTCTTGCGAATACACAGACTTTCCAGGTCTGCCAGTTAAACCACTCCTGCATCTCTCCATGAGCTGTATTGCCTTTTAATCCTTAAATTATTTGATCCAAACATTTCTAAATATTTTTCGATTGCCTTATAACTGTATAAGTAAATTCTCGTTCCATTATTCTTAATATAAGGCTTGACGTTATTCTTTATCAAGATTGAACTAATTGAACTTAACAATTTTTGAGAATAGCTTGTAAAACAAAGACCTAGATTATGGTATGGCTTGCCATTAACAAAATGATTATGAGTGTAAAGTCCACCGTCGGTATCCATTAATCCACGCACAAAAGTCTTTTCATACTTTTCATTACTACTAATCCATTGTGGGATGTCGATGTTTTGAGCAATCTTGTTTCCTTTAATAGCTCCCTTACTAATCAGAAAATCTAGTAAATTCATGCTTGAACAGACTAGCACTAAAGTATCCTGTCTTGGTCTTTTTCGCGCGACTACTTTAATATTAAATAGCTCATTTATTAAATTACTTATGTAAACTGAATATTCTTGATCTTTTTCAGAATTCAGAGAAATGACTAGTTGCCAATCATTGTTTATTCCACCATCTCCAAATATAATACCAAACAATTCTGCTAACTTTTCGGAATCTTCAGGAATAGCAATACTCTTACGGTGACTTTTTAGTGGATATTTTAACATTAAAGTATCCTTGCAAAAACTCTGAGCACATATCTTTCATTGTTATAGATTTAAGTTTATCATTTATGGGTATAAAATTCAATTCAGATTGGATATAGTATAAATATGGAAAAGTATTGCTACCTCAACGGAAAAATAGTAGATATTAAAGACGCAAAAGTCAGAGTAACCGACATTGGCATTTTGCGAGGTTTTGGTGTGTTCGACGGGCTAAGGACTTATAACGGAAAGCCATTTCTTTTCAAGAAACATTTTGATCGTTTTCAACATTCAGCAAAGATGTTGGGGCTAAAAATTCCTCTGAATGAAAAAGAGATTGAAGACATCATTATCGAGTTAGCAAAGAAAAATAAAGCCAAAGATACTTCAGTAAGAATTGTCTTAACGGGGGGAGAAAGTGAAGATGGTACCAGTTTTGATCCGAGTAAACCTACTTTTTATATCCTTTTACACACGCTTTTGCCAATAAGTGTGAAAATGTATGAAGAAGGTGTTAAATTAATTACAGTAAAATATCAAAGAGAATTTCCAGAAGCAAAAACAAATAATTATATTACAAAACTCGCAAATAATTCAAAAAGATTAAAACTGGGTGCACATGAGATACTTTATATTTCCAATGGAATTGTATTAGAAGGCGCAACTTGTAATGTTTTCATTATTAAAAACAATAAATTAATTACGCCCAAAGAAAATATCTTATTTGGAACCAGGAGATGGTTAGTTTTGAAAGTGGCTAAAAATAATTTCAAGATTGAGGAGAGAAAAGTTAAAACTAAAGAATTATTTGATGCCGACGAAGCGTTTATTACTTCCTGTAATAGAGATATTTTGCCAGTAACAAAAATTGATGGCAAGTTAATAGGTGATGGTAAGGTTGGTAAAAACACTAAACGATTAATAGAGTTATACAAAACATATGTAGATGACCATACGAAATACAAATAAACAAATAGTTACAAAAGAGGAGCAGGATGACAGAAGTCATTTTCAAGGAATTGTCATACAAGATAGTTGGTTTAGCGTATGAAACATTCAATACTCTAGGGAGCGGGCTCAAGGAAAAGATTTATGGAAATGCTTTTGAGCAACTATTAAAAGATGAAAAAATTGTGTATCAAAGAGAGTTATCATATCCGGTGAAAATACGAGATATAGTTATAGGAAGAAGTTTTTTCGACTTCCTAATAAACAATAAAATTGTGGTAGAGTTGAAGTCTGGAAATAATAAATATAAGGAAGCTTGTGTTCAGCTTTACGAATATCTTAAAACAAGTAATTTGGAATTAGGGATTATTATTAGGTTTACTAAGGATGGTGTAAAATTCAAAAGAATCCTGAACTTGTACTGATTTGTAATAATTTGTTAATTTGTAATTGGTATTGATATGAATGACGAGGTAAATCAGGTCAAAGAACGGCTCGATATAGTTGAGATTATGTCTTCTTATCTCACAGTCA
>Ga0247841_10012088_pt1 | contig 11323 bp, 8 predicted proteins | sample LaCruzMarch2015__2_FD_192410 | JGI IMG/M metagenome (GOLD analysis project Ga0247841, IMG submission 192410) | Freshwater microbial communities from meromictic Lake La Cruz, Castile-La Mancha, Spain - LaCruzMarch2015_18m | ecosystem: Environmental > Aquatic > Freshwater > Lake | place: Spain...
GGACCGAACGATGACCACGACCCGGCTGGCACTCGTCGCGGCCGGGGGGCTGCTCCTACGCGCCGTAGGAGCGGCCCCCCGGCCGCGACGGGCCGCCGCGACGAGGGTGGCCGGATATGATCAAGGCCTCCCGATCCCCTCGCCAACGTCGATCTCGCGCGTCCGCTCGGGCGACCGCCAAACCGGCGGGCAGGCCGCACGACAGCTCGTACAAACATCTGTTCTCCCTAATTTTATCTGAGTTTTAGCTTGAAACAAATTCTGCAGAATCTTAAGGATGGCCGTACTGATCTGGCCGAGGTGCCCTGTCCGCGGGTGGGTCGCGGGGCGCTGTTGATCCGTACAAGCCTGACGCTGATCTCGGCCGGGACGGAGCGGATGTTGGTGGATTTCGGTAAGGCCAACCCGCTTGAGAAGGCGCGCCGGCAGCCGGAGAAGGTGCGGCAGGTGTTGGAGAAGGTGCGGACCGATGGTCTGGTGCCGACCCTGGAGGCGGTGCGCAACAAGCTGGGGCAGCCGCTGCCGCTGGGCTATTGCAACGTGGGTGTGGTGGCGGAGTTGGGTGTTGGGGCGACGGGCTTTGCGGTGGGTGAGCGGGTGGCCTCCAACGGCCGACATGCGGAGATGGTGAGTGTGCCGGTGAACCTGTGCGCCCGCATCCCGGATGGCGTGTCGGACGAGGCGGCGGCCTTTACCGTGATCGGGGCCATCGCCTTGCAGGGCATCCGGCTGGCGGCGCCCACCCTGGGTGAGGCTGTGGTGGTGACCGGGCTCGGGTTGATCGGGCTGATGACGGTGCAACTGCTGCGTGCCCATGGCTGCCGGGTGTTGGGGATCGACCTGGACCCGGCCAAGCTGGCGTTGGCGCGCCAATTCGGTGCCGAGACGGTGGACCTGGCGGCGGGGCAGGACCCGGTGGCGGTGTCCCAGACCTTTGCGCGCGGGCGCGGGGTGGATGCGGTGATCATTACGGCGGCGACGCGCAGTAATGAGCCGGTGCATCAGGCGGCGCTGATGTGTCGGCGGCGCGGGCGGATCGTGTTGGTCGGGGTGGTGGGGCTGGAGCTTTCCAGGGCGGATTTCTACGAGAAGGAGCTGAGTTTTCAGGTCTCCTGCTCCTATGGGCCGGGGCGCTACGATCCGTTGTACGAGGAGCAGGGGCAGGACTATCCGATCGGCTTCGTACGCTGGACCGAGCAGCGCAATTTCGAGGCGGTGCTGGATATGTTGGCCGATGGGCGGCTGGATGTGGGGCCGCTGGTGTCGCATCGGTTCGCCTTGGCGGACGCGGAGCGCGCCTATGCGGTGGTGGGCGGGGCTGAGCCGTCGCTGGGGATCCTGTTGGAGTATCCCGGGGGGGATGACGCGCGGTTGCGGGAGCGTTCCTTCTCGCTCCCACGCTCTGCGTGGGAGTGTCGTGCGGACGCTCTGCGTCCCGACGGTGGGCTGGACGCTGGAGCGTCCGCGCTTGCTCCCACGCTGGAGCGTGGGAGCCAGAGGGCGGCGGTCAGCTTCATCGGGGCTGGGAATTATGCGACAGGGGTGTTGATCCCCGCGTTCAAGGCGGCCGGGGCGCGACTGGTGTCGGTGGCCTCCAGTGGGGGGGTGAGCGGGGTGCATGCGGCGCGTAAGTTCGGCTTCTTGCGCACCACGACGGACACGGAGTCGCTGTTCGCCGATGCCGATGCCGAATCAGATGCGCTGGTGATTACGACGCGGCACGACAGTCATGCGCGGCTGGTGTTGCAGGGGCTGGCGGCGGGGAAGGCGGTGTTTGTGGAGAAGCCGCTGTGCTTGACGCTGGAGGAGCTTGGGCGGATCGAGACAGCGCTTGCGCCCTCGCTCCCACGCTCTGCGTGGGAGTGTGTGGCGGACGCTCCGGGTCCCGAGGGAGGACTGGACGCTGGAGCGTCTGCGCATGCGCCCACGCTGGAGCGTGGGAGCCAGAAACTCTTGCTGATGGTCGGCTTCAACCGCCGCTTTGCGCCGCAGGTGCAGAAGATCAAGGCGCTGCTGGCCGGTGTGACTGGGCCGAAGGCGTTCGTGATGACGGTCAACGCGGGTACAATCCCGACGGGGCACTGGACCCAGGACCCGGCGGTGGGCGGGGGGCGGATCCTCGGCGAGGCCTGCCACTTCATCGATCTGCTGCGGTTCCTGGCGGGGGCGCCGATCGCCCAGCAGGCGCGGATCGGGATGGCGTCGGCTTCGGGCGATACGGTGAGCCTGCAGCTCGGCTTTGCCGATGGCTCGATCGGCACCGTCCACTATCTGGCCAACGGCAGCAAGGCGTTTCCGAAGGAGCGGCTGGAAGTCTTTGCGGCCGGGCGGGTCTTGCAGCTCGATAACTTCCGCCGCCTGACCGGCTTCGGTTGGCCCGGGTTCAAGAAGCTGAACCTGTGGCGCCAGGACAAGGGCCAGCGCGCCTGTGCGGCGGCCTTCGTGCAGGCCCTGCGCACGGGCGGGCCGGCGCCGATTGCGCTGGAGGAGATCCTGGAGGTGAGCCGGGTGGCCATTACGATGGCGCAATCGTGTTGATTTTGTTCTTGAGCGATAACTTTGCGCCGGAGGTCAACGCGCCGGCCTCGCGGACATTTGAGCATTGCCGGGAGTGGGTAAGGGCAGGGCATCGGGTGACGGTGATCACCGGCGTGCCGAACTTTCCCGCCGGGAAGGTCTTTCCGGGCTACCGTAATCGCCTGTGGCAGCGCGAAATAATGGATGGTATCGAGGTGGTGCGCGTCTGGACCTATGTCACTGCCAATTCAGGTTTCACCGGGCGGACGCTCGATTATTTGTCCTTTATGATGACCGGGTTGCTGGCCGGCGTGCTGCAGCGTCGGCCGGACGTGATCGTCGGCACCTCGCCGCAGTTCTTTACCAACTGCGCGGCCTGGGTCCTTTCCGTCCTGCGGCGGCGGCCATTTGTGTTCGAGTTGCGCGATCTGTGGCCGGAGTCGATCAAGACCGTCGGCGCCATGTCTGATTCAGCGCTGCTGCGGCTCATGGAGCGTCTGGAGTTGTTTCTCTATCGTCGCGCGGCGGCGGTGGTTGCGGTGACCGCGCCGTTTCGGCGCAACTTGATTGCACGCGGTATCGACGGCGAGAAGATCCAGGTCGTTACCAACGGCGTAGACCTGACGCGCTTTCGTCCGATGACGCGTGATCCGGAGCTGGCGGCGCGACTGGGGCTGACCGGCAAGTTCGTCGCGGGCTACATCGGCACCCATGGGATGGCGCACGCGCTGGAGACGATACTGGCGGCGGCGGCGCTGCTGCGGGCGCATCCGGAGGGCGTCCTGGTACGCGTCGTGTTTTTGGGTGACGGTGCCCGCAAGCAGGCGCTGAAGGCGACCGCGCAGCGCATGGGTCTGGACAACATCCTTTTTCTCGATACGGTGCCGAAGGCCGAGGTGCCTCGTTACTGGTCGTTGCTGGATGTCTCGATCATCCATCTGAAGAGGAACGACAACTTTACCCGGGTGATTCCCTCGAAGCTGTTCGAGTGCATGGGCATGGGCGTCCCGGTGCTGCATGGCGTGCCGGGCAAGTCCGCCGCGATCGTGGAACGCGAAGGGGTGGGCCTGGTGTTCGAGCCGGAGAACGCGCAGGCACTGTGCGAGGGTGTGCTGCGCCTGGCCCGGGATCAAGCCCTCTACCAACGCCTGCGTGCGCACTGCCTGGCGGCCGCGCCGCGCTATGACCGCACGGTGTTGGCGCGGCGGATGTTGACCATCCTGGAAGGCGTTGGCAGATGAGACCCTGAGTAACGAGTCAAGAACCGGTTGAATACAAAGACAATGGCGCGAAAAGCACTCCCCAATGGACTTGTCTAACCTATTGCTGAACCGTTTCTGAGCGACCACAGGGGTGTTGTTACGCTACTGGCACACGCTACGCCATCTGCGCCCGGTGCAACTGTACGGACGACTCTGGTTTCGGCTGTACCGACCGCGCCTGGATGAGCGCCTGGCCCCGCCACTGCGGCACCTGGAGGCACACTGGGCAACGCCGGTGGCGCGGCCGGTGTCGCTGCTGGGACCGGAGACCTTGCGCTTACTGAACGAGGAGCACCGGGTCGCAGGGTCAGCGGACTGGAACCACCCGCGGCGCGACAAGCTCTGGCTCTACAACCTGAGCTATTTCGATGATCTCAATGCGGTGGAGGCGCCGACGCGCGTCGACTGGCAGCGGGCGCTGCTGCGGCGCTGGGTGGCGGAGAACCCGCCGGGCATCGGCACCGGCTGGGAGCCCTATCCGACCTCGCTGCGGATCGTCAACTGGGTAAAATGGGCACTGGCGGGCAACGCGCTGCCGCCCGACTGTCTACACAGCCTGGCGGTGCAGGCGCGCTGGCTGCGGCGGCGGATGGAGCATCACCTGCTGGGGAATCATCTGTTGGCGAACGCCAAGGCGCTGGTCTTTGCCGGGTCCTTCTTTCATGGCGACGAGGCGGATGCGTGGCGCGCGCAGGGGCGGGGGATACTCTCGGCGCAGCTTCGCGAGCAGGTGCTGCCCGACGGCGGGCACTGCGAGCGCAGCCCCATGTACCACGCGATCCTGCTTGAGGATGTGCTGGACCTGGTGAACCTGGCCACGCCCTATCCGGCGACGATCGATCCAGGGTCACTGGGGCGCTATCGGGACCAGGCGCAGTTGATGGCCCAGTGGCTACAGACGCTGTGTCACCCGGATGGTGAGATCGCCTTCTTCAACGATGCGGCGATGGGGATCGCGCCGACCCTGGCGCAGTTGCTCGACTACGGGCGGCGGCTCGGGCTGCGGCCGGCGGAGTCTGCTGCCGACGGTTTGGTCTGGCTGCGCGAGTCGGGCTATCTGCGCCTGACGCGGGGGCCGGCGGTGGCGCTGCTGGATGTGGCGCCGATTGGACCGGATTATTTGCCGGGACATGCGCATGCCGACACGCTGTCGTTTGAACTGTCGCTGTTCGGGCGGCGGGTGATCGTCAACGGCGGGACCTCGCGTTACGGCAGCGGCCCGGAGCGGCTGGCGGAGCGGGGTACCGCGGCGCACAGCACGGTGCAGATCGACGGGGCGGATTCGAGCGAGGTCTGGGGTGGTTTTCGGGTCGCACGGCGGGCGCGGCCGTTGGATGTGCGGGTGGACCCGGTCCCGAACCTTGATCTGGTTGCGCTGCGCGGGAGCTTGGGGCGGCCAGGCGCACGCCCACCAGCCACCCCATCGCCGGACGGTCCACTCCTGGCCTCGGCTGCCCACGACGGTTATCGCCGCCTGCCGGGGCGACCGCTGCATCGTCGTACCTGGGAGTTGACCCCGGGCCGCTTGACGGTGACCGACCGCATTGAGGGTGCGTTCAGTGAGGCCACCGCGCGGTCCCATCTGCACCCCGAGGTCGTGGCCGAGGGGACGAGCGAGCGGGGTTGCCTGCATCTGCCCGGCGGGCCGATAGTGCGCTGGCAGGTGTCGGGCGGCCAGGCGCGCATCGTTGCCGATCAGTGGCACCCGCAATTCGGCCTGAGTCTCCCGGCGCAGTGCTTGGAGGTGGTCCTCACTGGGGATGGGTGCCGACTGGAGCTCGACTGGGTGACAGGGACCTGAGGCGGTGGAATAGAGAGCCTAGAGGGAGAGTGGGAATCTGAGCACGCCCCCGGCGCGGCTTTCACGGTAAAGTTGCGGCCCATGGCGGTACGCCGTCGCAGGCCCGGCAGGCGCCCGCGAAGGTGCCGGCGATCCTGAACCGGGACCCGGTTGCGGCCTGCCGTCCCCCGTCGCGCCTTCACCTTGGAGCGGGATTACACCGATGAGTCCAACCCCCAGCACCCGAAATCCCGCCCCCGCCCCCGCGTCCGCCACGGGAGGCCGGCGCCGCCGCGTTGCCGCCGGGTGGGCGGCCGCGGCGGCAGCCGTCCTGATTGCCCTGACCGGGTGCGCCGCCCGCGACGCGGTGGTGCGGCAGGTCCACGAGAACGCGTGTCGCAACCGCTGCCAGACGGTCAAGGATCAGTGCGACGACGACGCCCGTTACGACTACCGACAGTGCGAGGCCGGCTATCAGCGCGCCCAACGCGATTTCCGCTGGTGCAACTCCAGCAGCGAGCCCGAATGCGGCTACCCCTGGTGGTCGTGCAGCGAGAACCTCTACGGGTACTGCATCAATCGCTTCCGGGAATGCAGCGACGCCTGTCGGCAGCCCCGGCGCTGGGCCGCCGCAGCTCGCCCGCCCCGCTAGCTTTCCGTGAACCCGGTCACGTTCTGCCACCCAATCTGCGCTTAATCTGACGGCAAAGAAGAAGAATAAACCCGCCGCCGCGCGGCGGCGGTCCGTCTCGCTTGGGCGCCAGTCGTTGTTGTGCAACCGAACTCCGCACCACCAGGCAAGATGGCACCAGGCAAGTCCAATGTGGTTGAATTCCGTCGCCGCGCGTGGTCGGCGACCGCGAATCTGTGCGTGGCCACCCACCGCGACGCGGCCCGGCCCCAGACCCGGGGGATGCTCGCGCTCGCGGCGGCGGCCAGCCGGTTCGAAGAGGCCGTCTCCACGCCCAGCCTCGACCTTGCCGACCTGCAGGACGAACTCACCTGTTACCGGGACCTCTTCGAGCGGGCGCCGGTCGGTTTCCTGGTCATGGGCCTCAACGGCCGGATCGCCCGCGCCAATCGCGCCGCCGCGGCCATCCTGCGGCCCGGTCAGGCGTCGCTCGACGGGCACTTCCTGCGGGAATTCTGCTCCGGGGACAGCGCCCACCAGGTGGCCGGGCACCTCGAGCGCCTCGCCCGGGGTGCCGCCTTCGACCTGTGCGAGTTCACGCTCGAGCGCGCGGGTGGGCCGCCGCTGCCGGTGCGCATCGAGACGCTCAATCTCGGCACCCCGGGGGACGGGCCACTGCGTGCCGTCCTGCTCGATGCCTCCGGGCTCGAAGAACTCGAAGAAGGCCTCAGCCTGGCCGCCAGCGTGGTGGAGCACAGCGCCCAGGCCGTCATCGTCACCGATGCAGCCTATCGCACCGTCGCGGTGAATCCCGCATTTACCACGATTACGGGGTACACCGCCACCGAGTCCCTGGGCCAGGTCCCCGGCGTGTTTCTCCAGGCCGGCGGGGTCGAGAGTCCTGATCATCCGATCTTGACGCAATTGCGTGCCCGCGGTTACTGGCAGGGAGAGATAGCGAACCGCCGCAAGGACGGGGACACCTACATCGAGTGGGCGCAGATCAACGCCATACCGGATGGGCATGGCGGGGCGAAATACTATGTCTGCATGCTCTCCGACATGACCGGCCAGGATGCCGCCAAAAACTCACTCGTCCAACTGGCTTATTGCGACAGCCTCACCGGCCTCGCCAACCGTGCCAGCCTGCTCGAGCACCTCGGCCGCGCCTTGAGCGCGGCGCGCCGCGACAAGCATCCGTTGGGGCTGATCTACATCGATCTGGACAAGTTCAAGGAGGTCAACGACGGCCTCGGACACAGCGGCGGTGACCACTTGCTGCAATTCGTCGCCGCCGCCCTCAAGGCGTCCGTGCGCCGGACGGACCTCGTGGCACGGATCGGCGGCGATGAGTTCGCCATCATCATGCCCGATCTCTCGGTGGAGGGCGCCGCCGGCCGGGTGGCCGCGAACATCCTCACGCAATTGGCAGCGACCCCGTTCCGCGAGCATGGCCGGGAGCTGAGCGTGGGTGCCAGCATCGGTATCACGCTCTTTCCGAAGGACGGCAAGACACTGGAAACCCTTCTGAATTGTGCCGATAGCGCGATGTACGAGGCCAAGAAGGCCGGCGGCAACCGGGCCTGCTTTTATTCGCCGCAGACCAGTCCCGATTTCAAACAGCACGGCGAATTGGCCGCGGACCTGCGCCACGCCTGGGGCCGCCGGGAGTTGGTCATCCGCTATCAGCCGCGCGTGCGGCTGCGCGACCTGCGGATCAGCGGCTGCGAGGTCATCCTGGGCTGGAACCGGCCGGGGCACGGTCTACTCGACCCGGCAACCTTCTCCGCGCTGGTCGCAACCACCGGAATGGTCATGGCGTTGGAGCACTGGCTGATGCGCACGGTGACGGCACAGGCGCAGCGGGCGCGTGCTGGTGGTTTGCGCGAGCTGCGGGTCGCCTTCGGCATCGCGGCGCCCCATTTCGATCCGGACCACCTCGCACCCTTGGTCCGGCGGGTGAGCGCGGCGCTGTCCGCACGGGCCTTCGTGGTGGAACTGGAGATCCCTGAATCAGTCATCGTGTGCCATTCGCAAGGCACGGTTCACGCACTCGCGCGCCTGCGTGAGCAAGGTGTGCAACTGACATTGCGGGGCTTTGGGTCGGATGCCATCGCACTGAGCCGACTCGGGGAAGTGCCGCTGACCCGCGTGAAGATCGCGCCGTCATTGCTGCGGGACCTGGAGGCGAACCCGGCCGCCGCGACCATCGTGAAGGGGATCATCGCGCTGGGTCACGCCTTTGGGTTGGCGGTCCTGGCCGATGGGGTGGAGACGCCGGGTCAGGTGCGCATCCTTATGCAATACGGTTGCGACGAGGCACAGGGGCCCCTGTTCAGTGCGCCGCTCTCCGGGGCGGCCTTGGCGACCCTGCTGGAGCAGGCCGCCCCGCTGCCCGCGGGGTGCGATACCGCCAGCGCGCCGGCCGCCGCGGGCCGTGTCCGGACCTGGCTCGCACGGGCGGCGTTACGGGCCATCGCGCGCCTGCGGGCGCCCTTGCGGTCTGCGCCCCGGGGAGTCTGACGGCATTGCTCAAATCGGCGCAGCATGTCCAGGCTGCGACCTGCATCAACAACGGGCGTTGGGAAGCGGGTTAATCTTCTTTATAGTAATTTTCTATGCTGGTTTGCGAGTGGCACCGCGACCTGCGTCGTAAATGACCGTCCGTCGGACCGGCAGTCGCTCTGAGGTTGCCTGGCCTGCCGCGCCGTGCTCTATTGTGCACTGCAACAAATGACCGCGGTCACTTCGCCGCCCTGGCCTTTCGCCCAACTGCCCGACCGGCAGGGGACCCGCATGACGACACCCACGCACCTCCACCCTGAGATGCGGCGCTTGGACCCGCGCTTCACGCCGCTGAATCTGCGCATCCGCCCCTCGGGCCGCGCCGATCGGGAGCGCCTTGACCTGTGCTTTCGCACCCTCTCGCCCGAGTCCAGCCGCCTGCGCTTCTTCGCCACCAAGCGCGCCCTGAGCGAGAAGGAACTCGACTTCTTTTCCGGTGCCGACGGCGGCGACCACATCGCGCTGGCCGCGATCCGGCTGGACGAGCAGGGACAGGAGCAGGAGGCCCTGGGCTTCGTGCGCTGTGTCCGCCTGGTGCCGCGCGGCCCCTGCGCCGAGTTCTCCATCACCGTGCTGGACGCCGAACAGGGGCGTGGCCTGGGCTCCGCGCTGGCCGATGCCGTGATGCAGGCGGCCGCGGCCGCCGGCATCCGCCAACTGTGCTTCGAGGTGCTGGCCGACAATATGCAGATGCGCAAGCTTGCCCGCCACATGGGCGGGACGGCCCGGCGCGTCGAGGACGGTACCCTGGAGTACGACTGCGCCTTGACGCCCGCCCCGGCAGCGGCGCCGACCCTGGCACCGGAGCCGATCCCGGCACCAGCCCCCGCGGCCGCACCTGCGCCGTCCCCAGCCCCAGCCCCCGTCCCCCCGGCCTGGGTGCTGCCCTGGTTCGCTGGTCCGCGTGGTCTGGTCGGGGCCTGGTTCCAGGGTGCCGATGAGACCCTGGTGTTGGCACAGCGGGCGCAGACCAGCCTGCTGCGCTGGTGGGGCATCCGTTCCCCTTGGAGCGCCACCCCCGGCGCCGTCTGAGACGAAACCGTCGGTGCGCAACCGGGTGGTCGAGCGGCAGGCAGGGCGCGTGCCGCTCAGCCCTTGGGCCCGAACAGCAACCACAGGATCAGCCCAAGCACGGGCAGCAGCAGGATCAGCACGATCCAGATGACCTTGGTGCCGGTACCGGCACCGCTCTGGACGATCTTGACCATGGCATAGACCGTCAGGATCAGATGGAGCAGCCCGAGCAGGCCGCCGACTTCGATGCTCATGGAGGGTCCCCAGTCGGTCTGCAGCCACCCGGGGGTGTGCTGAGACCATTGGAAGTTGATCATTGGTGGTTCTTAGGGGCCGACCGGGCAGTTCTTCGCCGGAGCGGCGGCGGGGCTTGGCAGCGGGATCAGGCGGGCGGCTAGAACACGACGTTGATACCGAGGCCGATCAGGGCATAGCCGCCGATGTAGACATTGCCCGACCTCGCTTCGCTTGCCGCGGGTTCGGGGGTCAATGCACAACTGGCCAGGCAAGCGAGCGTGGCACCAGCGATGATCGCGACGACGGACCTGAACATCTGAACCGCTCCGAATGGATTTTAGGCGTTGGCGTTCTTCTGTCTCTACGCGAGGACAACCGTCGCCGGCCTTGATCACAATTGCGGCCACCGGGAGCGCCGCACCCCAGTGCGGCGCGGTCTATCCGCAGAACGCAACGCTGCGGTCGCTTGCGAGGCCGCGCCGCACTGGGGTGCGGCGCTCCCAGCGTCCGAGCGGGCCAAAACGCGTGCGCTCGCCGGTGCGACTTGGCCGGGGTTATGATCAAGGGCCCCCCGTCCGGGGCCTGGTATCGCCGCGCCCTATTGCCCGCCCGGTGCCGTTGTCTGCTCCGCTTCGGCGTCCTGCGGGGCCGCGCCTTCATCGGTCTCTTCCGGGGCGGACGCGTCATCCAGGTCCACGGCGGCGGCCTCTTCGGCCTCCCGCTGGGCCTCGGGGTCTTGCGGGGCCTGCTCCTCGGCCGCGGCGCCGCCTTCCCCCGCTGCCGCGTCGCCCGTTCCCTGGCCTTGGTCGTCCGCGGCCGGCGGGGTCAGCCCCAGGAGCCGGTCGCGGGTCAGACCCGCGATCCCCTCCAGGTCAGACGCGGAGAGCTTGAAGTACCAGGGCCGGTCCGCGGCCTTGAGGATCGAGTCCTTGCTGTCCTTGGGCTGGGAGATGCGGTAGATACGATTGGCGCCGTCGGCCAGTTGCACTGTCAGTTCCAGGGTGGGGGCGGCCTGATTGTACTCCGGTTTGTCTTCGGTCCCCAGCACGCCGCGGTAGCCCAGGGCGCCGATCCGGCCCAACAGGTTGATGACGGCCGCGGGGTCCGGTTTGTCCGTGGTGCCCGCAAGACTCCAGGCATCCTTCTCCTTGGTCAGCTTCCAGTCGGCGGTGGCGACGCCGGTGATCTGATCCTGATCGACCTGGAGCAGGTCGCGCCGCAGCCAGTCGTCCCGGCGGTTGCCGACCTCGAAGAGCGGCAGGTCCAGGTCATAGACCGCCGGGTCCCCGGCCGGGCGGGCGAACTGGCGCTTGAAGC
>Ga0247841_10012089_pt1 | contig 11323 bp, 9 predicted proteins | sample LaCruzMarch2015__2_FD_192410 | JGI IMG/M metagenome (GOLD analysis project Ga0247841, IMG submission 192410) | Freshwater microbial communities from meromictic Lake La Cruz, Castile-La Mancha, Spain - LaCruzMarch2015_18m | ecosystem: Environmental > Aquatic > Freshwater > Lake | place: Spain...
CTTTCTAGCTCTGTTTTTGATAGTTTTTTTGGGTCAACGACGATTCCGCCTTTTCCTCCGCCATAAGGAAGACCTGCAACAGCGCATTTAATTGACATTAAAGTTGCTAGGGCCTGAACTTCTTCACGAACTGTTTCATGATGAAACCTGATTCCACCTTTATAAGGTCCAAGGGCGCTATTATGCTGGATTCTCCAACCCTTAAAAACCTTTTTTTTGCCTGTATCCATCGTTATGGTCAGTGCAAATTCATGAGCAAATTCTGGCTCAATGAGACGTTTAATCATCTCAGAATCTAACTGCATTTTTTCGGCGGTTTTAGTAATAAGTGCTTGTGCCGATTCAAGCATCTTCTTTCCTGGACTTTCCATAGATTTTATTTGGAAAAAAATAATAATATTTTTATCAACGAACGTACGATTAACGATTGATTCGTCAATACTTAATGCAATAGACTATTTCAAAGCTCTAAATAACGCTCCACCTCTAACGCTGCTTCAACTCCTGTTCCTGCCGATGTAATTGCCTGTCGATAGTACGGATCAGCACAATCACCAGCAGCGAAAACCCCTTTAACTGACGTTCTTCTTCTTTCTAAAATTTTTATATACCCTTTTTCGTCCAAATCTACTTTTCCTTTAAATAAATCCGTATCTGGTTTGTGGCCGATAGCAACAAAAACACCATCGAGAACGATTATTTCATTGTCCAATTGTTTCATTGTTGTTTTGTTTTTAACAATTGAACCATGAAGCAATGGAGTAATTTTTTTAATTTTGACTCCTTCAACATGTTTCTCCCCTATTATCTCCTCAACTACCGCATTCCAAAGTACTTCAATCTTTTCATTTTTCAAAACTCTTTCTTGCATAATCTTTGATGCTCTAAAAAAATCCCGTCGGTGAATAATATATACTTTTTTAGCAAACTTTGTCAAGGTTAAAGCCTCTTCCAATGCGGTATCTCCCCCGCCAATAACCGCAACTGTTTTTTCACGAAAGAAAAATCCATCACAAGTAGCACAAGCTGAAACTCCTTTTCCACGGAGACGGGTTTCTGAAGGTAGATTTAACCATATGGCTTTCGCGCCAGTGGCGATGATAATTGATTTTGTTGAGTATAATTTCGAAGCACGAAGTTCGAAATTCGAATTTTTTTCGGATTTTGGATTTCGGATTTCGGATTTATTTAAATTAATTTCAATTACATTTTCATCAATGATTTTTGCCCCAAATTTTTTGGCTTGGTTTCTCATTTTTTCTATCAATTCTGAGCCTAAAATCGATTCAAAGCCAGGGTAGTTTTCAACTTCTGAAGTAAGAGTCAGCTGTCCACCAGGAGGTGATCCGGCAAAAACTAAAGGCTTAAGATCAGCCCGAGCTAAATAAATAGCAGCAGACAAGCCTGCTGGGCCACCACCTACTATAATTACATTCGCTATCATATTTTTTAAAATCCAAATGACAAAATCTAAAATCTAAATCAAATCTAAAGTCCAAAATCCAAAAAACTATTTCTTATTTGTCATTTGACATTTGGATTTTGAATTTACAAGTTTATTGCTCTCTCTACCATCCTTCCAATCTTGTCACTATCCTCTTTTGGCATTAATTTACAGATATCAGATATTACTATTTCTTTGGACAGTCCGTCAATAGCTTTTTTAACTGCCGATATCTGCTGAAGGACATCTGAACATTCTCTTTTATTACCAAGCATCTTCTCTATCCCCCGAAGTTGCCCAATTATCCTATTAACACGCTTCTTTGTATCTTCCATTCTTAATTTTTAGTTCTTAACTTATAATTCCTTCTCTTATACTGGATAGTAGTATAGGGTATATGAGATTAGATTGTCAAGGGAAAATAACAAATTACCAATCGCAAATCTACAATTGAAGCTCAAATTACAAATGTCAAATTTTAAAGGATTTTATATTAATAATTTATTATTTGTAATTCAATTGTTATTTGATATTTGTCATTTGTGATTATATTTTAATCCTGTAGTTATCAAAAACACTATATCAAAGTATATTCTTAGCAGATCATTTACGCACGTTGTTTAATTCTTTGTTTTTAAGAGGCCTGTTAGTCTTTTTATGTCCTCGGGAGCAACTTCTTTTATAATATTATTCGCTTCTTTTTGATCGCTATTTAGGTCATAAAGTTCAAAGGACTTTCCTGTGTCTATAAATTTAAATTCATTAAATATTAAGCCATAAGCGTTTAGATTACTCCTGTCAAAGTATTCTCCTGCTGTTTCCATATAAAGCACCCTGTTTGGATTTTGCTCAATTTTGTTTAGACTAATCCCATCAAATTTAGTGAGACTATCTTTCTTTAATTTAAAATAATCAACTAATGTCGGAGAAATATCGACCAAATTCACGTTGTTTTGAGAAAAAACCTTGATAAGAGGACTTTTTATTATTAATGGTACTTTGACCTCAGACTGGTAAAGTTTAAATCCATGAAATAAAGCTTGATGATCAAAACTTTCTCCATGGTCACCAAAGACAATAATCGTCGCATCTTCATATATCTTAAGCGACTTTAATTTTGACAATAGATTGTTCAGCTCCTTATCAAGACAGTAGATTTCTTCATCATATTTAGCGTTTAGGTAGTCATTATCTTCTTTTTTGATTGACCCCCACATTGATTTGTTAGCTATATCTATGGCACCATTTATGTACTTTGGGTTATTTGGTTTTAAACCTTTGCTAAAAAGATCGTTCGTACAAAAAGGGGTGTATGGATTGTGCGCTTCGTAATAGTGGACCCAGAGAAAAAAATCCTCATCATAATGTTGGTTTAGCCAGCTAAAAACCTTATCATTGGTTTCAGCAGCGCTTATTTCCACTCTATCTGACCACAAGTAATCTAGAGGAGGATCGACATAATCAAACCCTAGATCTATTTGATCAAATTGGCCAAATACTGTTGAGCTATAAAAACCGGCGGTTTTATAACCGTTTTCCTTGAAAATTTTTGATATTGTTGTAAATTTCTTACTTTTGTCAACATTAGTGTTGTTTCCCCAACCGGCTTTACCTGGATAAAGACCAGTAAATGCAGCAATATGGGCTGGTAGAGTCTCCGGAACCGGTGTAAAAGCGTTTTTAAATACAATAGAATCCTTTTCTTTGGCAATATTATCAATATTTTCGCTAGTATTTCGGCCGTATCCATATATCCCAAGATCATTTGCTTTGACCGTATCTAGAGAAATCAAAATTACTTTTTTATTCTTCTTTTGAGGCTCAGATATCGTAGGGGCATTTTTCTTATTTTCTTTATTTATTTGAGAAAGGTTGAGATTAATAAAACTGGTGTTTTTTGAAGTTTTTTTCGGCAAAAAATAAAATGATCCTAAAATAATTCCGATAATCGGGATAAGTAAGAAGAATCTTTTATCCATAAGAAAGTTTTTAGTAACCAAGACTTTTTAGCCTGTCTATAACATCTATCTTCTCTCCAGGTTTCTTTATCGGAACCAATGTTTGCTTTGAAAGGGCAGTTTTCATTTCTTCTATCTTTTTCTGCTTGGTTTGATCGTTAATAAGGTTATTTTTTTCATTAGGATCTTTGACCAGATCATAAAATTCTGACGCATCTTTTTCTGGAAGACATCCATCGGTTGTTAGATTATAAATAAACTTAAATTGATTATCGGAAGCGGCGACTTTTAGATTTTTCCCGTAGCTGATTCTGAAGAATGTCAGTCCGGAATTAGTAAACCCGCTTATTTTTTTTACTATGTTATTTTTATCCAATCGGTTTAAAATAAGATCGGAAATTTTTGAGTTATCAATTGCTTCAGAGATGAGCTGGGAAGCCTCTTGAAGCGGCTCTTTGATGATTAGAACTGATTTAACATCTGTGTCATATAAAGTTTTCCCCAAACCATAGAACTTTGGATCAAGATTCTCACCTTTATCCCCGTAAATTACAACAACGGTATTTTTATCTGTACCAGTCTCTTTTAGTGCCGAAATAACCTTACCAATAGCTACATCCACTTGGTTGACATTCTTTCCGTAATCTACTAACAGATTCCCTGGATAAGATTGAGAAGCACATAATGGCAGCTGTTTTGTCTCATCAACCTTCATGACGTTTGGAACTTTAAAATCAGCCCATAAAAAGAATCTTTTACCACTGTTCGCTTTTATTTTTTCTACAGCATTTTTAGAGACGGTTTCATTATCAAGCTTATTTTTAAATTCGTCAAATCCATACCTAAAAATATTGCCATCAAGCTTCGGATTAGCTAGAAGAGCTGTTGTTGTATAGCCATTTTTTTTAAGGCGGGTGGAAAGATTGACATAATCATTATTCTTAATGGGGTCAAACTTCTCGATAAATTTTAAGGTTGAAAGCTCGTTGCTAACCAAATAATTATTACCAGTTAAAAGTGTATAGTATGATCCGATTGAGCTCGGATATATTGTATAGGCATTTTTAAAAACGGTTGCTGATTCTGAAAACTTGGCAAGATTTGGTGCGTTGGTTTTTATACTGTCAGAACGAAGAGAATCAACAGAAATAAGGACAAGATTATAGCCTTTTTTCGCCGAAAATATAAGGAAGCTTAGTAAAATTAAAACGATGAGAATTAAATAGGTCTTTTTCATGCGGTTACTCCATTTTCAAGAACTTATTAACCAATAATATAGTATCAGTAATTTTAGGATTTTTCAAATCATGAGGTTTGTTTGTAAAAAGTATTCCTGGCACTTCGGTAGCATCAAATAGATGGTCCCCCTTCCACTTACTATTTCTTTTTGAGAATACTTTTTCCAGTGTTTTGCCGACAGCTGTGCTCCAAGAGGCTCTCGCTCCCTTATAATAACCGATAAAAATATCAGGAGCTTTATTATCATTGATAGCTATCCCCAATTCTTCTTTAAAATAGATGTTTTTAACTAATTTTTTATTGTTAAACGGGTTAACTGCTTTGAGCAGTTTATTTTTAATTAAATTTTTAAGAGCTTTTTTGCTTTTATTACTTACTATTCCTTGTCCTTCCCTTCCCAGCAAATTGAGATATATTCCGTTATAGCCGATACCATAGGCTTTAGTTTTTGACCACATGATATTTTGTAATAATTCTCCACCTGTTTTATTATTATTTTCTAAACATAAAAATCCCTCATCTCTTAACCAGCTGTTTAAATTAAATTCATAATTAAACGGTCCAAATCCATGGTCAGAAAGAATGATCAGGGCATCATCAGGAGATAAACACTTCAATGTTTCACCAACAAGCAAGTCGATCTTTTGATAATATTTTAATATCGTATTTTTGTATTGGCTATTTTTTTTGTCCAAAAACCGCCAATACATATGTTGGATAGTATCTGTGACTCCAACATAATTAAAAAAAACTCCTGTTTTAAAATCTGCAAGTTCGCCTAAGAAGATGTTTTTTCTTTCTATAAAAATAGACTCCGCATTTTCTAAAAATGCCTCTTCAGTAAACACGCCCTCTTCTAAGGCGAAAGTGTCATGTGGCAGGCCTTGAGTATAAAATAGACCGTATTTGTCAGCTAAATGTCGAGAATAATCTTTTGGATGACTTATTGGTTTATAAGGATTTTTTGGGTCAATATTAATCGGGCTCATATAGAGATCAAGGTCGGGTTCAATAGAAGATAAATAAAATTTAATCATTCCTGGAATAGAGCTAAAGATTCCCGTCTTAAATTTGACCGTTATCCAATTTGAAAATTTACCTTTAGATAATTTTATCAACTGACCTTGGATCTTAATTGAAATTTCATTTTTATTTAATTTTTTAATTTCCATCGGAACGGTCATCTTTTTTGGTCCAAATATCTCTGTATTGATTAATTTTTGACCTGATAATTTTATTTGGTTCCCCCTGCTATTTTGCTTATTATGTCCTGACGTGTAAAAACTGTTTTTACCAGCTGTACCTAGCAGATCGGGCGTTCCCATCCCTGATAACATCTCTCCCTTAAGTTTTGAAGGTGGAAAAGTATTCGGAAGAAACAATATTTTTGTCGGGGTCCCCTGCTTTTCCAGGGCAACCCAAAATGGTTTAGCATCATATAGATTATCTAAATTAGCTGACCAAACCAGATCTAGAGAATAATCCCTTGGATCACGAACAATAAAATCATAGACTCCATGTTTGGCTGGATCTTTGCCTGTGGTAAAACTCGCCCAAGCAACCGGTGATTGCGGCGGCTCTGTTGTAATTAATTTTGAATAAGCTCCCGTTTTTTTTATTTTTAGAAGATTTGGCAGTAGTTTTGCTTTAAAATCTATATCAAGTATTTTTGGATCAAGGCCATCTATACCTAAAACGACAACTTTATTAACTGTTTTTTTCATATAATGGTAATTATAGACTATGGTTACCAATGATTTAGATCATAAAATTAAAAAGGCAAAATCGGTTATAAAAAAGGCTTATTCGCTCTACCCTAAAGAAAAAATTGCGCTTGGATTCACAGGTGGGAAGGATTCAACCGTTCTTTTACATTTGGTCAGGTCAGTTTTTGATGAAAAAATACCTTTTCCGGTTATGTTTAATGACTCGACGATGGAGTTCCCAGAAATATATAAGTTCGTCAAAAAAATAAAAAAACTTTGGAATTTAAAGCTAATAGTGGTCAAACATGATAAAAAAAGTTTGGAAAAGTTTAATAAGATTATTGATTTACAAGAAAAACAAAGACTGTCTTGGCTTATGAAGATCGAGTCTATAAATAATTTTATAAAAAAGTATCACCCCTCGGTCATTATGTCCGGAATCCGACTGGACGAACATGAGGCAAGGTCAAAGGAAAAGTTTTTCTCAAAAAGAAAGGATCATCTTAAGATCCATCCAATCCTTCTGTTTACTGAAAAAGATATCTGGGAATATATCCATAGATTTGATGTTCCGTATGTTAGTCTCTACGATAAAGGGTACCGATCTTTAGGGGAAAAAAATTTCACTAAAAAAGCAGTTGCTGGAGGTGGTGAAAGGTCAGGAAGAGAAAACAGCAAGGAACAGACTATGGAAAAGTTAAGGAATATGGGTTACTGGTAGAATTCTGTTATACACCTTTACTTAAGGAGTCCAAAAATTCCTGATTATTTTTAGTTTTACCAAGTTTTTCAGTTAAAGCAACCAATCTTTCTTCACCATTTAGCAGATTCAACATTCTTCTTAAGGTGTTAACTTTATTCATGGTTTCTTTATCAAATAAAAGCTCTTCGTGCCGAGTGCCGGATTTTTCAGCATCAATAGCTGGAAAAATTCTTCTGTCCGCAAACTTGCGATCCAAATGAATTTCCATATTTCCTGTTCCCTTTAGTTCTTCGTATATTAGATCGTCCATTCGCGACTCAGTTCCAATTAAAGCCGTTCCAACTATTGTCAAACTTCCACCTTCTTCACAGTTACGAGCCGCACCTAAGAATTTTTTAGCTGGATACAATGCTGATGGATCAAATCCACCTGATAGACTTCGTCCGCTGTTGGTCACTGACAAATTTAAAGCTCGTGCCAGACGAGTGACCGAGTCAAGCAATATGATTACATCATATCCTACTTCAACTAAACGACGTGCTCTATCCAGAGCTAAATTAGCAACTTTAATTTGCTGACGAGGTGATTCATCAAAGTTTGATGCAGCCACTTCTCCTTTTATAAATCTTTTGATCTCATTTACTTCTTCTGGACGCTCTCCAATTAAAATTGCCATTAAGTAAGCTTTTGGATAGTTTGTTCCGATTGCCTCGGCTATCTCTTTTAAGAAAGTTGTTTTTCCTGCTTTTGGCTGAGAAACAATCAAGGCTCTTTGACCAAACCCAACCGGTGCGATCAAGTCAATGATCCTTGTTGATAAAACATCTTTTGTCGTCTCCATCTTCATCTGTTTATTTGGATGAAGAGCGGTTAATTTTTCAAAGTCTTTTCTCTTGGCACTTTGTTCTTCTGTCATTTCTATCCCATTTATCTTTTTGATAAGGAGTAAAGAATGAAATCTTTCTCCTGCTTTGGGCGGGCGAGCTAAACCCTCAACTTCGTCGCCTCTTCTCAACCAAAATCTACGAATTTGAGAAGTTGAGACATAGATATCTTGATCCGGACTTAAAACATAGTTCTGTCTTAAAAATCCATAACCACCAAAAGTGATATCCAGGATTCCCTTTGCTTGATAACTTATCTTTAGATCTTCCTTCAAGCGCTCTTCTACTGGAACATCGTATCTTTGTCCTGTCTGTTGAGGTAGATTAGGCTTAATGGCCATTAAAGGCTTTTCAGCGACTGGAACAATTGGTTTTGATTCGACTCCCTCGATCAATGTTGACATATCTAGAGGGGGGTCGCTGACTATTTTTTTTGCTGCTGACATATATTAAAACGTTAGTTCTGTAAGTAATTAAGAATAATAAATTTAACTCCTTCTAGTAACCAGAGATCCTCCGTTGAAGGGTTGTTTCTATCTTTTTCCCTAGAGAAAGAAAAGGGTTAAATGCCTCCTGATGAAAATATTCATCAAGAAAATCATTTTTCTCAGGAACCCAATGGTTCCCAATTCCCTTGATTTGAATTGCGTAAAGAAAAAGATTTATTTCAAATCCCTGTTTGGAGGATCTGCCTCAAGTATACAATGCTTATTTATTTTGTCAAGGGAAAATAAATTAGGTTAAAAACTTTTCGATCTCTTGATATAAAAGACCAAACCCAAGGTAACAATAACCAATAATGTTATGACCAATACTATCACTAAGATAGCTGGATCAAATGCGGCTTTATTAGCTGCAACTGTTGTTGGCTGATTGTTCTTGGGAGCTACATAGTTTTTATCTATTTTATTTAACTGTCCTGTCTTAGGATCAATTATATTTTGATCATGATTGGTCGCCGTGATCAGATTTATTTTCTCTGAATCGAGATAGGCTTGATTTTTCTTAACAAACTCACTGGTTGTTTGGATTGATGCCTTTTTCGTCTCAGGGTTTATGATCTCCAAATAAAATTCGTAAGGTGGTAGATCTTTTGGATACAATGTGAAAAAACCTGAATCATCAGTGGTGGTTGAAGAAAATATTTTATCGTTCATCTTCAGTTTCACATTGACTTTTGCTTTGGGCATAACCTTGCTATTTTCGTCGTAAGAATAGCCCTCAACATAGTCTAATATTGGTTCAAACTTCACAACTGTTGTACTACCATTAGTTGTTTTTGGGGAAGGACTAACAGGATCATTGATCTTAATTGATTGCTGTGCAGAAACCCCCTTAACAAATAATGAGGATAATCCATTCATTATCCGGCCAAAAAAGTTACCACTTATTTTGGCAAGTGGATAATATTGAGGATTCTTTATCAATTCAATTGTGAATCCATTCTGTGAAAAGACTTCTTTTTTTATTAAAGCCAACCAATAACCTTCTTTATCAGAGGTCTTTGGAAGAGCGCGTCCTGCTCCATCTTGGGTTAGTTCAACTCCATCAACCATTACTTTAACAATGGTTTTTGGATGAACCGTTCTCAAGGCTATTTTAGTATAAGTATCACCTTCGTACCAAACATCAAGATATTCTTTACTAATGTAATCCGGGCTTCGAGTATAAGGTGTTCCAGCTGGTTTTAAAGCGACATCAACTCTTTTAGGATTTTGAGCTATCTCAACAAAGGCTGGATCGCCAAGTTTATAAATAAAGCCATATAAATCGGAGTACTTTGGGTCTGGTAAACTCGCCGTAAAGGTATGGTTGGTCTTTGGTGTGACGTTAAGTTTATAATTGCCATCTTTATTAATTCTGATATTATATTTCCCCATGTCGTCGATCAAAACATTATTAGTAAAGGTGTTGGTTGATGGGCTGCCTTTTTCATCTAATAATGTTACTGTCGCTTGTCCAGCACTAAAAGGCTCTAGGGAAACTGAATCAAAAATACGCCCATACGGATCCCAATAAATTTGTGTACAATTTTCAGCACCGGCAGGAAAAACTAGAGTTGCTTGAGCCTGTTGCTGAGTGGTATTATCTCCATCGGTTCCTTTTCCTACTGGTTCTGGTGTATGCGCAGCGTAAATATAATATCCAGTATGATCTACGACATTATTAAGAGTACCTTGTTCATTTATTTCTCCAGGAGAGAAAAAAGTATTACCTGAATTTAATTTAACAAATCCTTGATTGGGAATACAACCGGCTCCAGGCATACATGTGATAATGTCACATTTTGTTTTACCAGAGCATGTTCCGGTAAAAGTACCACTTTCAACATTAGCAGGCAAACGTCCATAACCACCTGCAGGAGTAAAAGTAACACATTCAACCACAACATCACTTTGAACATCTGTGGTCGCAGCAGAAACATTTTGCTTAAAAACGGAAAAGATCATTAACAAAACCAAGACGGTATAGAGCGAATTTAATATTTTTCTCATATTAAATATTTATAAATGTTTTTTTAGGAAATGTCAAATCAATTTGATATACTGTTTTCATGAAATTAAAACCGTATTTGTTCTTATTTTTTTTGATCGTTATATTGGCTTTTATTTTAGGCGTTCGCTACGGACAAAAGGTAGAAAAAAACAATAAAACGATTGACTATCTTTTGAAACTTCCTACCCCAACCATGCCAGTTACTCCAACTCCCGTCAGATACATTGAATATAAAAGCAAAAAGTGGGGTCTTAAATTTACTTATCCTGCTAACTTAGATATCAAAGAAAATGCCACCATGCCTGCAATCTTGTTTGATCTTAAAAAGTAAATTTTATTTATTTAATTTTTAAAATGATTATGAAAAAAATTAAACTTGCCTATTTCGGTTCTCCTAGCTTCGCAGCCGACCTTTTAGAAAAGTTAATCATCGACACTACAATTAATCAATTAATCGAAGTGGAACTTGTTGTTACCCAAGAAGATAGGCTTGTTGGTCGAAAACAGATCTTAACTCCAACTCCAGTAAAAAAAGTGGCAGAAAAATATAATTTAAAATTACTTGCCCCTCGAAGCTCGAAGAGCAAAGTGGGGGAAATTTCGAAATGCGATATTGCTCTCGTTTATGCCTATGGCGACCTTATACCAAAAGAGTTTTTAGACCTTCCTAAATATGGTTTTTGGAATATTCATCCTTCTCTACTTCCAAAGTATCGTGGCCCTGGACCAATCACCAACCCTTTGATAAATGGAGACAAAATAACTGGGGTAACGATAATTAAAATGGACGAAGAGATAGATCATGGCCCAATTATCGTTCAAGAAAGCTTGATGATCGGTGAAGACGATAAAAGACCGGATCTAGAAAAAAAGTTGACCGATTTAGGCTTTGA
>Ga0247841_10012090_pt1 | contig 11323 bp, 10 predicted proteins | sample LaCruzMarch2015__2_FD_192410 | JGI IMG/M metagenome (GOLD analysis project Ga0247841, IMG submission 192410) | Freshwater microbial communities from meromictic Lake La Cruz, Castile-La Mancha, Spain - LaCruzMarch2015_18m | ecosystem: Environmental > Aquatic > Freshwater > Lake | place: Spain...
ATGCAGCGTAGCACGTGAAATCACACTACCCGCCAAATGAACCGGTTCGAGCTCGGCGACCGGCGTTAAAACTCCGGTGCGGCCCACTTGGACAGAAATATCGTTGACGCGGGTAATGGCTTCTTCAGACTCAAATTTATAGGCAATCGCAAAACGGGGCGTTTTGCCCGTTGTCCCCAGAATATCTTGTGCACGTAAATCGTTTACTTTAATGACAATTCCATCAATTTCAAAGGGAAGGTCTGCTCGCAAATGATGAATTTTTTGCGCAAAATTCCATATCTCGTTAATGTTAGAGGCTTTAGAAAAATGATCGGGCTTGGAAACGGGAAAGCCCAAATCCCTCAAGTATTCCAGAGTCTCGAGCTGCGTATCTCGGGGCGACTGATCCTGCGCAATCGCATAACAAACAAGATTGAGTTTTCGTTTCGAGGCCTCACGAGAATCGAGGAGCTTCAACGAACCGGCCGCCGCATTGCGAGGATTAGCGAAAGGCTCTAACCCCTCCTCTTCGCGCTGTGCATTCAACGCGTGAAAGGTGGCAAGCGAAAGAAAAATCTCGCCGCGCACTTCCATGACATCGGGAATATTGTTTCCTGTAAGCTTCAAAGGAACCGATTTAATCGTCTTGATATTTTCCGTAACATCATCGCCGACTTGTCCATTACCGCGCGTCAAGGCATGAGAGAGGTGGCCTTTTTTATAGGTGATCGAGATGGCCGTTCCGTCCATTTTCAACTCGCAACAAAAATCCACCTCTTTTCTATCGAGCAATTTGAGAACCCGTTTTACGAAATCACCGAGCTCATTTTCTGAATAGGTATTACCAAGAGATTGCATAGGAACAAGATGAGCTCTCTGAACAAATCCCTTGGTCGCTCCCTCGCTCACACGCTGCGTTGGCGAGTAGGGCAATATCCAATCAGGATGCAATTTTTCAAAGCGAATCAGCTCATGCATTTTCTGATCATATTCAAAATCAGAAATGAGCGGCTTGCATTCATCATAATAGTGCTTATCGTGCTCGACCATCTCATCGACGAGTTTGATATATTCTTGCTGTGTATGAATTTGTTGCGCTCGTTCAGACAAAATCCACCTCAAAAACCATCGTTGCAAGTGGTGCTACGGTAACCATAAAGCCGGTGCTTTTAGTTAGACTCACTTCCCGATTGACTTGATCGGATCCACCATATTTTGCCGCATCGCTATTAAAAATTTCCCGAACTTCTTTCACTTGACTCATCTTGATCAAATAATTTGGCAAGGTTTCGGGTGCAAAATTATGAACGCATGCGAGATATTTGCCATCCGCTTTTCGCAAATAAGAAATCACACTGTGATCCGCATCCGAAAAATCGATCCATTCATAACCGGACCATTCAAAATCATGAACCCAAAATTCAGGATGCTGCAAATACAAATGATTCAGGTCCCGCACCATGTCATGCATCCCTAAATGAGGTTGATATTGCAATAAATACCAATCGATTGTCGATTTACAATCCCATTCTTTCCACTGCGCAAATTCGCCGCCCATGAAAATGAGCTTTTTGCCGGGATGACACATCATATAGCTGTACAAAAGCCGCAAATTGGCGAATTTTTGCCAATCCGGGCCAGGCATTTTATCGACTAGGCTCCGCTTGAGATGAACCACCTCATCATGCGACAGGACCGATAAAAATCGCTCTGAAAAAGCATATAACAAGCTAAAGGTCAAATCATTCTGATGATGGCGGCGATAAATCGGATCTTTTGAAAAATAACGCAGCGTGTCATTCATCCACCCCATATTCCATTTCAAATCAAAACCGAGCCCATCGGGATGAGAAACGCCTGTGAACGCGGAAGACTCCTCGGCGATCATTAATGCACAAGGAAACCGCTGATGGATAACTGAATTCAAATGCTTGATAAATTCAATTGCTTCGAGGTTATGATTGCCGCCGTAGCGATTGGGAATCCATTCTCCCGCTTTGCGCCCGTAATCGAGATAGAGCATAGAGGCCACCGCATCGACTCGCAAACCGTCAACATGCATTTTGTCGAACCAAAAAAGCGCGCTCGCGATGAGAAAATTGGAAACCTCAGTACGTCCATAATTAAAAATCGCAGTAAACCAGTGCGGATGGATCCCCTGCCTTGGATCCTCATGTTCATAAAGAGCGGTCCCATCGAATCGATTCAATGAATAATCGTCTGTTGGAAAGTGAGCCGGCACCCAATCGAGAATCACACCAATATTTTGGCTGTGAAGATAATCGACAAAGTACTGAAAATCCTCAGGAGTTCCGAAGCGGCTGGTTACAGCAAAAAAACCGGTCACCTGATATCCCCAGGACTCATCCAAAGGGTGTTCCAACACCGGCAGAAGCTCCACATGAGTAAATCCCATATTCCGGCAGTAAGAGGCCAAGTCATGCGCCACTTCGCGATAATTGGGAAATTCTTTTCCGTAATTGCGCCAAGATCCGATATGCACTTCATAGATATTCATCGGACCATTCAGATCGGATTTACGCCGCCGATCCATCCATTCCTGATCCTTCCATTGATATTGGTTCACATCAAAGACAATGGAAGCGTTTTGCGGACGCAACTCGAAGAAAAAGCCGTAAGGGTCGCTCTTCAAGCGCAAATCGCCGTGCTGTGTGCGGATTTCAAATTTGTATTTAGTCCCCGATCCGATTCCGGGAACAAATAGATCCCAGATTCCGGAGGATCCCAAGCTGCGCATGGGATTGGCTCTGCCATCCCAGTGATTAAAATCGCCAACGAGGGCAACTGTTTTCGCTCCGGGAGCCCAAACGGCAAATCGGGTTCCTTGCACACCCTGATGAACACACAACGACGATCCCAGCACCTGATAGAGCTCGTAATGAACCCCTTTATTGAATAAAAACAGATCGATCTCTCCGAGCGTCGGTGAAAAGACATAAGGATCGTGAGCCAAAAGACCCGATGCATGATAAATGCGATAATCCATTGCTTGTAAAGTGTCAGGAACTTCTATTTCAAAAAGACCTTGTTCCGATACACGATTAGCAGAAACAATCTGACCTTGAATTTCTAGAAAAACATCTGTCGCGCCGGGCCGCCAAAGACGAATCACCGAGATTATATCTTTGTGAAGTCCTAAAAATTGATGAGGGTCATGAGTCGATTCGTCAAAAAAGATCTTCTTCTCAACATTTTTATCGAACATTTTGATCATTTCCATAAAGGAAACGGTACATCAGAACAGCTATTTTTGGAATCTGTCTATAATATAAATTTTTCCAACCTCCAGATCCAATCGATCATCGATCGATTTTCTACAGCCCTTGTCCTGCATTCTGGATCGAATGCGAAAAGAGCAAAGAGGTTTAGGCAATTTCAAATGAATTTCAGCGTCATGCTCTGCATGAAAAATAACGCGCTGCAACATCCGTTTTGACCATTCAAAATCAAGAACTCCGATCCGGTCCAATCGCACTCCCGTCATCCGACCGGCATCAAATTCATTGCTTGGCAATAAAGCGATTTCCTTCTTTTTTTGAGCAACAAATAAAGAGCGAATCCGCTCTCCGGCATCGACAATAAGCGAACAAGGCGAGGCATGCGGATGAACTTGTTCATTTGCAAGAAGTCCTTGAAACTGATCATCAATGAGCCGCGGGCATAAAATTCCAAAAAAAGCAGCCAGCAAAAAGGGTTCAAATCCCTTATCCAATAGCTGCGCCATCTCCGAGGGTGCTTGAAGAGAAAATTCCGGAGTCCACTGAGATAAATGATAAAGAACGGGAAAAATCTCACAAAAGTCCTGTCGGCGCCAAACACTCTCCCAATCCTGCGCGCGATGGCTTCCGAGAGAGAGCCTTTCTGCGCTCACGTTTTCGCGAAAGGGGCCTTCCGCCTTCCAGGAATGATGGTCATTTTTATGAAGTGTTTGATCGCCGCAAACAATACCGGATGGGGGCGCTCGTTCAACCCATAACTCAATGGCCCCGTTCACGGCTTGCAAACGAAGACGAAATCGTCCTTCGATCGCAATCCCCCAGATCAAAACCGTTCCATTTTCCAAATCCTGCTGAACAGTAAATTCCTGAACAGGTCCATGCAAGTTTAAAGGAATTTCGATATAGCCGTCCGAAGATGCCCGCTCGCGATTACGGCAGCAAATTTTGGTTGGAAATGCCTGGATGGTCCAACAGGTTCGAGGCAATAGACAACTCGTACCGGGCAAATGAGAAAAAGGACGGTTACGCTGCGCAATGGAGATATTCATACGATTTTCCCTTTAAAACCCGTTGTAAGATTTTCTAATAATTTAACCTGTACCTCTTCATTAGGCCTGTGAGTGCCGCGAGGAACCTCGACCGACAAAAAATTCGCCGTATGGCCTGTCAGAACACCCTGTTCCCCATTTTCGAGAAGAACATCCATCGTTCGATTCAAAAATGATTCGCGCATCTCGAAAGCCGTCTTATCGGCGAGGCGGTGCAATTCATCCCTTCTCTGATGAATCACCGCAGAGGTCAAAATGCCCTCATAATGAGCCGCGCGCGTCCCCGATCGAACGCTGTAAGGAAAAATATGCACTTTTGCAAATTTGATCTGGCGGACCAGTTCGAGCGTTTCGGCAAAATCGGCATCGCTCTCACCCGGAAAACCCACAATGATATCCGTCGTAAAGGTAAAATCGGGATTGAATTGAACCAAGCGCTCCACGGTCTGCAGATAATTCGAACGATTATATTTGCGGTTCATCCGCTTTAAAATCACATCGGACCCCGACTGAAGGACGAGATGGAGATTCGGACAAGTACAGCGGCCATTTAATAGAATTTCAGCAAGTTTTTCATCCACATGCGTAGGGTCGATCGAAGAAAGCCGCAGCCGCACCAATCCTTCCAAAGAATCGATCTCGCGCACAAGGTCGGCCAGACTCATTCCATCCGCCTCATAATCGCCCAGATTGACTCCGGTTAACACAATCTCTCGAAAGCCATTGGCTATAAGAGTTTGAACCTCGCTAATAATTTCTGCGATTCCTCGAGAAAGGGAACGTCCTCGGGTAAATGGAATAATGCAATACGAACAAAATGAATTGCAGCCGTCTTGTACTTTGACAAAAGCGCGCGTATGCCCCTCGAACCGCTCAATGCCGCCCGAGCCAACTGTGCAATTGGGAACATCCGGAAATAAAAAAGAAATAAGCTGATTTTTGTTCTGATTTGGCAACACCTCGATCCGTTCATCGATGGCAAGCAGGGACTCTTTTGCGCTTTGGGCCATGCAGCCTGTCACAACAAGACGCGCTTGAGGATGTTGGCGGGCGAGCTTGCGAATCTGAGCGCGAGAAGACGAGTCGGCATGATCGGTGACAGAACAGGTATTAATGATGCAGAGATCCGCCTCCTCATCAACTGCCTGGACATACCCCACCTTACGCAGTTGATCCGAAAAGAGTTGCGATTCGTACTGATTCGTCCGACAACCCAGAGTGACAATTTGATATTTTTTCATCATGATATTTGCAAATAAATCTCTTTAGAAAATGGTATACACAAACCACTTGAAAAATCGGAATTTCGGCTGATTCAAAGCCAATTTTTAAGTCACGTTTGGAATATTATGCCACCACCCTGAATCATTAATCAATATTCACAAATTTGAAGAAACTCCTCCTTGATAAGAGGAGTTCTTCCGCGGCTTAGCGATGCGTTCAAAATTACAAAGAACCAAGCGAATTTTTGAAGCGTTCTACTACCTAACGATTGATCACAAAGATGCCGCGAATGTTGTACAAAATGTCCTTTTAAAAACAGGTCGATACACAATGGATAAAAGAAAATTGAGTTCGGTATATCTGCGCCTCACAAATCATTATTTCCTTTCAGATACTTGGCGAGTACAAGATCAAAATCCGATATATATTCCCGATTTTGTTGAACTCGATATTTTTCATATTCCTCACTAGCCTTGGCGCTAGCCATAGCATGAGAAATTTGACCAGCGTGTTGCAAAATTTGCTGATCGGTATAAGTAAGAAATTTCTCCACTTGCTTCAGCCAGTCTTTCATCGTCATGACTTGTCGGTTCAGAGCTCGGAGCTCGGCAAAATCGATAAACATATTCACTAACCGATCTAATTTAGAAACTTCTTCTTGATTCAGATAATTTTTCGCAATCGTAACATCGCTCTTTAAGATCTTTCCTTGGGGAGAGTTTTTCCAAGTAGTGAGCCCCATAAAAGGCTTGTTGCTATCCACTCGCTCATAAATGATCTCGGCAGCGGTTCTACCTGTAGTAGCAAAGTGAAGCTGGTTTTGAACAATCTGATAAAATAGCTGAGTTTCTTCGGCTTTACTCTGATAGTCGCTACTGCATTGTTCAAATACGTCTGAGATCTTCTGGTAGGCTCTCCGTTCACTAGCTCGAATTTCTCGGATTTTTTCCAGTAATTCATCGAAATAATCTTTTCCAAAAGCGCGCCCATTTTTCAACATCTGATCGTTGAGAACGAAACCTTTGACAATGAATTCGCGAAGAGTACTAGTGGCCCATATCCTAAAATGCGTAGCTTTCATCGAGTTGACTCGATACCCCACCGCAATGACTGCATCCAAGTTGTAAACCTCTATCTCACGTATGACTTGACGTTCTCCCTCCGTTTGAACTGTTTCCATTTTGGAAAGAGTTGCTTCTTCTCTCAACTCTTCACTGGCATAAATATTCTTCAAGTGTTTAGAAATCGCGGGTGTGTTTACTCCAAACAATTCAGCCATAGTCCGTTGAGTCAACCAGAAAGTTTCTTTTGCAAAAAAGACATCAGCTGTGACTTTCCCATCGGCTGCTGTGTAAAGAATGATCTGATTTTGTACTCGTGGCAAAGAGGCTTGTTCTTTCATATCTCTCTAAAAATTTTTAAAGAAATCGTATCATACTTTCCATGACCCTGCAAGGCATTGACTGAATGCTTTTTTAGAACCACTCGCGCGAATGCCCTTGATGCCTCAGCTCTCTCAAAAAAAATCGTGCAGGATTGAAAGGTGGGATAGTATCCGCATACTCCTACCATTCGATCGTTTTCCTTGGCAACATAGACAAAGGATGGTTGAAAATGACTTTGAAGATTGCCGAGAAGAAATAATGCCTGAGTTTCATGCAGCGTGAGATAAGCAATGAGCTCTTGGCGCACTGATTCTTGATTTATGTCGAATTGAGTAATTTCCAAATGCGTCTTCATTTTTTAGCAGGATCTATGTTTTTAATAAAATTAACAGTCGTATAAATCTTTTTATAGCCCAACTTTTCATGAAACAAAATACTGTCGTGGTTCCAATCCAAAGCATCAGATCCTATTTGAGAGCATCCATGATCTTTCACCCACTTTTCGCCGATTTTAACAAGCTCGCAAGCAACACCTTTTCTTCGATATGCTTCTTTCACATAGAGGCCTTCCAAAAATCCAACCGGTCTTGATCTGGCTCCGTTGACAATATTGCGAAGCGACACAGTCGCAAAACCAATTGCTTCTTTATTTTTTCGGCACATGTACCCGATCTCATCGGATGCGTTCAAAATACGATAAAATAGTTTAACCAATTCATCATCGGTCTCTTCTGGCCACAAAGCCAATGCCATTATGAGAAAGTCATTTAAATCAGAGTGAACAAAATTTGCGATATCCATGGGCGCTACACACCTTTTAATCTTTGCTTATTTGGTTTAAAAGGTTTCCTTCTTCCTCGCGAGTTAACCCGACTTCCATGGTTCGATCTATTCTTTGATCATCCCAGTTCAATGTATCTGAAATCGTCTCAGAAAGAGGTCGATAGGACAGACCTTTATCTTGAGCTTTCCGACAATCAATATTAAACAGACCAAGCTTGTTACTATTACTTGGAAGCCAAAATGGGAGTTTACTCCAATCATCAACGTGTCGATCAATTAAAAACCGTTCGTCTACCCAAACTAGATCTGCTTTTTTTCTGGCAAATTGACTGCATTCATTGATAAATGTCTCCAAGCTAAGCTCTTCTTTTGGTCCTGTGGCGTTATATGTGCCGACTGACCGCTCTTCGACCATCTTCACTATCCATTTTGCCAGATCTCGCACATCAATCAATTGGAGTTTTTGGTTTGGCGTATTCGGGATTAATACTTTACCTCCTTCAGCAAGGCGTCTCACCCAGTAGGTAAATCGATCGGTCGGATCGTACGGCCCCACAATCAAACCGGGTCGTATGATTAATGAGTTATCTGGAAAATAGGTTTTGATTACTTTTTCACATTTTGCTTTGAAAGACCCATAAGTTTCATCTGTTATTTCCTCACTTCTAACATTACATTTTAATTTTGCTAAAGACGAATCTTCATCAATAGAAGGTTGATTAAAATCATCATAAACACTAATCGTCGAAATAAATGTATAATGGTTTGTTGCTTGAGCCAAAATCTTTGAAGAAGCCCCGACAACTCTAGGAAGATAACCGCAAGTATCAATGACAGCATCCCATTTTCGTTCTTCTAACGCCTTTAAATCACCATAGCGATTGCCGTGAAGTTCTTCCACCCCAGGAAAAGAAAAACCATGTTCATTCCCTCTAGTAAAGTGAGTAACTTTATGACCATGGCTCAACAATTCGTTAGTCAGATGAGGACCTATAAAAGTAGTGCCGCCCAAAATCAGAACTTTTAAACCCTCTTCTTCAGGCTTCTTATCTTGAGCAAAAAGATTGAAACACACTAAACAAACAACAACAACGCTGTAAAATGATTTCATTTAACGCCACCATTTATATTGCAAATACTATATTCGGTTTTTGATATTCGATACAAAACAAATGGAAAAAAATCCATCAGTTTGGGGTCGGAATAGAAGAATCTCCTCCCAGAAAGGAGGAGATTCTTCCGCCGCTCAGGGAGGCGGTGCGGCTGACGCCGCTTTCCGCGTTATCATATAGCTTGCTTTGACCCACTCCTGAAGAGGTGGATTGCAGCAAACGATGCATTCAATATACGCAAGAGCAGATCCTTGGGTAATGAGGACCTTGGAGCGGGATCTCTTGAGCCATGAATTCAACGTCTATAGCTAGGTTTATGTTGCATTAAGTCATTTATAGTCAATGATATAAATAAACCTGACCAGTTATAAACTACCAAAGTTTTAATCTTTACCTTGGAAATCCACCAAAAATATAGCAATTTTGGTTTGTAAAACGACCAAAAACGAACGGATTTTACCTGTCCTTCATAATGGCGTTTGAACATTCCGAGTTGGGCGATCAGCTTTTCTTCGTAATAAGAAGAATGATCAATATGAAAATAATTCAGAAGAAAGCTTTTTCGGATGGAGCCACACAGCGATAATTTCCTGTCCTTCCATAGTAGCAATGCAATTTGGAGCGAATTCGATCAACTGCTTATTCTTTATGTTTGGACTTCCAATGCAAACCCAACCTTTTTTCTTATTAATAAAAATTGGCCATCTTTCTGTTTCGTTTATAATGACAAATTACAATCTTTGCGAACCATCTTGAATAAATCAATCATTGACTTTCATCCATGCGTTTTTTGGTATTCCATAATCTTCCCAAGCGCATTCCATGGCAATTTCTAATGTATCCTGAAGATAATCACGTATACATTTATTATCTTCAAATACATAAAAATAATATCCGGCTAGTTGGTCGTATTTAATTTCGAAATATCGATTTTTTAAAGATTCACAATTGGCGCGCCATTTCATGATTATTCCTTTGAAAAATAATAACGATGTTTAATGCCTTCATCAACCCATCTGCCGTTCGGTTTTTGCTTTTCTATGTGAAAGTGAGGATTAAAACCATGAGTATTGTTGACATCGAAACGTATCTTCTTATCTCCTTGCACCAAAATTAAATCATTATCCGCATTCATTATGATTTTGCCCTTGCCACCGAAACATTCATCTATAGCTCTAACGGCATTGTTGATTTTTTTCAAATCTAAATCTTGTGAATCGTTAGTCGATCTAACGAATGACAATGATTTAGCTGAGGGCAAGCGGAAATTCGATGAAGCAGCCGTTTCTCCAGCACGAACCATTCCCGCGGCTCCCATCGTTCCGGCTAAACTAATCCCGTTATCGATGAAGCTTGCCGTTTGTGAGGACAATCCAGCTCCCTGGAGGAGCTGGCTGCTGACAGTATTGAATTCATCCCCGCAAATCGCCGTTTTCATTCCTGTGATGAAGTGATCCATACCGTGAATCATCGCGGCACATCCGATAATGGCGCTGAAATCATCCGATGCGAGGATTGCCGCTCCTCCGGCTATCGTTTCGCAAAGACCGCCTATGGCTTGAATCGCTCCCTGAGTGTGAGGGCTATAAAAAGCATCTCGGGCCGTCTCTAAAATGCCGGTGTGTCAAAATCAAACGACAGCAGCTTATCTTTTTTGCTGTCGGTCAATCCCTCTTGTGAATGTTCGTGGGGAAGATTCTCCGACGGTTGGGATGGCGTGTCTTTTTCAATGAGATCTTCTTCGGGTTTGACAAAAATCAAGCCTAAACAAAAGTTTTCGGCGTTTTAGTTCGCAAATAAATACCTTAGCTTTCCTTCACTAAAATATTTTATTTTGGCTCCTTTCGGTATTAACTTTATAAGTTTTTTTGTGATTTCTATACCTTGTGTGTCTAATTTTTCAATTTGAGCACATCTTTTTTTTCTTTCTTCGTTATCTAGTGGAATGATTTCGCGGTATTCATTATGCCATGAAGTGAATTCATTAATGAAATCGATTGGCAAATCTAAATCATTTAGAGAAATTTCTCCTTCAAACTCATCACGAATACCAGAACCGGTATAATCGGGCATGATTATAAGGTATTTCATTACTTTGCTCCGTTGAACGTTCGATGAAAAATTGTTTTAGTTTTGGGGTCAACTCCAATTTCGTAAACACCATCTTTACTGTTCAGTGTGCCATATTTTTTATATAAAAAAGTTCCGTTTGTTTGGGTAATTGGCTCTGTTTTTAAAATTTCTCGGTCGAACGAATGTGGAAAATTATGAGCCTTGGGATCCTGCAAAGCCCTGACCCTTATTCGGGGATGATATGCAAGGTTATCTAATTCTGTAGGTAGTTGATCGACTCTTGATATAATTTTTGAGATTTCATTCGATGAAAAATTTAGAGTCGAAGCAGCCGTTTCTCCAGCACGAACCATTCCCGCGGCTCCCATCATTCCGGCTAAACTAATCCCGTTATCGATGAAGCTTGCCGTTTGTGAGGACAATCCAGCTCCCTGGAGGAGCTGGCTGCTGACAGTATTGAATTCATCCCCGCAAAT
>Ga0247841_10012091_pt1 | contig 11322 bp, 6 predicted proteins | sample LaCruzMarch2015__2_FD_192410 | JGI IMG/M metagenome (GOLD analysis project Ga0247841, IMG submission 192410) | Freshwater microbial communities from meromictic Lake La Cruz, Castile-La Mancha, Spain - LaCruzMarch2015_18m | ecosystem: Environmental > Aquatic > Freshwater > Lake | place: Spain...
ATCGATAGGTTATAGTGTTTTGGACGAGTCAGCAAAATTCTTCGGAGGTTTTATGATTGCAGGCTCTTCTCTTTTAGGTCTGCCCGGTTTTGTAGCAGGTTCTTTGCTTAAAGGGTATGCTCTTTACGGGTTTGCGCAAATAGGAGTAAGAACCATATATGCAGCATCAACGAAAAAACCAATAGGACTGCTTTCTCTGGAAGCCATTGACCAATTGAACTATTACATGTTTCCTGAAAACCTGGAACATCATGAATCAGAGAAACTTTATTTCAGGCTAACTCAGAAATTTGCTTTGCAGCAGAGATATATAGGAAAAAAAGGTTTTTTCAATAAGATAAACTATTTTTTGGAAGACATAACTATAATGAATGACTACAGATGATTAATTTATTCCGCCATTATAACTATTAAAGCTTGCTCCGAATTCTATCATTTTTGCAGCATGCTCAATAAGCACATCTTCATTTTTCTGGAGATAAAAATAAGCATGTATTCTCGCGACATCATCCAGAACCGAGTCTTTATTAACTTTTATTATCTGCTTTCTCTTTTTTACCCCGAATTCTATCAATTCAGGCTCTTCTCCTTTCTCGATTCCGTGCTCTCTTGAAAGTTTATAGTCCAGGTTGAATTCATTCTGAAAAAGCCCTTTTTCATCAGGAAGTTTTATAATTCCCTCTTTGTAAAAGCCGTTTTCTTCCATAAAATAAACAAGAAATTCAGGCAGAAAATCGCAATTAAAAGTTTTATATTCAATTTTTATCATTTTCTCAGCAGGGTTTACAATCTCAAGCATATCCCTGAACCTAAATCTTTTCAGTCTTGTCATTCTGTCACCTTCAAAAAACCAAAAGAAACTCTTTTGGGTTATTCACCCTCTTTTTTAAAAATTATGGATAAATTATATAAATAGTTTTTGCTGTTTCAATATGTAGTTTAGCAAAGCTTAAAAACCTCCTGTTATTATATATATAAAATGGCAAAGAAATGCAGGAAATGCGGAGTTCCTTTGGAAGGTTTTGGCTTTAAGATTGCCTCAAAATTGTTTGGAGTGCAGCCTTCTAAAAAGAAAAAAGGGCTCTGCAATAAATGCGAGAACAAAAAATAGAAACAATTTTAAGATATTAATTAATTCTATTCTCTTAAGATGGAACCATACATTGAAAAACCTTATGACAGGGAATTTGATGCAGAAGTTGCTGAGGTTAATCAAGACAAATTTGTTGTTTTAGATTATACTTTGTTTTATCCTAACTCAGGAGGGCAGCCCTGCGATACAGGAGAGATGATTAGAGGCTCTGATGTATTCAAAGTTGTTTTTGCTGGAAAATTCTCTGGAAAAGTAAGCCATGAAGTTGATAAACCCGGATTAAAAGTTGGGGACAAGGTTCATTGTAAAATTGATTGGGACAGAAGATACAAGTTAATGAGATATCATACTGCAGCACATATTTTATCAGGATTGTTGTTCAAAGAAACTGGCGCAAATATTACAGGGAATCAATTGAATCTTGACAAAACAAGGATTGATTTTGCTGTTGATACTTTTGACAGGGAATTGCTTGGTTCATTTGAGACAAAATTCAATGAAATAGTTGATAAAGCTTATGAGGTAAAATCAGAAATTATAACCCGGGAAGAAGCAGAGCAAATGCCTGACTTAGTTAAACTGGCAAAAGGCTTGTCTCCGGAAATCAAGGAAATCAGAGTTGTTAATATAGAAGGCTTTGACAAGCAGGCATGCGGAGGAACTCATGTTAGAAATGTCAAAGAAGTGGGACATATAGAAATTATTGGCATGGAAAATAAAGGCAAGAACAACAGAAGGATTTATTTTAGGTTTAAGGAGTGAATATTTCTTATTCAAATATACTTTTTAAATCTTCAAAATCAGTTGTTATTTCTGCATTAAACTCATGTTTATTTAGATTTCTTTTAAACTTACAATTTCCCAGGTCTATTATTTTAGCAATTCCGCTTGGTGAAATAATTATATTACGTTCTTCCACATCCAGTCTAGCTACTCCTAAATCATGAAGATCATTGATGGTATTTTTTAATTGTTTTTTAAATTTATCTTTATTTATTTTTGTTACATAAGAAATTTCTTGGCCTTCTGCGTATTCCTTCAAAATAGCAATATGCTCGTTTTTAATTACTCCATAGTCTTTTACTAAATGAGTTATGCCTTCGACATCTTTTGACATTTCAAGAACTTCTTTTTCTATATCTATATGTCTTCTTTCCCAACTTTGAGTATAATCAAATGCTTTTAGTATGTAATCAATATTGTTTTTTCTAACATGATATACAGGTCTATTAATATAGCCTAAAGCTTCAACATATTCAAGTTCATAATCAATTACTTTTACTATTTTTTTATGTATGTCCATAAAATTTGTAAGGTTTAATGATTTATAAATCTTTCTATTTTTAACTACTACTAAGTTACACATAATATCCACTAGACATTCTATCATAATACTTTTAAATAGCTAAAATATCTAATATGCTATGGTTGATTTCCAGAAAGTTCCATACAAAAAGGAAGAAATTCTTAGTGCACTGCATCCATTGGTTATTGAATGGTTCAATAAAACTTTCAAGGATTTTTCAGAGCCGCAGAGGTTTTCAATAGTAAATATACACCAAAGGGAAAACACCCTAATAAGCAGTCCGACAGGTTCTGGAAAAACATTAAGCGCTTTTCTTAGCATAATTAGCGAATTGACATATCTTTCTGAATCTAACATGCTTAGTGATGATGTTCATTGCATATACATCAGCCCGTTAAAAGCTCTTGCAAATGATATTGAGAAAAATCTCAATGAGCCTTTGAAAGGAATAAAAGAAATTGCAGAAAAACAGGGCAAAAAAATCAATGTAAGGGTTGCAATAAGAACAGGAGACACTTCTGCTTCTGAAAAATCATCAATGCTGAAAAAAACACCGCATATTTTAATTACAACTCCTGAGAGTTTGGCAATAATTCTCTGCGCGCCTAAATTCAGGGAAAAATTAAGGCAGGTTAAATGGGTTATTATTGATGAGATTCATGCAATAGCCTCGAGCAAAAGAGGAGTTCATTTGTCTTTAAGCCTTGAAAGGCTTCAGAATCTTGCTAATTTTACAAGAATAGGCTTGTCTGCTACTGTTTCTCCTCTAGAGGAGATTGCCAAGTTTTTAGTCGGAATAGAAGATGTAAGAAAGGAAAAATACAGGACATGCAGGATAGTTGATACTCAGTTCATAAAAAAGCTTGACCTGAAAGTTTTAAGTCCTGTGGAAAATTTAGTTAAAAGTTCCCATGAAGAAATGCACAGGGAAATGTACGAATTAATTAACAATCTAGTTCAAAGCCACAAAGCAACATTGGTTTTTACCAATACCCGGGCAGCAACAGAAAGAGTTGTTCATCACCTGAAAGATAAATTTCCAAAAAATTATACTGGAATTATTGACACAGAAACAGGAAAGATCGGAGATTCTATCGGAGCCCATCACGGCTCTTTGAGCAAAGACCACAGATTAAACATTGAAAACAGATTAAAACAGGGAAAAATAAGATGTGTTGTTTGCTCCACTTCTCTTGAACTGGGAATTGACATTGGTTATATTGATTTGGTTATTCTATTGGGAAGCCCCAAGTCTGTTGCAAGAGCATTGCAGAGAATAGGGCGTTCGGGGCATAAATTGCATGATGAAGCAAAAGGAAGAATAATTGTTTTGAACAGGGATGATTTAGTTGAATGCTCTGTTCTGCTGAAAGCTGCATTGGAGAAAAAAATAGACAAGATTTCTGTTCCCCAAAACTGTCTTGATGTTCTTGCCCAGCAGATATTTGGAATGGCGATTGAAGAATCACAGGCATTGGAGCAGGTTTTCTATACTATAAAACGAAGTTATTGTTACAAGAATATTGACAGGAAAGATTTTGATTCTGTTATAAGTTATCTTGCAGGGGAATATACAACACTTGAAGACAGGCACGTTTATGCAAAAATATGGCATGACAAGGAAACAGGAATGATTGGAAAAAGAGGAAAAATGGCTAGGGTTTTGTACATGACAAATATCGGAACAATTCCTGACGAAGCTCATGTTTTGGTAAAGATTGGAGAGATGGTAATAGGCGCTATTGATGAAGGATTTTTAGAGAGACTAAAAAGAGGAGATATTTTTGTTCTCGGAGGAAACAGCTACGAATTCTTATTTTCAAGAGGAATGACTGTTCAGGTAAAAGCATCTGTTAACAGGCCTCCGACTGTTCCGTCATGGTTTTCAGAGACACTACCGTTGAGTTTTGATTTGGCTCTTGAAATACAGAGATTCAGGAAATTAATGTCTGAAAAATTCAGCTCTGAAAAATCAAAAAAAGAAATTCTTGAATTCATAAATACCTATCTTTATGTTGACCATTACGGGGCAAATTCAATCTATGAATATTTCAGGGAGCAGTATTTATTTCTTGAAATACCGCATGAAAAAAAATTACTGGTCGAGCATTATTCCGACGGAAAAAACAAATATGTTGTTTTCCATTCAGTGTATGGAAGAAGAGTAAATGATGTTCTTGCAAGAGCTCTGGCTTTTGCTGTTTCAAGACTGCAGCACAAGGATGTTGAAATAAGCGTTACTGACAATGGCTTTTATCTTATGTATAAAGGAGATATTCAGGTACTGAGGGCATTTACCCAGGTGAAAAGCAAGGATTTGAGAAAAATAATGGAGCTTGCTCTGGATAATACTGAGATTTTAAAGAGGAGATTCAGGCACTGCGCTGCAAGAGCACTGATGATTTTGCGCTCTTATAAAGGAAGAGAAAGAACAGTTGGAAGGCAGCAATTGTCCTCGATGCTGCTGATAAATGCTGTCAAAAGAATTTCGAATGATTTTCCAATTTTGAAAGAAGCAAGAAGGGAAGTTATGGAAGATTTGATGGACATAGACAGCGCAAAAATAGTTCTTGAAGAGATTGAGCAGGGAAAAATAAAACTTAAAGAAGTCTTTACAGACCTGCCAAGTCCATTTGCTTTTAATCTGGTTGCAGAAGGCTATACAGATATCATGAAGATAGAGGACAAAGTTCAGTTCCTTCAGAGAGTCCACAGCCAGATTCTTGCAAAAATTGCATTGAAGGAGAAAGAAAAAGAAGAATAATCTTATTTGATTTATCTTATCTGATTTAAAATATTATCATTCTATTGTAGTTATAAAACAAAGTATTTATATAGTGATTATTATTATATTTTTTTAAAATGGGGGGACTTGAAAAAAAGATTGTTAAAAATATTATTGTAGCAACAGGTTGCACAGTTTTATTTTTATCTTCATATCTTCTTAGCGGTTGCAGTACCGCACAGGTTAATACTTCTTTTAATTCAGGAATTTCTGAAGTTCCAAAAACAAATCTTTTGTATATTGAGAATAATCAAAATTTAGGAAATAATGTTTTTTTTATTCCACCTTTTTTGACAGGAGGAACTGCATCCGAAGAAACTACGAAAGACATTTCAGAAATGTCAAATGAAGAAATAGATGCTTTGATTCAGGACAAAATACAATCCAAACAGTACTATAAAGATACTGGTTACGTTATAACTGGATTTGGAAATAAAATTCCAGGCGGCATTGCATTAACAGTGGATGATTGCGGGGCATCAAAATATGCTCTTGACATGATTGAAAAAGACAATGAAGTGAGGGCTGAAATGGGCCTGCCGCCAAATCATATAACTTTTCTTCCTATTGCCGAGTACTATGACAACAATAAAATAATTGATGTATACCAATATGCTTTGGAAAACGGGCATCTTTTTGCAAATCACACTTATAAGCATCCTATGCTAAGAAAAGCAAGTAATGAACGTATAGTTTCTGAAATAATAAACTCCCAGGAGAAGTTCAAAGAGAAATTTGGATTTGACATGCTTCCTTATATGAGGCCTCCTGGAGGTAACTGGGACGGAAGAGTATGTGAAATAGCAAAACTTTGCGGCATTGAACATATTCTCATGTGGAACAGGAGTTTTGCAGATTGCGCAACTCAGGCAGATGGCACGCCCGTCACAGCTTCTTATTGCATAAAATATATTAGTGGAGTAAAGGAAGGAGACCTTGTTTTATGTCATTGGCGTCAGAATAGTATTGATGCGATGCCTTATTTCCTTGATTTACTCAGGGAAAGAGGTTTGACTTCTTATACCCTTTATGATTATTTGGGTTCTGAAAATCAGCTCTGATTTTATTAAACTATTTTAATTTAAATATAATTAGTTTCTCTTTGATTTCCAAACCGAACGGTTTTATTATTTCACTGGACATAATCCCACTAAATTTATAAACCTATTTTCTTTCATAGTTTTTATGAAAGGTTTTATTGTTTATCCAACATACAGGCTTGTTGATAACAAGGCTCTTGTTTATTTATTCGGCAGACTGGAAAACGGAGATTCTTTTCTGACAATAAATGAATTCAAGCCTTATTTCTTCATAAAAAAAGAGGATGTTGAAAAGCTGAAGAAATTAAAGACTGATGTAAAATATGCTGTTGAAGAATCTGATTTCAGGAACTTTAAAGAGGAAAAGGTTTCTAAAGTTATTTTAAATATTCCGAGAGATGTTCCTTCATTAAGAAAAGAACTAGAGGAGAAAAAGGTTGAATGCTATGAGGCAGACATTCGTTTTGTTTACAGGTTCTTAATAGACCATAATATTAAAGGAACAATGGATATTGAAGGAAATTACAAAAAAGGAACCCATGTGAACCGAATATTTCAGGAGCCGAAATTAAAGCCTGCAGAGTATGAGCCAAAGCTAAAAGTTCTTTCAGTGGATATTGAGACTGACATGAATGCCCAGGAAATTTATTGCATTTCAATGGTTTATGACCATCATAAAAAAGCATTGCTAGTTTCTGAAACTGAAGTAGATAATGCAGAAACTTTTGAAACAGAAAAAGAGATGCTTGAAAAATTCAAGGAAGTGATTATCGGGATTGACCCTGATATAATAACCGGCTGGAATCTGATTGATTTTGATTTGCTGAAAATAAAAGAAAGATTTGACAAATACAAGATTGAATTTTCAATAGGAAGGGCAGAATGGCCTGCTTCTCTGAGAATACAATCAGAATTCTTCAGGGATTCATCAGCAGAAATACCTGGAAGAATGGCTCTTGACGGAATTCATCTTTTAAAAACATCTTTTGTAAGGCTTGAAGATTATAAATTAGGAACCGCTGCAAAAGTATTCCTGAATGAGAAAAAACTGATTGACGAAGAAAATAAAGGAGAAGAGATAGAAATAATGTACAAGAAGCATCCTGAAAAGCTGGTTGAATATAATATTAAGGATGCGCAGCTAGTTCTTGATGTATTGAACAAAAACAAAATCATTGAACTGACAATTGAGCGTTCTTTACTGACTGGAATGCAGCTCGATAGAGTAAAAGCATCAATCGCATCGCTTGATTCTCTGTATCTCAGGGAAACAAGAAAAAGAAAATATGTCTGCCCTTCTGCAAATTTCAATGAAAGCGATGAGCAGATTAAAGGAGGATTTGTAAGAGATTCAACACCAGGAATTTATGATTTTATTGATGTATTTGATTTCAAGAGCCTGTATCCCAGCATAATAAGGACATTTAACATTGATCCTTTGTCAATGGACCCAAAAGGAGAGATAAAAGCTCCAAACGGAGCAAGGTTCAAGAATACAAACGGAATTCTGCCTGATTTGATTCAGCATTTATGGGAGCAGAGAGACAAGGCAAAGAAAAGAAAAGATGAGATTGCAAGTTTTGCAATAAAGATTCATATGAATTCTATATTTGGTGTTACAGCAAACCCAACCTGCAGGTTTTATTCTCTTGAAATGGCCAATGCAATAACCCATTTCGGCCAGTTTATTGTAAAGAACACTGCAACTGAAATAGAAAAACTTGGCTATAAGGTGATATACGGCGATACTGATAGTGTGTTTGTAGAAACCAAAGCAGACAATATAGATGAAGCAAAGAAAACAGCTGATAAGATACAGAAATATATCAATGATTTTTATGAAGAATGGACAAAGAAAAATTACAAGAGAAAAAGCTTTCTTTATCTGGAATTCGACAAATGTTTTGTAAGATTTTTAATGCCTCGAATCCGAGGATCTGAAGTCGGAGCAAAAAAAAGATATGCTGGCCTGGTTATTGAAGACGGAAAAGAGAAAATTGAATTTACTGGTTTGGAATTTGTCAGAAGAGACTGGACTGATTTGAGCAAGAAATTCCAGATGGAGATGTTCGACAGGATATTCCACAAAAAAGAGGTTGCTGAATACATAAAAACATTTGTTAATGATCTGAAAAAAGGCAAATACGATGATTTGCTTATTTACAGGAGGTCAATAAGAAAATCGCTTGCAGAATACACTAAAACAACTCCTCCACATGTGAAGGCTGCAAGAAAATTGGGTAAGATAACATCCAACATAATCAGCTATGTCATGACTGTCAACGGTCCAGAGCCGATTCAGAACAATAAAAGCAAGATTGATTATGAGCATTATATTGACAAGCAGATAAAGCCGCTTGCTGACTCTGTTTTAGTTTTCTATAATATTAAATTTGATGATATTCTGAAAGGAAACAGGCAGACGAGTCTGTTTAAGTACGGATGAAAAGCTAGTTTATATTTCTAAGAAGAAGATTTATATATCAAATATCTCTATTTTATACATAATGGTTTTGAGACAATTAACTAAGGAACAAGCGAAAGAAGAAGCTATACAAAAATTAAAGATGCTTGTTGAAGACTTTAAAACAAATCGTGATAAATATAAATCACTTTCTGAACCTGATATCGAGACAAAACTTGTCGAGGAATTATTTCTTGGTGTTCTTGGATGGTCAAAAAATGATTTTGAAAAACAGCCAAACGTAAGAAGAGGGGATAAGCGAGGAAGAGCAGATTATGCTTTTAAAATTGGAGAAAAAATCGTCTTTTTTTTAGAAGTTAAGAAAGTCGGAATTCCTTTAGATAAAGAAGCAGATAAACAGGTTGTTTCTTATGCATTGTCCAGAAAGAATGTTCCATTTGCTATATCTACAAATTTTGAACAGATGAAAATATTTTGTGTTGAACAAGATAAGGCATATAACAATGTATTTAGAGTTTTCAGAACTCCTGAAGAGTATTTAACAAAAATGCAAGACTTACTTCTTCTTTCGAAAGAATCGTTTGAAAAAAATGAATTATTGTCGCAAGCTGAAGCGGAAGACAGATTGAAGAAGAGAATCACAATTGATAAAATGCTTTTAGAGGACTTAATGGATATACGAAAATTAATTGCGGATGATATTGAAAAAAGATATCCTGATAAGTACAATATAAATGAGCAAGATGAGATTGTTCAAAGAATTATTGATAGGCTAATCTTTATCAGACGAGCAGAAGATATTGGTATACAGCCAAACGATTTAAGACTTGAAGATATAAAACATCTTTCAGGAGATAAAGCATATCCAAAATTAAAAGAGATTTTCAAAGAATACAATTCAGCATATGATGGTGGCTTATTTGATCCGAACTATGACAATGACTGTGATAAAATAATAATTGATGGCGAAAAAATAAAAAAACTTATTTATTTGCTTTATGAATCAAAAGATGGATATATCTATAATTTTGATTGGATTGATGCAGATGTTCTCGGACAAGTTTACGAGCAATACCTTGGAAAGATTCTTGCTCAGACAAAATCAGGAAAAGCTAAGTTAAAAGAAGGACAAGCACATAGAAAGGAGCAAGGCATTTATTATACACCGACATACGTTGTTGATTACATTGTCAAGAATACAGTTGGAGAATTATTAAAAGATAAGAAAGTTGATCCTACCAAAATAAAGATTCTTGACCCTGCATGCGGTTCAGGTTCATTCTTGATTAAAGCGTATGATTATTTAGCAAAACATATAATAAACAAAGGAGATGATGCAGGTCAATATAGATTGGATGAACAGGGACATTATTCTGTAAAAACTGAAATTTTGAAAAATAATATCTATGGTGTTGATTTGGATCAGAAAGCAGTTGAAATCACAAAATTAAATTTATTGTTGAAAGCAGCAGAGAAAAACAGAAAGCTTCCTAAAGAAGTAGATTTACATATAAGGCATGGAAATTCTCTAATTGATGATGAAACTGTTGCTGGTTCAACTGCTTTCAAATGGGATGGTGATTTTAAAGAAGGAAGTTTCGATATTGTGATTGGGAATCCACCATATATAAGGAATACTGAATTACCTGAAAAGGACAAGAAATTTTTCAATTCGGAATACGAAAGTGCTTATAAACAGTATGACATACTGGTCTTATTTTTTGAGAAGGCAATAAAAATTCTAAAGAACAAAGGTTATTTTGGCTTCATAACTTCAAATAAATTTATGGCGAGTGAATATGGTAAAAAATTAAGAGACGTTATTTTAAAGAAATGTACGAAAATAAAGTTTATTGATGTCTCTAATTTGAGAGTTTTTAAGGATGTATCTACATATCCTGTAATAACTATTTTTCAAAAAAGTGATGAGACCAAATCATCAAACGATGTTATAATGTTTAAAACAGTCAGAGAGAGTTCGCAAATATTTGAAAAAAATAACTTTACAATAATACACAAAATAAAAATCATAGAATTAGGAGATAATTCTTTTTTGGAAGATGTTGGTAGTTTAAAGCATGACATAATAAAGAAAATTGATGCAAATGGAACGAAAATAGAAAACTTATTTAGTTGTCAGAGAGGAACACAGAAAAATAAAATACAAATAGTTGAGTCCCCAGCCATTAATTGTATTTTATCGAAAGGTGTGGATAGATATTCTCCAAATGTTTCAAAAGACGTTTTTGTTGTATCTAATCTGCAAGATGCGATTCTTTCTGAAGAAAAAATACTTATTCCAAGGACAGTTCTTAATGTCAGAGCCGCTTACGATTCTGGAAATCATTTTATAATGGATAGGATATATTTTCTAATACCTAAAGAAAAATCTAAATTTATGAAAACTGCCCTTGCTATATTGAACTCAAAGTTAATCGATTTCTACTATAAATTCAAATTTGGTAGCACTCACGTAGCAGGGGGTTACTTGGATTTAAATGGCGTTCAAATAGAAAGTATACCTATCATTTTAAAGGAATCACAAGAATTAAATAAGCTTGTTGACAAAAATATAGATTATCACACTCGGTTAAACCAGTTTGGAGATAAACAAACTTCTGAAAGAGCAAAAATTGAAGAAGAAATAATGAAATTAGACAATGAAATAGATGA
>Ga0247841_10012092_pt1 | contig 11322 bp, 9 predicted proteins | sample LaCruzMarch2015__2_FD_192410 | JGI IMG/M metagenome (GOLD analysis project Ga0247841, IMG submission 192410) | Freshwater microbial communities from meromictic Lake La Cruz, Castile-La Mancha, Spain - LaCruzMarch2015_18m | ecosystem: Environmental > Aquatic > Freshwater > Lake | place: Spain...
AGAATACTATATATTGCCTTCCTGGCCCTTCCCTTCTTTTGGTCCTGCACGGAATCAATAATGGACGAGATCAATGAGAACGTAAATGATCCGGGCAACATGGAGAGCCGGCTCATAATAACCGACGCCATGACCTCAAGCGCTTTCCAGGTGGCCGGCGGTGACTTTTGTTACTATGCCTCAATATACATCGAGCATAACACGGGGACATGGGGGCAGTTTTACAATGCCGATATAAGAGCGGCGCAGCCTTCAGGCTCAACCACCTACAACAACACGTGGAACTCGGTATATGCAAACCTGTACAGTCTAAAACTGGTGAGGGAAAAATGTTCCGAAGGAGGCTCCGAGGAGGGGAACTACCACACTCTGGGGATAGCCCAGACCCTCACTGCCTACAACCTGGCAACACTAACCGATGTAATGGGTGATGTTCCATGGAGTGAAGCCATCCAGCCGGGGGTAATCTACACGCCCGTACTTGACAAACAGGAGGAAATTTATCAGGACATTTTCAGCCTGCTCGATGATGCAATTGAAAACCTTGACAAAGCGTCAGTCTTTCCCTCACTGGGCAGTCAGGATCTCATCTATAACGGCGATATTGAAAAATGGAAAAAATTTGCCTATGGCCTTAAGGCACGATACAAGATGCGTTTGTCGTTCAGAACCCCGGCATACGATGAAGTTATCGCTCTTGCAAATCAGTCATTCACATCTGCAGTCGAACAGGCACAGTTCAATTATAATGGAAACACAGCGCAAAGCCCTTTCTATTCCATGTTTCAGGACCGCGACTATTACGGAGCCAGCCAGAGTCTGCATAACAAGCTTACCGAAAGGAACGATCCGAGGGATGATGTATTCTTCACAACCTATCCGGGTACCGGTGAAGACCTCGTATTTGCTCCCAACGGAACCTCAAACCAGATACAGGGCTATTATTCCATTTCTGCAATAAGTACAATAACTGCTCCCACTTACCTGCTGAGCTATCATGAACTCGAATTTCTGAAAGCTGAAGCATTTGTCCGCATGAACAATCTTCCTGAAGCTGAACAGGCGCTGAAGAGTGCAATGGGAGCAGCATTTCAGAAAGTGAATATCGGCCTTACTGCCACTGCTGCAGGAGATTATTTCAGTTCCAACGTAAAAGCCAAATTCGATGCCAATCCTCTTTCGGAGGTCATGAATCAGAAGTACCTGGCCTTCTTTGAAGAAGAGGCGCTCGAAGCCTACAATGACTACAGAAGACTTAAAGCCATGGGCGATAATGTGATCAACCTTGACAATCCGATTAACGCAACATTGTTCCCGCTTCGTTTTTCATACGGATCAGAGGATGTGACTACGAATGTCAACGTCCGTGATGCATATGGCGACGGGATGTATGTATACACTGAAAAAGTATGGTGGGCAGGCGGCACACGATGAGTAAGGTAAAATTAGATTAAACCAGTTAAAAGTAAACAAGATGAAGAATTTAAAAATAAAAGGATTGATATTCACCGTCCTTATCCTGGCTGCAGGTTGCGAAGAACTACCTGATCCGGCTGGGGAAAGGGGTGTGGCTGTGGTGCCTGCAATAACCGATCTCAATCCGGGAGTGTTCGATTCAAAGGACCTTGAGAATTCATACGTTGAATTTATAGTAAGGGCCCCTGAAGGAAACGTTCCTGAAAAAGTGACGGTGGTGGCGTCCTATCTCGACAACTTTGAAAGAGTAACGATAACCGAGGCTGTATCATTTCCGGCCACGGTGAGGATACAGTCAAATGATGCCATTGATAAACTCGGACTTCAGACTGATGAGATCGAAAACGGAGATATCTTCACATTCGAGCTCCTGACTCAGGCAAACGGAAAAACAACACGTTCGGTTGCAACAATTTCGGTTCCTGTCGCCTGCGGCTACGATGTCAGCCTGGCGACCGGCAGCTACCATTGCGTGTCGCCCGACTGGGGTTCTGACGGCACAATAACCCTTACCGCTGATGAGGATGATCCTTATACGATTTATGTAAGCGGTCTGGAAGAGATAGAAGGGCTCGTTGAAGATCTTGGTCCGCTTGTAATCCATATCGATCCGGCAACCTACAGTGTGAGCGCTCCGCTTAAGGCCATTTCTTCAGATGCCTGGGGCTACGGATCAATATCATATCAGGGTACGGGAGTTTACAGTTCCTGCGACGGGAACTACACGATGTATTTTGAAATAATCCTGGCCGATCTGGGAAGCGTGGGACAATATTCATTCACCTTCACAAGGAACCAGTAATCGGATTTGTTTATTAAATAAGGCCGGATTGAACGATTGTTCTTTCCGGCCTTTTGAATTATTACGGATTGTATTTTGCTATTTCGAGAATGCCCTGAATATCGGTCTCTTTCATAAGCATCTCAAGACTTGTTCCCCTGTTCTTCTGCATGTACGATTCGATTATCCGGAAACCGGTCCATACTGCAGCCCTGCCGGGCGACTCATTTGTGAAATAACTCGTGAAAGGCCCCTCCCCTGTCAGCTTGCGTATTACGAACTGATCGGTCTTGAAGATCAGGTCATTCTCAACAAGATACTGCCACATCTGAGCTTCATTGTTCCTGCAGAAGTTCATCTGGGCCGGTGTAAATCCAAAAATAAGCTCATCCTCCTGTTCCGGAAGCATGCAACGCATAAAATACCTGAGCTTGCCCTGGTGTATTATTTCAGTCAGCACATTGTCGGTTTCATAACCCATAGGTTCTCTGTCCCACACAGAGGCAGCCCAACCGTACATGCAGTCGGGGACAATATATTCCGGAATCATCCTTGCAGCCATATAGTTATAGATACCAAGGCCGGGGTAATACTCACAATCGGCTCCAAGGTACTTATCGAGACTTATACCGAGAAGCGGTTCGCCCGATATTGTCAGTATGCTTGCATTGAAACCTGTAATGCATGTAAAGACCTCAGGAACCTTCTTTTCCGGAAAATAATACAGGTAATGCCTGAAGGCCATCCCGAGTTCCTTCTCCACACCTGAGAGATCGGGGTACTTTTCGGCAACCAGCCTGTAAACTTCATTGTTCTGCCTGTTGGTGCAGAAACCCGCAAGATAATCCCCAAATGAAGGATCATCAATATCGCCGGTATTGATTGCAAGGCTGAAAAGCCTGAGAACATCGCCGTATTCCGATTTAAGTCCGGGGAGCCTGGCCGGTATCTCTTCGGGATTGATGCTGAAAAGATCATGCTCGAGCCGTTTGATTTCAATATCAGCCTTCACAGACGATACATTCACCCTGTAGGGATCTCTTTTGCATGAGCTTAGAATTGCCGCTGCAACCAGAACAACAACCATCAGTTTACCTTTGAATTCCATGTGATTCAGTTGATGAGGCTAAAATAGACACTTTTGAAATAAAAACAACATTCTAAACGTATCTGTTTGTTCCGTTATTATTTGCTAATTTTGAGGCCGTACCAGGAAGTAAACAAACAAATAACCAGGTTACATTATAAACAGCCATGTTACCTTTAAACAGAACTGCAGTCACGAAGAAAGCCATTATGATCGCCGTCTTTTTGGCGTTCATCCTACAGGCTTCTTTCGCCCAGGATTACAGGTACGGCCTGTATCTTTCTCCCATGATAACCTGGTTCGGCACCGACGTGGATAATATTAGCAACAAAGGGGCCAGGGCAGGATTCAGCGCAAACATCACAGCCGAAAGACACCTTACCGACAACTGGTATTTCACATCCGGACTCGGATTTTCGGCGGTAAGCGGAAGACTGGAGAATTCTTACCCTTCCTTCTTCAGGTTTCCAAATCATACTTCCACCATACCCGAAGGTGAATCGGTTGTCTACCGGCTGCAGTACCTTTCGATCCCGGTCGGGGCCAAGATAAAAACCACCGAAACCAGTTATCTTGTTTATTTCGCTGAATTCGGCCTCGATCCCAAAGTGGCAATTAGCAGAAGGGTAGATATCCCTTCGATAGGAGTGGATGGAGAGAGGGCCTCAGGTGAGATAAAAAGCCTCAATGCCGGATATCATCTTATGGGAGGAGCTGAGTATTCGATCGACGGAAATGCATCACTTATACTGGGGATCGGATACGAAAGCAATATATTTGACACCACCAGGGACTATGAAACCAATGAATCGGACCGGTCAACTCAAAAGATGATCAGGTTCATTTTTGGTATCAACTTCTGAAAATTTCACTATGAACATTACTATAGCCCAGCTGAATTACCACATTGGCAATTTTAAATATAATAAAGAACTTATTTGCAGTGCAATCGATAAAGCCAGGGCCGAAAGATCGGATCTGGTGATTTTTTCCGAACTATGCATTCCGGGGTACCCGCCTCAGGATCTTCTCGACAGGATCGATTTTATTGAAAAATGCAATACCACGGTCAGCGAAATAGCAGCCTTCTGCAAGGGGATAACGGCCATTGTGGGTTCACCAACCTTTAACACTGATCCGGAAGGCAAAAAGCTGTACAATTCAGCCCTCGTACTGTCGGAAGGCAAAATACTCTTCAGTACCAGCAAAGCTCTCCTTCCAACCTACGATATCTTTGATGAATACAGGTACTTCGAACCCGAGACAAATTTCTCCATATTTACAATAAAGGGAATAAAGATCGCCCTTACCATCTGCGAGGATCTCTGGGATGAGCAGCCATTCGACAATAAATTTGAAAAATCAAGATTGTACGCAGTCTCTCCCATGGATGAGCTGTCAAGATATAGTCCCGACCTGATAATCAACATGTCGGCCTCTCCTTTTTCATACACCAAGGTCGAAGCGAAAAAGAAGATATTCACATCGAAGGCAGCCAAGCACGGAATACCCGTTGTGACAGCCAACCAGACCGGAGCAAATACAGAACTTATCTTTGACGGCGCATCAATGATAATTAACGGTGACGGAAAGATCTACCGCCAGCTCGGTTACTTTGAGGAAACGATATTCAGCTTTCCTCTCGACGATGTTATCACATGGAGGAATCCCTACCCTGAGATAAGACACGACCCGGTTTCGCTGATCCATAAAGCGATTGTCACAGGAATAAGGGACTACTTCAGGAAAACCGGATTTAAAAAATGCGTTGCAGGACTTTCGGGAGGTATCGATTCTGCAGTTGTCACCTGCCTTGCCTGCGAAGCCCTGGGACCTGAAAATGTAAAAGTGCTGCTGATGCCCTCCAGATATTCATCAGATCATTCAGTTGCCGACTCGATTGAACTTGCCCGCAACCTGGGGATCGAATATGAGACAATCGGCATCGAGAAACCTTTCACTGCATTCCTTGAAACACTGGAGCCATACTTTAGAAACCTTAAGGCTGATGTCACCGAGGAAAATATACAAGCCAGGATAAGGGCTATCCTGCTGATGGCCTTTGCAAACAAGTTCGGATCCATACTGCTTAACACTTCAAACAAAAGTGAAGCGGCCGTCGGCTACGGGACACTCTACGGCGACATGGCCGGTGGAATTGCGGTCATAGGCGATGTCTATAAAACTGATGTCTACAGGCTTGCAAGGGAAATAAACAGAGAAAGGAAAATAATCCCTGTGAAAATAATAACAAAGCCTCCGTCAGCAGAACTCAGGCCGGAACAGCTCGACACCGACTCACTGCCCGAGTACGGAATACTCGACTCCATTCTTTATCAGTATATAGAACAGCAAAAACCGGCAGACGAGATTATCCTTGACGGTTATGAAAGATCCGTGGTCGACAGGGTTCTCTGGCTTATCAACCATAATGAATACAAAAGATACCAGGCGCCACCCGTGTTGAGGATATCATCAAAATCGTTCGGTGACGGAAGAAAAATGCCGATTGTAGCCAAATACTGAAAGGCTGGTGAAGGCAGACCGGACTAATACTTAAAGGATTCGAACGAACCCACAAGTATCTGTAAGTGAATCTGTTAAAAAATGTTAATTTAGGTTTCGCCGGATTCTTTTATTATATTTGAAAGCAATTTCAACCATTCCCTAATTATGCAATACAGGAATCCTTACATTGAAATCTGCATCGAGGGGCCGTTCTCGGTATTCAGGGGAATAAGCACTGCCGACAAGGAATTGCTCGATCAGCACCACAGCGTGGCCGACTTCAGGAAAGGAAGCGTTATAATAAAAGTGGAGTCGAAGCCTAAGGGAGTCGTGTGCCTTGCCTCGGGGAAGGCAAAGATATCCAGAGTCGGTGCGGGGAACAGGGAACAAATAGTCAGGCTTCAGAAGCCTCAGAACTTTCTGTGCTACAGGTCGTTTTTTTCCGACTCCCAATTCCACTTTAATATCACGGCTCTTGAAAACTCGACGGTTGTGATTTTCGAGAGGGTCACACTATCGAAAATAATCAGGCAGAATGCAGATCTGGCCATCAGATTCATGAAAATGATCTCAGAAGACCTCGATTCGGCAAACAACAGGCTTATATCACTCACACAGAAGCATGTCAGGGGAAGAGTTGCCGAATCGATCCTGTTAATGCGGGATATTTACGGCACAGAGGCCGATGGTATGACTATCAGGGCTCTTATGTCCAGAGACGACCTTGCACACCTTTCAAACATGACAACATCGAATGCCATCCGGACTCTTGCCGGACTTATCTCAGACGGCCTTGTTCAGGCCGAAGGAAGAAAGATTAAAATCACCGATCTTTCGAGGCTGGCAGCCATAAGCGAATCAGGACAATAATCTGAGTCTACTCCCTGTAGAATACTCTTTTCACCCTGGAGGGAATTGATGTGAGTATCTCATAAGGTATTGTACCGCACTGCCCTGCAATTTCGCTGATCGGTATATTTGGGCCGAATACCTCAGCATCATCCCCCTCAGCAGCACCTGTCGCGGTAACGTCGGCCATGCACATGTCCATACAGATATTGCCGACAATAGGGACTCTACTTCCCTTGATGAACAGGGATCCTTTGCCGTTTCCAAGGATCCTTGTGAGTCCATCGGCATATCCGACAGGAAGAATGGCTATCAGGCGCTCCATGTCTGATATGTCTCTGCATCCGTAACCTACAGGCTCGCCAGCCGGAACTTTCTTCACCTGCAGTATCCTTGTCTTGAAGCGACTCACCGGCCTGAGGTTAATTCCCTTCCATGAACCAACACCGTAGATCCCTATTCCGGGTCTCACCATATCGAACTGATACTGCGGAAATCTGATTATACCTGAAGTATTCAGGATGTGCCTCAGGAAGGGGTAGCCGGTTGCCTCCCTGATAACCTCAGCAGCTGCAGTGAAGCGTTCGATCTGCCGGAGGGTGAATTCATCATATGAAGGGTCCTCACTGGCTGCAAGATGAGAGAAAACAGACATCACTTTCAGGCTGCTCATACCCCTTATCCTATAAGCCAGTTCACCGAGTTCATCAGGCATGAATCCCAGCCGGTGCATCCCGGTGTCGATTTTAAGGTGAACAGGATAATCCTGCAGGCCGTTACGGGCTGCAGCTTCGGCAAACCTGACAAGGGAGGAAAAACTGTAAATTTCAGGCTCAAGGTTTTGTTCAAGCATGATCTCAGCCGATGAGACATCCGGATTCATAACAATAATCGGAAGTCTGACACCGGAGTTGCGGAGTTCAACACCTTCATCAGCATAAGCAACGCCAAGACAGCTTATGCGATGAAACTCGAGAAGCGATGCAATCTCGGCGCCTCCCGAACCGTAACCAAAAGCCTTGACCATGGCCATGATCCGGGTCTCGGGATGTAGAAACCTGCGGAACTCGTTTATATTGTGTGAAATGGCATCCAGATTGATTTCGAGCACAGTGATGTGGACCTGCTGCTCCAAAAGCCTGGCAATCTTTTCAAATTCAAACCTTCGCGCACCCTTGAGAAGTATGACTTCATTTCTGAATTCTTTCGGATTAAAGTTTTCGATAAAATTCACAGTCGAGTAATAAAACCTTGCATCATCATCAAAAGAAGAGCTGTTCCTCATAAGAGCATCCCCTATTCCGATGAAGGTGTCGATGCCTGTCTTCCTGACAAGTTCGGCAACCCCGGCATAAAGCTCCTTCTCTTCGCGGCCACTCTGGATGAAATCGGAAAGGATCAGTGTTGCCTTAGTATTATTTTGCGATCTCAGAAAGTCGAGAGCCATTGTCAGCGATCCCGGATCGGAGTTATAATAGTCTTCAATAAGATGGCAGTTATTGATCCCGCTCTTCATCTCCATCCTCATTGCCACCGACATCAGTCCGGCCAGTCCGGTTTTAATATCAGCAGGATCCATCCCCGTTACAAGACACACGCATGCAGCAGTTATTGCATTCTCGACCGATGCCCGGTCAATGAAAGGGATTATGTAGTCATCGGTACTACCGTCGTATTTCATTTCAAGACCCGTATAGCCGTTTTTGCTCTTTTTCTTACTGACGAAGATCCTTGCTTCTGTGTCTTCAAACGACCAGTCTACCAGATTAATTGAATTAAGATTGCTGTCGCCCAGGATCATCCTGCGAACAAGGGAGTGGTCCCTGCAAAAAACCACGGTTGAAGCGCCGGCAAACAGCTTAAGTTTTTCAGCTGCCTTTGCCTCATAACCTGTAAAATTCTCGTTGTGGGCATCCCCTATGTTGGTGATTACACCGATGTCGGGCCTGATAACCTTTTGAAGCTTCTCCATCTCGCCGGGGAAGGAGATGCCTGCTTCGAATACCCCGTATCTGAATTTCTCATTGAGCTTCCAGACAGAAAGCGGTACTCCGATCTGAGAATTGTAGCTCCTGGGACTCCTGATGACCGGTGCCTTCCTACCGAGCAGATCGCCCAGCCACTCCTTGACAATCGTTTTTCCGGCACTTCCCGTAACTGCAATCACGGGTGAACTAAAGCCTGACCGCTTAGATGCTGCAAGCAGCTGAAGCGCCTCAACCGTATTCCCGCAAACAATGAAAGCGGCATCGGGGTAGAAGTCAGTATTCCCCGGAAGTTGTTCAACGATAAAGACCTTAACTCCTCTGCCGTAAAGTTCATCAACAAAATCATGCCCGTCGTGATTGGAACCCCTGATTGCAATGAAGGCTGTATTTTCAGTGTAACTCACCTGCCTGCTGTCGATCAGAAGATCTGCAACAATAAGGTCGCCGGATCCGTTAAGGCTTCCTCCGGTAATCAGAGCAATATCGGATGATTTATAATCCATTCTATGTTTTGTTTGTTGCTTTGATGTAGCACTCCCTGCAAAGAGGCTCATATTTGTCCTTTTCGCCCAGGACGACCACCTTTGACTCCTCCGACTTACGATGTGAAAATTGGGCCAGGCTTCCGCAACGCATACAGATTGCATGAACCTTGGTGATATATTCTGATATAGCCAGAAGGGCCGGCATAGGACCAAATGGATTGCCCATGAAATCCATGTCGAGACCGGCAACTACAACCCTCACACCGATATTGGCCAGCTTGTTGCAGACCTCAACCACCGAATTGTCAAAAAACTGGGCCTCATCAATCCCAACCACATCAACATTATCGGCCAGCAGTAATATTGACGACGCATTTTCGACAGGCGTGGAAATAATTGACTTGTCATCGTGTGAGACAATCATAGTCCCGGAATAACGATTATCGACCGTTGGTTTGAAAATCTCGACCCTGAGGCCTGCAAACCGGGCCCGGCGAAGCCTCCTTATCAATTCTTCCGTCTTGCCGGAAAACATTGAGCCGGTGATCACTTCAATTGTTCCGCGTCGCCCCGTCACCTTGCCTGAATTCTCGAGAAAGTCCATACCCTGCCAGTGCCCTTTCTGAATAACTTAATTGTAGCTCAATTCGTCGAAGACTTGAGTAATAATAATTATTTTTGCAAAATAAGGAAAATGCTTCGTTAATATTATACCGGAAGTCATGGATTTGAATTCAACCATCGATATTATCATCAAAGACCTCAATGAAGCCAGGGAAATCATTGATGATCTTAAAAGTTATCCCGGCGTCCCTGAGTTCCAGATTGAGCTCGCAAAATCAAAATGCAAAAGCGCTTCGGATGTGATAGCGCTTATCAAGAGAATAAACCTGACGCCACCGCCTCCTGCTGAGTCACCGGAACCGCATGTTCAACCCGTAATTAAAAAAGCTGAACCGCAGCCTGAAAAAGAGGCCGCCAGACCTACAGATAAAAAACCAACAGGTTTTTCAATAATAGCCGACCGGTATGCCGACAGGTCCGAAAGTTTCAGTGAGAAGCTCGGGACCAGGAAACCCGGAGACGATGTACTTGAAATACTCAGGTCGAAACCTCTCTCAAGCCTCGACGAGGCAATAGGGATAAATGACAAGTTTCTGTTCATCAGGGAGATATTCAACGGTAACACCGATTCATACAATGAGGCAATCCAGAAGCTGGAAAAAGTAGGTAACATTTCTGATGCCATGGCCGTCATAATGGGGTACGCAGGCGACAATTCGGGCAATGAAGCAGTCGCCCAGCTCGTCGACCTGATAAAACGCAAGTTCATTGCACATGAGTAAGCTTTTCCTCGTACCCACCCCAATCGGAAACCTCAAAGACATAACTTTCAGGGCAATAGAGGTTCTCGGGAGCGTCGACCTGATCCTCGCCGAAGATACCCGTCAGGCAGCCAAGCTTCTTAATCATTATAAAATAAGCACCCCAGTCCAGTCGCATCACATGTTCAACGAGCACCGGACATCCGAGGCCATCTGTACAAGGATACTTTCAGGAACCACCATAGCTCTTATTTCCGATGCCGGCACTCCAGGTATATCCGACCCCGGCTTCCTGCTTGTAAGGACCTGCCTTGAAAAAGGGATAGAAGTCGAGACCCTTCCCGGAGCTTCGGCTCATTTGCCGGCACTTGTAAATTCGGGACTTCCCTGCGAGAGATTCTGCTTCGAAGGATTTCTTCCGCCAAAAAAGGGAAGGAACAAAAGGATTACTTCCCTGGCTGATGAGGCCCGGACTATGATATTCTACGAATCTCCCTACCGCCTTGTAAGGACACTGGAGGATCTGGCAGCCTGTTTTGGACCCGGTCGTGAAGCTTCAGTATCGAGGGAACTGACGAAGATCTACGAGGAGACCGTCCGCGGAACCCTCGAATCGCTGGGAGGTCACTTCAAGGATCATACTCCCAAAGGAGAGATAGTGATTATAGTTGCAGGAAAAAAATGATCAGACAAGCAGACAAGCGACATTTCACATTCCGGGGAGAAACAATGCTCTGGCTTCTGTTCCTGTTTGCACTTGCTGAAATCCCTGCTGCTTCACAGAAACTGAAAGGCAAAATCATCGACCAGTCAGGTCAGCCTG
>Ga0247841_10012096_pt1 | contig 11316 bp, 8 predicted proteins | sample LaCruzMarch2015__2_FD_192410 | JGI IMG/M metagenome (GOLD analysis project Ga0247841, IMG submission 192410) | Freshwater microbial communities from meromictic Lake La Cruz, Castile-La Mancha, Spain - LaCruzMarch2015_18m | ecosystem: Environmental > Aquatic > Freshwater > Lake | place: Spain...
GATGAGTCGGCGGCTTGCCTTTGCTGTCCCCGGCCCCGTACTCGTCACCGAACAGACCGAGATAAATATCGCTCGCGCCGACTTCTTTCAAATAAACTTCATCGGCCCGGCGATCGCTGGCCGGAAGGTCTTCAAACAGAAAAACATCGAAAAACCTTCCCAACAGAGGATCCCCGGATATGTAATCCTTTAATCCCCTGCGCTCGTCCTTAAATTCCTTCTGAACGCTGCTTATGAATACTTTATATTTCATCTCATTTTGCCTGTTTTCCACTCTTATAAAACAGAACCGATCGCTTTATTGTACGCCCTCGCGGATCGTTGCGATCATGTAATTTAACATTTTCTTCGTCAGCCCCGGATAAACGCCGATCCAGAACATCGGGTTCATAACCCTGTCCGAATAATAGGGCTATATTTTTCCTTTCATCAGACCAGAGCCGTAAGAAATTTACTCGCGCTGATAAAGCGGATACGGTCCTTTATAAAATCAACTCCCCCTTGCCTGACAACCTGATAGCTGAAAGGAATTTTCATCTTTTTACTGAAGTACGCCAAGGAAGCGGAAGTTTCCTTAGAAGAAACTTTTGCCTCTACTGCAAACCATGGTTTACCGTCCACGCTCACCAGAAAGTCAGCCTCTCTCTGTTCTTTGTCGCGCAAAAACCATAATTGCGCCTTATAACCTTCGACATCAAAAAGAAAATGGCAAAACTTTAAAAGATGCGAAGCGACCAGATTCTCAAACCTTGCGCCCTCATCCTTGACCTCGGACCAATCCCACAGGTACAACTTCGGTTCTTTCCTGAGCGACTTTATCAAGGTGCTCCGGAACGGGTATATCCTGAAGTGATAATAGAATTTTTCAAAGATGTCCACCCAGGAAGCTATCGTCTTGTGGGTGACATTGAGATCCTCGCGCAGGGAATTCAGGGAAAATAAAGATCCTGCTTTTTCGGGCAGGATCCCGGCCAATACGTCCATCGCGGAGATATCCCTGATATTTTCCACATCGCGGATATCCTCCTTGATCAGCCTGTCTATTCTCTCATTGTGCCACCTGCGCAGCTGTCTTTCATCCTGCTTTACAAACACTTCCGGAAAACCGCCGAAATCCAGCAGTCTCTTCAGCGTTTTTTCCAGTCCGGCATCGTCTTTAAGAAAGTTGAGCTCGGCGAAAGGAATGTGCTTTCCGCTTCCTCTTGCGGCCAATTCCCCGACAGATAACGGATGAAGCCTGTAGGAACGATACCTGCCAAGCAGCGAATCGCCGCCCTTCCTGTATATATCCAGCCTTGCGCTTCCGGTAACAAGGATATGGAATTTATCTTTATATTTATCATGCTCGCCCTTTAAATAATTTTTCCAATTCCTGTATTTATGTATCTCGTCAAAAATGAAAAGTTTTCTATCGGCGGGGTAGGCGCCGCTAAGGATAGTCTTTTTATCGCTCCTGTTATCCCAGTTTAAATATTCGTATTTTTCATTGAAAAAAGACTCCCCGATCTCCTTAGCCAGCGTGGTCTTGCCTACTTGCCGCGGGCCGGAAATAAAAACCATCTTATCGGTCAGGTCCTCAAGGATATGGCGTTCTAGGTATCGTTTTATCATAAATGACCTTCTTTTCTATTCCTACAGATTATACCAAAGTATAAAATGTTGTCAAGAATTTTCTACTTCTGTAGAATTCTATAGGATACAATCCGCGGATCAATCAATCACCAATCCCAATCAGCCACACAATCAGGGGACACAATACTTATTTCCCGCATATCAAGGCAATGTCGAAAGCCACCGATGAGCCGTAACCACCAAAATACTATTCCTGCCGTTTTTGTAAACTTTGTTGACCCCGTCCTTCTTAACAAGCTGGACAGCCGGGACATTAAGCAGTTTCTGAAAAGCAAGAAGGCTTGCGGCGGGGGCATCATCGGATAATTTCGCTTCCGCCAAAAGGAACGGCCGGTTGTTTTCCGCGATAAGGAAATTGACCTCCTGCTTGTCCTTGTTCCTGAGATAATGCAGGCTGAATTTACCCCATCCGTGATCGTTCCAGGCCTCAACGGCCCTTAGGAATTCTAATGCCGCCAAATTCTCAAAACGCGCCGCTACATCATCAATAACCGGAAAATTAAAAAGATAGATTTTTTTCTCTTTAAGGATGCTCCTTGAGATTTTCCGGGTCCAGGGGGATATGCGGAAGGTCAGATAAAAAGAATCAAAAAGAAGGAGCCAGCTCTTAACCGTATCAAAGGCGACTTGCAGGTCCCCTGCCAGATTATTCATTGACAGAGGGCTGGCAACCCGCGAAGGAATGAGCGCAAAAAGGGTTTCAACCGTATCCAGGTTACGTATGTCGGCAACAGTCCTTAAGTCATCGCGGACGATCTGCTGGCCATAGGCCGCCGACCACGTTGACCAAAAAGTCTTCTTGCCTTTAATAAAAGGCTCCGGAAAACCGCTTAGCTCCCAAAGAGATTCAAAAGTCCGCGCGGTTTCCCCCGCGCCGGCGCCGTCAAAATCCCTAAGCGGGTCTTTCAGGAAATCTTTTAGCGCCCTGCCGCGGCCCGAAAGCTCTGCGAGTGTAAAAGGAAAAATATGGAATTTCAGAAAGCGCCCGGCAAGCGAATCCCCCGCTTTACGGGAAAGCTCCAATCGTCCGCTGCCTGTTATAAGAAACTGATACTCCCCGGCGAACTGGTCGTACACGCCTTTAAGATAATTTTTCCAGTCGCGGTATTTATGGATCTCGTCCAGGATAACGAGAGGATGTGACGAAACACTGCTTCTGGGCTCTTTGGAAAAGAACGCGGGATCGGCAATAAGCCGTCTCTTATCTTTTGCCAAGTCCCAATTAAAATAGACGGTATCGGAGAAATCTTTCGCTACGATCTCCCGGGCAAAGGTAGTTTTGCCGGACTGACGCGGCCCGGCCAGCATAACCATAGGCTTATCCGCCGACAACTCATCCCATAGCTTTTTATAAATGGCTCTATTATTCATACCTAAAGTATACACTATACTCGGAAAAAGTCAAGACTTTTTCCGAGTACGCTCGTATCTAGAAACCAAGGAATAATCAATAATCAGGGGACACAATACTTATTTCCCCTTCTTCCTGTGTCCTACCTTCTTCTTTTAAAGATCTATCTTAAGGATTAACTCCAGTTAATCGATAAATGCGCTATCTCCAAGCGGTCGCCCTGTTTGCTCATTTAGTTGCAGTAATTTGGAATCAGTATTGTGCCCCCCGATTTCTCGTCTATCCGCAAAGTGTCGTTATTTCCCCAACACCCATTTTTCAGACGTCGAATTATTCTTCAGAATACTGCTTTCCTCTGTATTATCCCCCTTGAAAATAAAAATCATGCTATGAAGAAAATGAATGGCGGATATACTCTGGTCAAAATAGGTCGGTACGTAGCCCGGGCGGATAAGTTCTCTATAATTCAGGCCGTCCACTATTTTTTTGAAATAGTTCATAGCGGTATTTGAGTTGGTTAAATCTTCACTATTACCGCCGAAGCCAGGCCAATAAGAAGTTTGCACATCTTCTACGACATAAATACCGCCATCATTCAATAGGGGAAAGAGAACCTCGAAACTTTTAATTATATGCGAGTTTATGTGGCTACCGTCATCAATGATGATGTCAACGCCTCCCTCCATCGAGCCAACAACCTGCTTTAAAAAAGCAGGGTCATCTTGGTTTCCTTGAAATATTTTTATCCGATTTTCTTGTAATTTTTTATCATAAATATCTATTGAGTAGATTTTGGCCTTTGAGAAATACGTTTTCCACATCCTTAAAGACTGCCCCCCAAGATTAGGGTTCCCATAACCTCCAACTCCAATCTCAAGGAGGTTTAGTTTTTTATGCCGCCATTGAGAGAAGTATTTTTGGTAATGTGCGGCATACCAGTGACCGCCCCATTTATCCGTTCCAAATAGCGTGGCAAGAATAATTAAATTATGCCTATAAATCATTTTCGGAAGACTGAGAAGAATTTTTTTTAGGACCGGTTTCCACGTAACCGGGATTTTTCCATTAAGAAATTCCCAGCTAACTCGCTTTGATTTAATTTCCATTTTCACTCCTTTAAAATTAATTTGAGAATCATCCTTTAGCAAGGAGTAACAAGGGGACACAATACTTATTTCCCCTTCTTCCTGTGTCCTGCCCTCTCACGCAGTTGCAGTAACTGAGTATCGTTTTCTGCCAAAGTTAAAATACTATCAGCTTTCTATATTTTACTTTATCATGGGCGCATCTTAGAAAACAATACTAAAGCAGTAGCCGCGATGGCCCCTGCGATTAAAAATAACTTTATCAACATAACCGCTTTTTTTACAGCTTTTACCCGCTGCGGAATAAAAACAGCAGGGGAGCCAAAATCGTGGTCCTGAGAAACCGGACCGGCTTTTTCTTCCGGGTGACCGGCAAAATACGAGTGCATGTTCCCGCAGAACAAAAGAACGGCCATGGGTCTGACAAAGTGGCTTGTTTTAAACGACAGGAGGCTATTTATACTATTTTCAAAGAAAAATTTTGCTTTCCCTAAGAATAGGGCGGTTGAAGTACCCGGCCCGTATTTCGCGCCGAAAAGAAATACATTGGCTTTACGCATATCCTGCGCCGCCCATGTCTCCGTCGGGAAATCCAGTATCTCCGGCTTATCTAAATAGAGGTACTCGTTATCGGCCATCCATGCCGCGTAATGTGCCAGACTTTCCCTTGCGTAACAATACATAAAATCTCTCTCGCCCATCTCTTCTTTCATATCCAGATATTTACCAAGTATCTGCAAAAAAACGGTATAGGACCAGCGGCGCTCCGCATCAAGTAGTCTGTGCTTTTGAATGTCATCCTTAGGATGAATGCAGCGCCTGATCAGCTTCTCTGCTTCCGATAGATAACGCCTGTTTGTGCTTAAAATATACGCATTGATCAGGGTGTTAATAGAGTTGCCTGCGCCTCTTCCCGGACCATGATACGTTGACTCTACCGTACTGCTACTTTTCCCAGTATCAGACTTGTCTAATATCCCGAATATTGTCTTTAAGCCGTCGTCTATATTGATCACCCATTCAGCGGAAGCCAGTACCGCTTCCTTTGCCTGTTGATCGCCGGAGAGATAATAATAGAGAAGAAGCCCAGAGGTATAGTTGTGTTCGTTGGCAGGCCCGCCACCTGTCCGCAAGACCTTATCTTTGTATTTTAGCACATTCTTAGTATAGCTACGGTGGGTAGCGGTAGACGCCGCGACATAATGCACCGTATGCCAGAACTGGCCTCCATTATAAGCGGACTTATCTTTCTCGGTATGGTACGTATCGATATCGATGACGTGGCGGGCCAGGTCCCTGGCGATCTCGCGCCACTCAGACTGGCCGCTTTGCAGGTACTGCACCAAAGCCCCGTAGACGATATCGTACTGATTATTATAATGAGAAATGAAAGGCTCAGCGCCCTTGTAATAGGCCTTTTCGTGATCAGCGTAAAGATCCCCGAAATTTCTCCAGCCATATTCATCGATTATCTCCCGCCGGGCGAAGAAATTATTCTCTCCTTTGATGGCGGATTCCAGGAACTTCACATGCTCTGCATGCTTATCGTTATTTGCCGGTACCAGGTAATTAACCGCCTTTGTTCCCGCATTCCATTCGGGAGACACTCTGGGAATCAGCGGATCGTGCACCCATCGCAGCCTATCAGCGCCATCTCCGACGCTACCAAAAGAAAGATACACGGCGTGGGTTTTTTGCTCGCCTCCTTGAAGCTCGAAGGTATCTTTATATTGTCCGGGGAATAGCCGGAGGGTAAGAACGCCGTCATTAGCTTCGATCGCCTTCGGAAAATTTTGCCAGAACCCGCTTATGGCTCCGGACATTATATTATTTCCGCTCTTAAGCGATACGATCGGAGTAGCTCTCTTACCTTCCCTTACAATGGAACCCCCGGCACAAACCCTGTATCCGCAAAAGGAATTTGGCACCCGGCCAAAGCGGTTGACATGATTGGCGCTCTTCCAGTTTATGCCGCCGCTTGAATCCTGGTAGATATCCAGTTCCTTATCAGCCAGGATGGAAAAAGGTTCACCATGCCGATCTGTCCACTCAATGACCGGATTATCGCCCAAAGCCATTCCTGCGCTTATGGATAAATCTTTAAAAAATATAGACCCCTTATCCCCCAGATCCCAGTAATTTCCGGGATGGACTGCCCGCGCGGGATTATGGACCGTGCATTCTATTTTTACCGATCCGCTGCCGGCAAAAAAAGTGATCCTTAAAACCAGGTGCGCCTTGGGACGCATCCGGCCGCATGCAACATCCCCTTCGATCCTGAAGGTTGTCCTAAGCGGCCCATCGGTTTCCAGGGAAAACTGTTTAAATTCAGCGAGATGTTCTTTACCTTCCTTATCTATTAAACTTATTTTGGATTTAGAGCTGTCTGATACATTTTCGCCGTTGATCTCGACCCTTTCAAACAGGCCAGATGATGTCCGGCTCAGGAAAAACTTTGCGGCGACGGTATCTACTACCGCACGGTCACCGTCAATCATTGTAGTAATGGCCGGATGGCTTGGCAATAAAGACGGGGATTCCCGAAACTCGAGGCGGTATTCTGAGGCTTTAAGGGGCTCGACTGAAGCCTGGAAATCCAATAGCGCCCATTTAAGACTTTTATCAGGCCATATTGCCAAGGAAGAGGCCTGCAGGGGGATGGGTATATTTTGATCGCTCAGGACCCGGAGCGCGGAAACATCGCAAGTAAAACCTTTAGGCAGAGGAAGCCCGAAAGTAACAGGCTCGTTCGATCTTTTAACGCCGGATGTTTCACGTATAAATATAGGAATAGATCTTTGGCTCATTTATCTTATCGATACTTTTCGTAATCCACAGAGCCTCTTTCATCAGTAAAACTTCTGCTGCTCCCAATATTGGAAAAACCTTCCTTTTCTTTCAAGAAGCTCGTCCCGCCTGCCCTGTTCGGCTATCTGGCCATGCTCCAAAACAATGACCCGATCGGCGTTCTTTATAGTTGAAAGCCTGTGAGCTATTGCCAATACCGTCTTCTCCTGCATAAGGCCTTCGATAGACTTCTGTATCAGTATCTCCGTCCGGGTATCCAGGGCGCTGGTCGCTTCATCCAGTATCAGTATATCCGCCTTTTTCAATAGCGCCCTGGCTATCGACACCCTTTGCCTTTCGCCGCCTGACAACCTCACCCCTTTATCGCCGATGTAAGTTTCATACTTCTCCGGAAGGTTCATTATAAATTCATAGATGTTGGCTCTCTTAGCCGCTTCATCCAGCTCTTCCTGCGATATTTTTTCCGTTAAACCATAGGTTATGTTAGTCCTTAAGGTTTCGTTAAACAACTGCGTATCCTGGGAAACTATGGCTATACTTTTCATTAAGGAGCGCAAGGTAAAACCCCTGATATCTACGCCGTCTATTTCTACTGAACCTGAATCGCAGTCATAAAACCTGCTCAAAAGATAGGCGATGGTCGTCTTTCCAGCGCCTGTCGGGCCGACCAGAGCCACGGTTTGGCCTTTTTGTATAGTAAAATTTATGTCCTTTAAAATCATTTTTTCTTTACTATAACCGAAATTTACATCTTTAAACTCGATCTTGTCTTTTAACCCGTCGAAGTCCGCGCGGCCATCTATTATGCGGGGTTTATCCTTATCGTCAAAAACCCATAATATCTTCTCCATCATGGGTTTTGCCGATGCGTAGATCCCTTTGAGTACGTTTATCGGTTTGATATACCCGAGAAAGCGCCGCAAAACGAAAAAATAGATCAGGAATTTCCCCAAAGAAAAGTTACCGGCCATCATATAAAATACAACGCATGCGGACATCAGAACGGTAAACCCGGTTACAGAAATAGCGTCCGTGATCCAGGGTATACTGTTTTCTTTTTTACTGACATTGAACCCATGGAACCTCATTGTATCGCTTTTTTTTGTGACTCTGTCTATTTCATTACCCTCGTTAGCGTATGATTTGACCAGAGCAATGTTTGGCAGAATGTCCGCTATATGTGAACTAAATATTACCGCTGCCGACCACTTATGCTTGGCTGACGCGCGGAGCTTCTTTATCAATATATCCATGGGATAATAGACAAGCGCCAGGATCGGCAAGGTTAACAGTGTAAGCTGCCAGGAAATCAGTACTAAAAAAATAAAAAACACGGCCGCCAGCATTAAGTTGGTGAGTACGCTATTAAAGCGGGCTATCATATTTTCAAATTCGACCGTCGCGTTTATAATGACCCAATTCAACTCGCCAAGCGCGCTTTTATCATAAAACGCCTTGCCATAGGATAAAAACTTTGAAACAATACCGGTTCTTATAAAGTGTGTCGTATCGGCCGCGAACTTGCTCGTTAAAAAAACATTTACAATAAGAAGGGCGGAACTAAGGTATGTCAAAATAAGGATCAGCGCCATGAGAAAAATAAATATCTGTATATTCGAGTGGAGGGGTAGAAGACCGATAATAGCGCCAAGAAAAGGCACTTTTAGATTGCTAGTAAAATCTCCGCCCGCAACAATACTGTTTACAACCGGAATTCCTAGACTGACGCCCAATGCCTCAAGAAACGACGCGATAATCATGGCGGTTACGGAACCTATAACGAGCCATTTATTTGCTTTCCCTATTCTGAGTATTTCTTTAAAACCCCGTATGATGCTCATGCGTATCTCCGCTTTATTACGAGACTATCTGCTAAGAACATTTACTTCTCTAGATATCTTTCTATGGATGTAAACTTAATATCAGACAAGAGCCTCTTTAGCTTCTCGTTCGTTCCATCCAGATTCAGATAGTGCCTGAATGATTTCATCCACGGCATTTGAAGCCGCGGCTGTTCCGGGTCAAGCTCCCATGGATGAATGTAGAATAGCGGCGGGACCACCCTTTTTGAATAAGTCGACATGAGCCCCTTATAAGTCATCTTATACGGATATGCCCGGAAATACCCTCCTCCGAGCGGCAGCCTAAAAGGGCCCATACTTATGAATGAGGGAGCAAACTCCTGAATATCTCTCTGTGCCTCGCAGAATATCATCTTTCGCATGAATAACCGGTAGCCGCCTCGAAAGAGAGAATAGCTTATACTGCTATCATAAACTATATTATGCTTCGCGAGAATTCCGAAGAAACGCTCTATTTGATCAGGAAAAGAGAAACTCGGCGCTCTATAACCACGCACCTTTTTGCCGGTGATACCGGAGAGAATACTTATTGACTTGACAAGATCGTTTTCAAACTCTTCAAATGTAAGCTTGGACGGGGATATATGCTCATAACCGTGAGAGGCTATCTCGTGACCCAGGCGCGAGATCTCTCTTACGAGCCGCTCGTTCTTTTCGGCGACACGACCCAGGACGAAGAACGTAGCCTTGTGCCCGCCGGCTGCCAGCATGTCCAATATCTTGCGCGTGCCTACCTCAACCCTTCCCGGCAAGCCGGCGATGATCTCTTTAGAAACATTTTCGCAGACGTTCTCCGCGTGGTAATACTCTTCCACATCTACAGTGAATATGTGCTCGTCCATTTTAGTGGCGCCTATTTTACCATCACATTATTTACCGTTTCCACCAGCTCCCTTATCGGGACGATCTTACTGACATAACCTTTGGCGCCGAGCTTCATCGCCTTGTTCACGAACTCTTCTTCGTATCCCCATGCGGTGAAGATGATAACCGGGATCTGCGGCGCTTTCACTTTAAGTTCCTTCAGTATATCAAAACCCGAGATATCCGGCAGTTTCAGGTCGAGCAGGATAAGGTCGACCTTATTTTTCTCTATTATACTCCACACGGAATTCCCGGTAGGAGTCGTAATCACATTCCATCCGCGCGGCCCAAACACTTCCTGCAGTACCTTCAGTATTTCAAATTCGTCGTCGACAGCAAGTATCGTTTTTTTATTATCGTCCATATTTATTTACCTCGTTTCACGATTAAACTTCATCCGACCGGACTTGATCGCCTTCGCTAATATCCTCTATCTTGTACTTATATTTCATATCGTTAACCGTAGCCGCCGAAATACGGTAGCGAGCGCTTATTACTTCGGCTGTTGCTATATGCTGGTTGTTCTTGAATATTTTTAACCGGGTACCCTCTTTGACTTCGTCTTTTCTGCCGAGGCTAGTTACCACTAGGTTATTATTCCTGTCGATAGTGAGAATCGTCCCTAGTTTTTCGGGCGCCGTCGACTGACCTGCGGCGAATGTCTGGGATCGCTCTTCTTCAAAAAGCGCTCTATCAGACTTCTCTTTTCTCACAACTATCGGATCAAGCTTAATCGAGGCTCCTGACTTTTCAGTTTGTATCCTCTCTATCGTGCCGGCGGCTTCTTCAAGAATCGATTTTATTTCAGCCCTTTGTTCGGATTCTGAAAATTCTCTTATTCGCTTAAAAATAGGAATGTTTTCAAGGTCGGCGATCTTCCTGCGCAACATGGCGTTCTTTTCCTTAAATGTGTCGAGCTCGCCCCGGAACGACGTCATGATACTTTCACGCTCTCTATTTAAATTTTCGATCTTATGGGAAAGCGCCTGCTTTTCTTCTTCCAGCAAGTTAACAGTTTCAATCTTCTTATCCAGGCCTTCCTGCAGAACGTTCAGGCGGTCTTTCAGATCAAGTTCCTCTTTTACCCGCTCGGCCTTATTATGTTCAAACTGAATCTGCTTATTTTTAATATTACCGTGGAAATAAAACGCTGAGCTTAAGAAGAAAAGGCATAACACTATCGATACGCCTGCTACGAAATTAAACCTATCTCCCATATTTGGCATATATACCCTTCCATTCGGTTATATATAAATGTATTTAATTGATATAATTATAGCATAAGACTGAGATAATGCAAACCTTGCGGGAGTTTTTCTGAATAAACATGGCTAAGATAGCGGGGGTTGGCTCGTGTCACTATCGTGAAATTATTATAACATCGCCTTTACTGATATCGTCTATTTTATACTTATCGCGTACATCATCCAAAATGGCCGCGGAAATACGGTAACGGACGCCTACGATCTCGGCGGTGGCTATCTCCCGGCCTTTTTTCAATATCTTAATACGGGTGCCTTCATTAACGCCATCCTTACTGCCGAGGCCTATGACAACTATATTATTTTTCTTATAAACAGATAGCACCGTGCTTTGCAATAATGGTTTCGGCTCCTGAGAAGCAAAAATAGCCTTTTCTCCGTACATACCGGTAGGCTGCATTTCTTCGTTCGCTCCGGCCGACAGCCCGGGGCTTACCGACGCAGGCGCTACG
>Ga0247841_10012098_pt1 | contig 11314 bp, 11 predicted proteins | sample LaCruzMarch2015__2_FD_192410 | JGI IMG/M metagenome (GOLD analysis project Ga0247841, IMG submission 192410) | Freshwater microbial communities from meromictic Lake La Cruz, Castile-La Mancha, Spain - LaCruzMarch2015_18m | ecosystem: Environmental > Aquatic > Freshwater > Lake | place: Spain...
AATAGGAAAAACCAACAAGAACATTACACTTCCCCAAAAGAAATAAATATTAGCAATATTTATTGCTATTGCTAAAAACACAACAGATAAAACCGACACAATAATCGAAAACCACGTAATCAAACTCAACTGTTTATTCATTTCATCCTCCTAAAAAAATATTTGTATTCAAATTCACTCTACCGATAAGGTTTGTCGACAAAGCGAATTTGAATACATTTCTTTACGACTGTTTTTTAAAGAACATGTTGTCGAAATTTTAGACGCCTATGCCTAATTTTTCTAAAACACCGTATTCTATCAAATTATAGGTTATTTTCAATCATTTGTACCCTACAAACACCATTTTTATGTTAAAATTACCCATAATGTCGTCGTTTAAAGTACTACCTCAAAATCCAATCTTTCCTGACCTCGAAGAGGAAGTTTCCAAATATTGGCGGGAAAATGATATTTTAAATAAATATCTAAACAAAAACAAAAAATCAGAAAAAATATTTTCTTTTATTGACGGACCGATCACTGCCAACGGCTCGATGGGTGTCCATCACGCCAGGGGACGAACAATAAAAGATGTTATCCAGCGCTACAAAAATTCTCAAGGTTTTGAACAAAGATTCCAAAACGGTTTTGATTGTCAAGGTTTGTGGGTCGAAGTCGAAGTCGAAAAAGAAAACGGTTTCAATTCCAAGAAAGACATTTTGACCTATGGATTGGACAAATTTACTCAAAATTGTCTTGACAGAGTCAAAAAATATGCCGCTATCCAAACCGAACAATCCAAACGACTTGGCATGTTTATGGATTGGGAAAATTCCTATTACACCAATTCTTTAAATAATAATGTTTACATCTGGCATTTTCTCAAAATTATCAAAGAAAAAGGTTGGCTATACAAAAAGAAATCCGCCACCACTTGGTGCCCTCGCTGTGAAACCGGTTTATCCGCTCACGAACAAGCCGACGGCTATCAAGATATTAAAGAAGACAGTGTTTATGTCAAATTCAAAATAAAAGACAAAGACGAATATATTTTGGCTTGGACGACCACTCCCTGGACTTTATCCAGCAATGTTTTGCTCGCCATCAACACAGCACACGAATATGTCAAAGCCAATTACGAAAATCAAACACTATATTTAGCCAAACATTCGGCCAGAAATTTAGGTATCAAAAATTACGAATCAATCGATGCCAAAACATTATTAGATCTCGAATACGAATCTCTCTACGATATTCCGGCGCAAGTTGGTATAAAACACAAAGTCGTTCAATGGGATTTGGTTGATCCGGTTGACGGTACTGGTATCGTCCACATCGCCCCCGGCTGTGGTCAAGAAGACTATGAATTAGGTATCTCTCTTAATTCCGATATCGTTTCTCCACTTGATGAAACCGGCCATTTTATTGACGGTTTTGGCGATTTGAGTTACAAATATGCTCATCACGTCAAATCAGAAGTAATTGAATATTTAAAAAATAAAAATTTATTGTTCAAAACTGAATCAATTACCCATCGTTATCCACATTGTTGGCGCTGTAAAACCAAATGTCTTTTTAGACTCGAAGACAATTGGTTTATTAACTGTCACGAAATCCAACCAAAATTAAAAGAGGAAGCCAGTAAGGCCAATTGGATACCAAAGTATATCCAACGTCGAATGCAAAATTGGCTTGACAATATGGGCGACTGGATGATTTCTCGAAAAAGATTTTATGGTTTGTCTCTGCCATTTTATGAATGTTCTTGTGGAGAATTGACCGTTGTCGGCTCACTTGATGAATTAAAACAATTAGCCGTTGATCCATCAAAAGTTGACAAATTATCCTCAGTTCACCGTCCCTATATTGATGAAGTTGAAATAAAATGCCCTAAATGCGGCAAAATCGTCAAACGCATCGCCGATGTCGGCGATTGCTGGCTTGATGCCGGTGTCGTCCCATTTTCTACTTTGAAATATTTAGAAGACAAAACTTATTGGCAAAAATGGTTTCCCGCCGAATTTATTTCCGAAATGGTTGAGCAAGTTCGTCTCTGGTATTACTCCGTTTTATTTTTTGGTGTCGTTCTCGAAAATCAAATTCCTTACAAAAATGTTTTGAGTTACAACGAAGTCCGTGACGAAAAAGGGGAGAGGATGAGCAAAACCAAACACAATGGTATTCCCTTTGATGACGCTGTTTCCAAAATGGGCGCCGACTCAATGCGATGGCTTTATTGTCTCCAAAAATCTCACATTACTGTTAATTTCGGTTACACCATTTCCGATCAAATCAGAAAAGAATTCTTTTTAATTTTGTGGAACTCATTCAAATTCTTTTTAAATTACGAAAAAAATGATGACACACCAGCACCGACCTTAATTGACCAATGGTTAATTTCTCGCACTAATCACACTATCAAAAAAGTCACTAATTATTTAGACAAATACAACATTGCTTCCGCTACTAATGAGATATCTGTTTTTGTCAACGAATTATCAACTTGGTATATCCGCCGCTCTCGTGATCGAAGAGATAACTATCAATTATTGAGCAATACTTTTACTCAATTATTTGCTATCCTATCTCCATTTATTCCCTATCTTTCGGAATATTTATATCAATACCTCAGTCCCGACCAATCGATTCATTTGCAAGATTGGCCCAAGTTTGACACCAAATTGATAGACGTCGATTTGGAAAAAAATATGATTACAGTTCGAGAAATTTGTCGTCTAATCCATGCCCAAAGACAATTGGCCAACATCAAGGTCCGACAACCTCTCGCCTCTGCCACAATTACCACTTCCTCTACCTTCCTTAACGAAGACTTCGAAAATATAATAAAAGACGAAACCAATATCAAAAAAATTATTTGGCAAGAAACAAAAGAAACCATGACTGTCGTTCTCGACGTTACTCTTACCAAAGAATTAATTGCCGAGGGTGAATACCGAGATTTTGTCAGATCAATTCAGGTTATGAGAAAAGAACAAAATTTTGACATTAAAGATAAGATAAAAATTACCGCTCCAAGTTGGCCAAAAAACTTCGAAACCGAAATTCTTTCAAAAACCCTTGCCCTCTCAATTGAGACAGGGGATACCTTAAAAATAACTAAAGCTTGATGTCACAAAAAACAAACTGGCTACCTTTAATTATCAGTCTGACAATTCTTGCCAGCCTGAACCTGATCATGGTCAGTTCTATCGCTCCAAAATATTTTGGTAAACAATTATTAGCCTGGATTTTTGGATTATGTCTTTTTTTCATTGGCCGTTTTCTCAACCCAAAACTCATGGCTCTTTATAAATGGCCTCTCTTTATATTCTCCGTTCTTTTCTTGTTATGCCCCTATATTGCCAATAATTTTGTTCGTGGTTCCCGCCGATGGCTTAATATCGGCCCTCTGAGCATTCAGCCATCGGAAACCGTCAGACCATTATTAATGATTTTTCTTGCCACCTCCACCATGCCTATATTTCACCTCATTCCTGTCACCTTAATTGCCCTCGCCCCCGACCTTGGCTCTGCCATATCTGTTTTGGTTTTAATGATTCCTGTTATTTTTTTCAACAAAAATTATCTTAAACTATCTTTAATAATTATAGTTTGTGGCCTGGCTCTTTCACCTCTAATCTGGAAATATGGTCTAAAAAATTATCAGCAACACCGAATCTTGACTTTTCTAAACCCTAATTCTGACCCTCTAGATAAAGGCTATAATGTCATTCAATCAAAAATCGCCATCGGCTCTGGTGGATTTTGGGGCAAAGGCTACAAAAAAGGGACTCAGGGACAACTTTTATTTTTACCCGAAAAACACACCGATTTTATGCTTGCCGCCACTGCCGAAGAATTAGGCTTCGTCGGCATCTTGATCATCCTTGGCGCCTATTATCTTCTTTCTTCCACTCTTCTCACTCACGCCTATTCTATCGACAATCGGCCACTTTTTATCTTTACTTTGGGCATTTTCTTTCTCTTTTGGTTTCAATTTTTTGTCAATATTGGCATGAATCTTGGTATCTTACCAGTCACTGGTATCCCTCTTCCTTTCCTCTCTGTCGGTGGTTCATCCCTCATGTCACTTCTTTTCTCACTTGGCATCTGTTTTTCTACGTAAATATGATATAATTTCCCATTATGAAATACGCCGTTCTCTCCATTTCAGGGAGCCAATTCTTAGTTGAAGAGGGTCAAACCCTCACCCTTTCATCTCTTGATCTAAAAGAAGGTGAAAAATCAAATAGCGACCAAGTTCTACTCATTGTCAACGAAGATAAAGTCGAAATTGGCACTCCTACCGTCAAAAATGCATCTATTGATTTTGAAATTCTCAAGAATTATCAAGGTCAAAAAGTTGTTTCATTTAGATACAAAGGTAAATCACGCTATCGCAAAACCCGTGGTTTCCGCTCTCAACTAACCGACATCAAGATATTAAAAATTAATAATAAATAATATATGGCACATGTTAAGGCCGTAGGAAAGGCCAATCAAAAAGCTAATCGTCCCGGACAAAGACGCGGCGTAAAAGTCTTTGGTGATCAAACTATCCAAGTTGGAGAAATTATTGTCCGACAAGTTGGAAGCAAATTTCACCCAGGCATAGGCACAAAAATTGGAAAAGATTTCACTATTTATGCTATTCGTCCCGGAAAAGTCAAATTTTCCAAAAAATTAGGTAAAAGTGTCGTTTCTGTCGTCAAAGCCTAATTGACCTCTTTTTTCACATATCTTTTCATAGTAATATTACTCTATGAAACAAGTTCAATATATCCCTACCAACGAATTAGAACCAAATCCTCTCCAACCCCGTGGCATCATCAATCCCGACTCTGTTAGCGAATTGGTTGACTCTATTCGTGAACATGGCATTTTAGAACCAATGATTGTTGCCAAAACTCCCGCCGGCTATCAAATCATTGCCGGAGAACGCCGTTGGCGTGCCGCCAGAATCATCAGATTAGAAAGTGTTCCCTGTATCGTCAAAGAAACTACGCCCCAACAGATGCTCGAAATGGCTATTGTTGAAAATATTCAAAGAAAAGATCTGAATCCTATCGAAAGAGCCAAAGCCTTTCTTCGCCTTAAAGAAGAATTTGGCTTTGATAATAATCAAATTGCCAAAAGAATGGGCAAAAGTGTTCCATATGTCATCAATGAATTAAAGCTTCTAACCCTACCTGACGCTCTCAAAGACGGACTTCTATCCGGTCTCATTACTGAAGGTCACGCCCGCGCTCTTATTTCCATCGGAGACACACGTTTAATGATTGAAGCTTACAAAATAGTCCTCAAGGAGAAAGCCTCTGTCCGTCGCGCCGAGGATATCGCAAGACGTATGCGCAAAAAAATTGAAGAAGGTGATGTCCCGATAACCAAAGAAAACTTACCTTACTTTTTAAAAAGTAAACTAGATATTATCGGCACCGATTTGGAATCAATTTTTCATGACAATACTTCAAAGGTCAAAATCATCCAAACCAATGTCCTTACTAGAATTACATTCCAATTCAAAGGTCCTATCGAAAATCGTTTCGAAAAAATAAAATTACTCTACAAAGAACTTTGCAATAAAGATATAAAAAGCGATTTACAAAATTAAATTTTTGGAATTAAACCTAAGGCTTTCATCGGCCAATATCGAAAAAATGCCCGTCCTACGATTAAATCCTTTTTGATTGGACCAAATTCTCGACCATCTCTTGAATGCATTCTATTATCACCAAAACATAAATATTCCCCCTCAGGTACCAGTTTTTCTTCACCTTCTTTATTAAATTGCCCCGGACTTGTCGAAACACTTTCCGGTAAATACTTTTCATTTAAAAACTTTCCGTTCAAATATACTTTATTCTTCTCCACCTTAACCCGATCACCCGGTATCCCGATTACCCTCTTTATATATTCACACTCAGTCTCGGCACATTGCTCTGTCGCCGGTGCCCGAAAAACAACGATGTCACCCCTCTTGGGATCACTAAAATGATACGTCAGCTTATCCGTCAAAAGATAATCCTTATCCTGCAAACTTGGAAACATCGACGCACCTTTGACTTCATTTGGCTGAGCCACAAACATATAAATCAAAACAAATACCGATAATGCCAGCACTATCGACTGAATAAAATCCAAAATAACACTGCCAATAGAACCTTTCTCTCGTGAAATCATATTTAAAATTTTAACATAAAATATTTGGTATAATTCTACCAAATCAACCTTGGTTGTTTAGCTCTCCTGCCTCCACCAGTTGGCGGATGGCGGATGGTTAGAGCGTAGCATATACTGATTATATGTTTTATGTATATGCCATATATAATAACCAACATAAAAAGATTTATATCGGTCAAACTTATGATCTTGAAAAAAGGCTGAGTGAACATAACGATATAAATAATTTGACGCACGTTTACACAAAAAGATATGGTTCGAGTTGGAAATTAATCTATAAAGAAGAACTTCCAACACGGACCGAAGCCTTGAAGCGTGAAAAACAGTTAAAAAGTTATCAAGGTAGACAATTTATTAAAAGGTTGCTTAGCTCAGTTGGTTAGAGCGCTTCGTTCACATCGAAGAGGTCAGAGGTTCGAGTCCTCCAGCAACCACCAATTTATTTAAAACTTCTATAACTGATCGTAATTGTTGTTTAGCTCTCCGCCAGTTGGCGGATGGTTAGAGCGCTTCGTTCACATCGAAGAGGTCAGAGGTTCGAGTCCTCCAGCAACCACCTGACTTATCTAATTTTCACTGTAAACTTAACACTCTTTGTCAATATCCAATCATCTGGCTTATCGGTTCTACCATATAATACCCCTTTCGATACCACATTTTTGGGAACTACAGTTGTCACTGTGCACAAAGAAACATCATCCGATACCAAAATCATTCCACTAGAATCTTGCTTCATTTCCGGTCTTTTATCACATTTAATCGTCATTGTCACCGGATCGTAAACATAAAAAACATAAGGTGTATTAATTTCCGACGTCACTACCATCGGCACCAAATCATCATCCGGTATTTTTAATCCTAATATTTTGGCAATCGTCCGAAGGGAATCATCCACCAAATTCGCATGCACTCCATTTTTGACCTCAATTATAGTACTCCCTATTCCGGCACTCTTTTTTAACACAACTCCATCACCTCCAATATTCCAACCATAGACAATATTCTTTCCCATACCAAAATCAGCATATTCTTTCGTCTTTAAATTTACCCCAATAATAGAAATCATTTTCCCTTTTAAATCCCAATCTTTTTCTTTATTTTTTGCAATCATATAAATATTTTTTGGTTCCGCCACATCATACTTATATAACCTATTATTATATTTTAGATAATCAAATTCCGGTAAGATATCCCTTACCATCGGCACCATTTTTTGTACTACCTGTGCCTTACTCATCCCTTTACCGGTTATCGAACCTCGTTTTAATTCAATAATAAAACGTAACATCTGAGCCATAAAATCTTTTCCATCACTCACCTGTCCCCAAGCCCAAGCATCATAAGCATTAATAGCCCCTTTTTGTGGCACTCCAACCGCTATTAATTTTTCAACTTTTACAGTGGGATTATCATGAACAAAAATCCTTCCGACTAAACCTCCCAAACTATGACCAACAATTATTGCCTTTTCTCCTGATTTTATTTTTGAATTATAATAAATTTTAAATTTATTGACAATTTCGGCTACCGGCCGCCTCCAATCATATTGCCAAACAAAATAATCCTTAGCTACCACATAATTATTAGCCTTCATCAAGCCGTCAAAACTTGAATAATATTTCTTTGCTTGTCCTGCCATACTCCAATCACTATCCGCCACTTGTTTATCGTTAACCAATGCCTGAGTATTCCACGACGACCCATATCCTGGTATCAAAATTATCTTTGGTTTTGGTACCAAAGTTGGTGTCGGTGTCAAAGTTGGCGTCGGTGTCAAAGTTGGCGTAATACAAATTCCTTTACAAAATTCATCATGTCCCTTTCCAAGTGGCTTACAAACAATACAATTAGTATTAGTCATATGTCCGGGACACGGATTCATTAAGCATCCATACGTGCTACTACAAACACTCGAATTACAAGCCGCATTCGGTTTATAATCTACCTCATTTTTAGGCGTTGGTGTTAATATCTTAGTTGGTGTCGGCGTTAATTTTGGCGATAATACAGGTATAATCGTCGGACTAACTTTCTGAGCCAAAACATTTTTGGCTCCAAATGTTAAAATACATATAAAGACAAATACTGACAATATTTTCCTCATAAATATAAATGTAAAAAAATATACAAGCCATGTCAATTACCCTAATTATTATATGTCAAAACAAAATCCCCATCCCTACCTGGGTTTCATCGTGCAAAGATATCACTGAAACAATTATTATTGACGAATCCGAATTTCCTCTAAACAACGATTTCTCTTGCAAACGAAATTACGGCCTTAAAAAAGCCAAAAACGATTGGTGTCTCTTTTTGGACACCGACGAAACTCCTTCACCTTCGCTTATTTCTTATCTAAATAATTTTGACTACAAAAATAATATTGCCTTCAGACGAATTGATAATTTTTTGGGTAAAAATTTAAAATACGGCGAAACCGGAAATTTCTACACCACTCGATTAATCAACCGAAAAACAGGCAAATTTATTGGCAAAGTCCACGAAATTTTTAAAACAAACAATTTTATTAAAATCAAATATCCTATTCTCCATCAATCACATTCATCGTTTTATTCTTTTATCGACAAAATAAATTTTTACAGCGACATCCGAGCCAAAGAATTATTTGATCAAAAAGTAAAAACTAATTTATTTCAAATTCTTTTTTATACCAAAGCTAAATTTATCCAAAATTATTTCATAAAATTCGGCTTTCTTGATAGCACTGCCGGACTTATTAATGCCCTTGGTATGAGCTTTTACTCATTTCTGGTCCGCTGTAAATTATGGCATATGCAACAGCCCTAATTTTTTTCTTTGGCAAATTATTCTACCCCTTACCTTTATTTGAAATTAGCCTCGGCTTACTTGCTTTAGCAAATTTTTACAAAAATAGACAAATCAAAAACAAATATTTTTTATATTTTTTACTTTTTAGCCTAATTACTGGAAAATTCATTACTGTCACTTCATTTTTATATTTTATTCGTCTCACTGTTTTATTATCATTTTTTATTTTTCCACCGGTTTTTGACAAAAAATTTAAAAATTTCTTTTTACTTATTGTTTTGTCCAATATTATTTTTGGCCTAATTCAATATTTTATCTGGCCAAACTTTACCTATTTTGATTCTCTCAATTGGGACCCGCATCTTTTCCGTTTAGTCTCTACATTTTTTGATCCAACTTTTACCGGTCTAATTTTTTTAATGTTTATTATTACTCTATTCATTCAAAATTTTTCAACTTACTATTTAATTATTCCCTATATCGCCCTAAGTCTCACTTACAGCCGTTCCAGTCTTTTGTCTTTTATAATTGCCTTTACCTATATTTCCACAAAAATAAAAAACACAAAAATATTTTTTATTAGTCTTTTAATTTTAATTATTACTCTTTTTGTTTTACCAAGACTGGAAGGAGAGGGGACCAAGCTTGAAAGAGTCTCCTCTATTAAGGCAAAAATTGAAAACTATCGGCAAGGCATTAAATTATTTAGTCAACATCCTGTTTTTGGTGTTGGTTACAATAACTTAAAATATGCTAGAAATGAATCCCAAAATTCTTCACATGCCGCTTTTGGCTTCGATAGTAGCTTACTCACAATTCTCACTACTACCGGTTTAATTGGATTTATATTATTTATTTTAGGCCTCAAACAATATTTATTAAAAGCTGATTTCTTACATCGTACCTTACTAATCGCAATTCTTTTTCACTCTCTTTTTTCCAATTCACTTCTCTATCCCTGGACACTTCTTTTCCTGATCTTTACTTAAATATCGCATTTGATCTTAATCTTTTTTCTTGTTTCATTAGCAGCCAAATTGACAGCGATTATTTCCACATCATTATCACCCGCATTTAACTGAATTTTAAGTTTGAAATTTCCCACATCGTCAACCATGGCAACATGACCATTAACCGTGACACTAACACCTTTTTCTGTTTTTCCTGCCACATCAAAATCAATACTATCTACCGTCAAGCTATCTTCCTTAGGATTACTCATCGTAATCGTCGGTGGCTGATCGTCATAAATTACTTTAACCGATTTTGACAATTCACTCGTTCCGCCCTTTTCCGATTCTGCAACCAAATTAAAAACATTTTCTCCTTTTTCCAGCTCGACATCTTTAATAATAAAATCACCCTCATTACTTACCGTAACTTCCTTTAAATTTACATCATTCTTTAATAGCGCTACCTTTACATTTGGCTCCGCCACACCACTGATATCTATTTTTGCGGTATTGGTCGCTTCATATGGCAAAATTACCCTCGGTGGCTGTGGTGGCAAAATCTTCTCGCTAACAACATCTTTTATTTTTCTGGCATCACCCAAAAAAATAGAAAATTTTATTAAAAGCGGCAAACCGAAAATAATTACCAATAGAAACAACAACACCGTCATCACTCCCAAAAATACAGTTTTTTGGGTTATTTGTTCATCTGTCTTGCGAACTAATCTTGATCTCTTAAACTGTGCCATAACCGTCCCTATTATAACATTTTTACTTCAGATACTTTTGTCGCCAAAACGAATAATCCCATATTGACGATCTGCCATCACAGGTTCCGTCTGCTTCTATTCTACCTTTAGTAAATATCTGATTAATTACTTCATTCCTCCAAACATTAAAATCACCCGTGCTAACTATTCCGTCACAATTATAATCTCCTCCCCATTTATTCGGCCTAATATAATTCGTTCTTATCTGTTCGCACCGAAATTTACATTCAGGATGATCGATCGTTGGCATCGGTGTCAGTGTCAACGTTATCTTTATTTCTGTTTTATTAACCACTTTTTTACATACCCCCGCCCAAGGCATAATCGTTGGCGTAATTGTCGGTGTTGGTGTCCTGGTCGCCGTTGGCGTTGGTGTATTACTTATTCTGGGAGTTGAGGTTGCTGTTGGCGTTGGTGTTGGTGTCCTGGTTGCTGTTGGCGTTGGTGTTGGTGTCCTGGTCGCTGTTGGCGTCGGTGTATTACTTATTCTGGGAGTTGAGGTTGCTGTTGGCGTTAGCGTTGGCGTCCTGGTCGCCGTTGGCGTCGGTGTTAAGGTCAGTGTCGGACATCGATTATCACAATAACTCGTCGTATAACAAGTATTCGCTCCCGGATAATATGCCTTACATCTCTGATAAT
>Ga0247841_10012099_pt1 | contig 11314 bp, 15 predicted proteins | sample LaCruzMarch2015__2_FD_192410 | JGI IMG/M metagenome (GOLD analysis project Ga0247841, IMG submission 192410) | Freshwater microbial communities from meromictic Lake La Cruz, Castile-La Mancha, Spain - LaCruzMarch2015_18m | ecosystem: Environmental > Aquatic > Freshwater > Lake | place: Spain...
GCGGGCGACGTCCTCATCGGGCGGGTCATGGAAACCACGGCCAGCAGCGCCCTGGTGGCGACGGTGGCCGACCCGGCTTGCCGGGTGAGCGTGAGCATCCCCGCCCGGAATGCCGTTGGCGTGCTCAACGGGCGGGTGGGTCAAGACCAGCACCAGACGCCGGTGTGTCAGGTCACCTTCCTGCCCCGGGACATCAGCTACCAGAAAGGCGACGCCGCGGTGACTTCCGGTCTCAGCGGCAACATGCCCGCCGGACTGCCCGTGGGTCAAGTCATCGCCTGGGACGACGACCGAGTCTCCCGCGTGGTCAGTTCCGCCTATGCGGAGCTCTGCATTCGGCCGGCGGCGCCTTTCGATAACTTCCGCTTTGCCGGAGTGGTGGTTTCGCCCGCGGCTCGGGAACGGGGCGCGGTCACGTCGAAGGCCTTGCTCCCGGACGGCAACTGAGCATGCAGTACTCGACGGCAAGCCGGTACACATCAAGGCGTTTGTTGTCGAAGGACATGAGAGAAAAGACCTTTCGATTACGACTACGATTACGAGCACGAGCACGATTAATTCGGGGATTTATCGAAGTCGATATCCTTCACCCGCAGCCTGACGCACTCCATATGCCGCCGGGTATTTTCTTGACTACAGGGGATCCGGGTGACAGGGCGGCGCTCCGGCGACCCGGGATAGACGGCGTGAAAGTGGATCATCTTGACGCGCCAGAACCGCCTGGAGCCGGAAAACGACCTCTTCCAACCATTAAACGTTAGCGAAAGAGGAAGAACATGACATTTCGTCGTGACGGCACCAAGCAGCGGTCCATGCAATCACGGGAGAGTCTTCGGTGTCGCCGGGAGGATAGGCGTGCAGTCGTCTTCGCAGGGCAGAGAACTCTTACGACAGAAGTGTCCAACGCATTCGGTTGTTCTTCAGCATCGGTCAACAGATGGAAGAGCGCGTGCTTCACGACGGCCGAACCTCCTAAGACAAGACGGGACGAACCAAACAGACTTGTGCAGTTCTTGCAGAAGATCGGTCCCAACGGCAGTTGGCTGGTGAATCCATATTGGAAGTGCTACCACAGTTGTGTGTACTGCGTGGCCCATAATCAAGGCAACACAAGGGTGTGGAGTGCTCCCCAGACCGTACTGTCAACACTGCGACGGCAACTCCGCGACGTGCCTTTGGAGGAGAGTCTTCTCCTCGGGGCGTGCGCAGACCCGTACCCGCCGATTGAGGAGCATCTGGGTCTCACGCGGACCATTCTGCTGGAACTCAGAAGACAGAAGCGTCCACTGGACTACGTCGGCACAAAGAGCGGGCTCATCTGCCGGGATATTGATGTACTCAGGGATTTCGGCGCTCAGTGCTCGATACACATTTCCCTCTGCAGTCTGGACGACAGGATGCTTCGGCGATTGGAGCCGGGTGCGCCTGCGGCCGCGGACCGGCTGGACGCAATGCAGCGTCTATCGCAGGCCGGTCTCACGGTCGTCTATGACTGCATTCCCTGGACACCAACTATGTCGGATGCAGAAGCCGCATGGGCCGCGAGGCCCCCAGGCGTACGCATGCTGTTCTCGAAGTTAGACGTCAAACACGTCCTGGATCCTTCTGTCCTGAAACGCAACTACACGCAGAAGGAGATCGACCGCCTCTACGCCCAGGCGCATCGGCGGTTTGGCGATCGGGAGTTAGTCGAGTGGGAGCAGTGACGACACGGAACGGCAAATGGAGCGACTGAGCCGCTAATCGGGTCGCCGGGACTGACCCAGATGGGCCAGCCCCGGCTCCCACACCACCGTACATGCGGGTCCGCATACGGCGGTTCCGGCGAGGTGACCGGGGTTTTCCCCGGACACATGGCATGATCCGTAGACCACGCCACGAGGACTCCATGCTTCCCGTCGGAAAGGCGCTCATCGGCAGCCTCGCCCTGTCGGGTGTCGTCGGCTTTGATGTCCTCCCCGCGGTCGAATCCTCACCCGTCGGTTCAGCCCTTCATGGCCGCAAGGTCTCCGGTATACGAGTTTTGACGGGCCTTGGGCGGCCCCCGCCTTGCGATTCATTACTACGGCCTCTGCTGACTCCCCGTCGGGCTGCCCGAGCGGGGTCTCCCCAGGTAAGAACGCGTTGGTTGCCTTCGGCTGTCTGCGCTTCGCTCCGGCTCCCGGCACGACCGCCGCATTTACCTCCGCGACTGGTCCCGTTGACTTCGCGGTGTTGTGCCAGCTCGTCGAATCGCATCGGCCTTGATATGCGGTTCCCGTTCGACAGGCTCACGGCCCTGAGCGGAGTCGAAGGGTTGTCCATCGGCCCGCCGGTTTCCCCTAGCGTTGCCGGTCGCGTCGCTCCCTGCCGCCCTGCGGCGGCCCGTGCCCTTCGGGCGCTCCTTCCCCCGGTCGGTTGCCCTTCCGGAGTTGGCTTCGAGTGGTAGGTTCGCTATGTTTCCATATCGCGTCCTCCTACAGGGGATTTGCACCCCATTTACAGCGCACCCATGCTGGGCGCACACAAGCAAAACCAGCCTATCGCCGGGAAGCCCGGCTCAAGCTGATTTGCGGCGTTCTGCCTGAAGCGGGGGGCAGGCACGTGCTCCCGTGATTGTTCAGCACAAGGGATTGACAACCTCGCCAAACACGTGTACTATACGTGTAGCGATGAAGGGAGAAACGGCAATATGCAAAAGAAGCTGACACTGACCATTGATGAGGAGGTCTACGACGGCCTCCGCCAGGTTGTCGGGCCGCGCAAGATCAGCCACTTTATCGAGGATCTGGTTCGGCCGCATGTGGTCAAGCATGATTTGTACGCCGAATATCGCGCGATGGCGGCTGATTGTATCCGAGAATCCGAGGCGCTGGAATGGGCGGAGGCTACTTGCGGAGACGTGACCGATGAGAAGATCTGAGGTGTGGTGGGTCAACTTTGATCCTTCCGTTGGGGGCGAAATCCGCAAGCAACGGCCAGCGGTTATCGTGAGCAATGATGCCGCCAACCAGTTTCTCAATCGCGTTCAAGTTGTTCCCTTGACGAGCTCGACATCCAAGCTTTACCCCAGCGAGGCCTATGTTTCTTTTGGCGGCAAGCGTTCCAAGGCTATGGCTGATCAACTGACGACAGTCAGCAAACAACGCCTTATCAACCGGGCAGGTCGGCTTTCATCTGAAGACATGCTGAACATTGTACGGGCTATTTCCATACAACTCGACATATGAGGCAGAATCGGCTCGCCGGGACTGACCCGTGAGGGCCAGCCCCGGCTGCCACACCACCGGCCGTGCAGGTTGTCGTTAGGCGCACGAACATGAACGAATGCATGCACATCACACCGTTGGAGTTCGGCGCGACCGGTGACGGCGTTGCCGATGACACACACGCCCTTCAGGCCGCCGTAGACGCGGCGATCTCGAAGAAGATCAAGCTGACGTCGCCCATGTCAGCGGTCTATGCCGTCACCGCTCCCATCTCGATCGATGGCACGCTGAACGCCGATTTCGAGTTGGCGGAGATCCGGGCCACCGCCCCAGTGGCGGCCCTCATCCGGTACGAGACGCCGAAGTATTACACCATCCTGCGCAATCTCCGCCTCGACGGGAACCTGATGGCCGACGTGTGCCTCGATATCGTCAACGCCCGCAAGATGCGGGTGGACAACGTGATCACCGGACGTCACCTGAAAACGGCGCTGAAGATCACACAGGGGTACGAGATCTTTGTGCAGAACTCACACTTCAACGGGGCGACGCCGGACGATATCAACGGAGACGCGGCGGAGAACACCGTGGGCATCGACATCTCCACTTCGGACTGCCATTTCTCCGACATCGTGATCATCGACTGCAAGACGGCCATCGCCAACCGCGGGTTCAACTTCTACGCGCGCATTCACGCGTGGACCTACAAGCCGGAGATCATCAAAAACTCCGTATGTTTCGACCTGTGGAGCCAGTGCGTCATTTCCGACAGTTACGCCGATACGTTCTACATCTGTTTTCGTCTGCGACGGCAGGGGATACTGTGCAAACTGAGCGGCTGCGGCTCCTACTATAACGAGCAACTCTACATGGCGGAACGGGGGCACGTCACGCCATACCTGTTCTGGGTGGACGAGGGGGACGGCCGCGGCGTGGCGATACATTCGTCTGTGATGCTGGCTACGACCGCCATGGGCGGCTACTACAGCAATGTCGAAAAGTGTGCGGTCCACACGGACGGGTCCGACAGCTTCTTCCGGTGGAAAGGCGCGCCGGAGCATTAACATCGAAATCGGTACAGCCATTCGGCGGTTCGGAAAGCTCAACGTGACCCGGCACGGCACCCGGACGGGCCTGCCTCCGCCGAAGGCTACGGCGGGCAAGTCTTGCTACCGGGTAGCGATACGCGCTCCACAGGACCGACGGTGGTATCCGCCGCCGATGGCTTGACATCCACAATGGTTGTGGTATGGTGCCAGTATGATAACCATTACTCTAAAAGACATTCCGCAACCGCTGCATACTGCGCTCAAGAACCGCGCCAAGCAACATGGCCGCAGCCTCAACAAGGAAGCTCTGGCATGCCTCGAAGCGGCGGTCGCTCCGGTCAAGGTCAACGTGGATGCTCTGCTGATGGAATTGCGCGAGCACCGGGCCACACTTCCCGGGCGCCTCAGTGATCGCCTGCTTCACGAAGCCAGGCAGACAGGGCGGCCGTGATCGTTGCCGACTCCAATCTCATCGCGTATCTGCTGATTCCAGGGGATAAGACGTCCTACTCAGAAGCTGTCCTTAAGCAAGATGCTGAGTGGGCTGCGCCGCTTCTTTGGAGATCAGAGTTCCGTAATGTTCTGACCTTGTACATGCGCCATCAGGGCATGACCTTGGCTCAAGCTCTTCAGACCATGGACAAAGCAGAGGCTCTCCTGCGCCGCAACGAGTTTGTTGTTCCATCCGACTCCATTTTCGAGCTCACGTCACAGCACCCCATCTCGGCCTACGATGCCGAGTTTGTGGCTCTGGCTACACAGTTAGGCGTGTCTTTGGTCACCTTTGACCGGACACTGGTGACGATGTTTCCCCGAACTGCCGTTCATCCGGATCGGCTCCGTTAATGGGGCCGCAGGGCGCGGCCAGGAAAGTCCCCGCTCATGACAAAACCGAAAACCGGCCAGGTGGTGGCGGTGATTCCCGCCCGCTTCGGCAGCACGCGTTTCCCCGGCAAGCCGCTGGCGCTGATTGCCGGACGGCCCATGATCCAATGGGTGTACCAGCGGGCCGCGGCTGCCCGCAGCGTGAACCAGGTACTCGTCGCCACCGATGATGAGCGCATTGTATCGGCGGTGGCGGCGTTCGGCGGCCGGGCGGTCATGACGTCGCCCGCACATCCGTCGGGAACTGACCGCATCGCCGAGGCCATTGCCGGTTCCCCGGCGGATCTGGTGCTGAACATCCAGGGAGACGAGCCGCTGCTCCCCTCCCGCGTGATCGATGCGCTGGTCGAACGCATGCGGAGTTCGCAAGCCGACATGGGCACGGTCGCCGTGCCGCTTGCCGCAGGGAGCGTGGATTTCGCGAATCCGAACATCGTGAAGGTGGTCGTGAACGCGCTGGGCGAGGCGCTATATTTCAGTCGGGCCGGGATCCCGTTCCAGCGGGCGGACGGCGCTGCCATGGAAGCCCTCTGGCACTGGGGTATTTATGCGTACCAGCGGCGCTTTCTCGAGGCTTTTGTCGCCTGGCCCCAGGGGCGACTCGAACGCTGTGAGCAACTCGAACAGTTGCGCGCCCTGGAACACGGGACCCGCATCCAGGTTCTAATTGAACGCACCGCGCAGAGTGCCGGGGTTGACGTGCCGGAGGATGTGGCGCGGGTCGAGAGGCTGCTTCGCGAACGCGGTGAGGCGTAGACCGGGGCGGGAGAGGGGCAAGGGGCAAGGCTCGGGGACCAAGTGTCAAGTGTCAAGTGTCAAGTGTCGGGCGGTTCAGCGGTTCAGGGTTCAGCGGTTGCCAAGGCTACGGCGGACAAGTCAGCGGTTTGCGTTTCACTGTTCACCGGTCTTACTGTTCACTGGTTCACTGTTTACTGTTCACTGGTTCTACCGTTCACCGGTCACCGGGTAAGGTCGAACCGCGCCTGCCATTCGACGGGTCAAACGGGCTATGGTCAACAACGTTTCCGGATTTGAAATCAGCGCTGGGATCAAGGTGGGCGGCGGCCAGCCACTGCTGCTCATTGCCGGGCCGTGCGTGATCGAGAAAGAGAGTGTCTGCCGGCAGATCGCCGGGCAGCTAAAGAGCATTTGCGGCGAGCTTGGCTTCCATTACATCTTCAAGGCTTCCTATGACAAGGCGAACCGGACCAGCGGGAAATCGTTTCGCGGGCCGGGGATAGAGGAAGGGCTGCGCATCCTGGCCGCGATCCGCGCCGAGTTTCAGGTGCCGATACTGACGGATATCCACGCGCCGGAGCAGGCGGCGACGGCGGCGCGCGTGGTCGACATCCTGCAGATTCCCGCCTTTCTCTGCCGGCAGACGGACCTCCTGACAGCCGCGGGACAGACGGGCAAGTGCGTCAACATCAAGAAAGGCCAGTTCCTCGCTCCGGAGGACATGGCCATGGCCGTTGAAAAGGTCTACGCGACCGGAAACCGGCGGGTGTTGCTCACCGAGCGCGGGACCATGTTCGGGTATCACAATCTCGTGGTGGACATGCGCTCGCTGGTGACCATGGCCGAGTTGGGCTGCCCGGTGATCTTTGACGCCACCCACGCCGTGCAGACGCCGAGCGGGCAGGGACAATCCTCGGGCGGGCGCCGGGAGTTTGTGTTTCCGCTCGCCCGGGCCGCTGTCGCCGTGGGCGTCAGTGGCCTGTTCCTGGAAGTCCATCCCGAACCGGAGAAGGCGCTGTCGGATGGTCCGAACTCGCTGCCTCTGAAAGACGTGAAGGCCGTGCTTGAGAAAATCCGCGACATCCATGAGCTTGGCCGCTAGGGCGAAACGCATCCGTGCGGTCGTGCTCGACATTGACGGGGTCCTGACGGACGGCCGGGTCGGCTATGGGCCCGTGCCGGGCGAGATCAAGTTTTTCGACGTGCGCGACGGACACGCGATCAAGCTCCTGTTGCGCTCCGGATTGCGGGTCGGGGTGCTGTCGGGACGGGCCTCGGAGGCGAATCGTCAGCGCGCCGCCGAACTGGGGTTGAGTTTCGTCTTCGAAGGGGAGAAAGACAAGGCTGCCGGATTTGCCCGCCTGCTCGAGCAGGAACATCTGGCGCCGGAAGAGTGTCTGGTTGTAGGCGACGACGTGATGGATATCCCCGTGATGCGTCAGGGCGGCGTGGCCGTGGCGGTTGCAGATGCGGTCCCGGAGGCGGCGGCCGTCGCGGACTGGCAGACCCGGGCCGGAGGAGGTCGCGGCGCGGTCCGCGAGGTGGCGGTCTGGCTGCTCAAGATCCAGGGCAACTGGGAAACGGTGATGGCGCGCTACACCAAGACGGAAAGTCAGGCATGATCCGTGTTCTGCCCATCCTGGCTCTGCCGCTTGCCGTCAGCATGCTGCCGCTGCCGGCACTGGCGGCGCGTGGCGAGACGGACGGCGGCCGCATGGTCCTCGAGAAGTTCCGGACCCGCGGGGTAACCGACGATCAGCGCACCCAGTGGGAACTCAGCGGCGGCAATGCCGTCGTGGAGGGGCCGCTGGTGCAGCTCGACGACATTGAGCTGGTCTTCCGTTCAGCAAAGGGCGAGACGGTGGTCGTCACCTCGCCCCGCTGTGCCTTCAACCGGGTGACCAAGACCGGCGCCAGTGACGCGCCGCTGCGGGTACGGAACCAGATGGTAACGGTGGATGGAGTCGGCTATGATATCCTCGCCGGGCAACAGCAGCTCCATATCCGGGACAAGGTGCGGATGTGGGTCAGGCCGCAGAAGGGGGTCCTGGATGATGTGCTGCCCGCCAGCCTGCACCGGAAGGAAGGCGCGGCTGGGGCGACTGCCGGCCCGGAAAGGAAGAGCGAATGATCAGCGAGAACACGACTGGGCGGAGGTCCGCCTCAAACCAATTCCTGGAGCCAAGCATGAAGACGTGCCCCTTCCAAAAACTGTCCCGGCGTGCGTTGGCCGGGAAACGGTGCGCGCGCGTGCTGCTGGCGGCGGCGGCGTTGCTGTTCCCCGTGGCCTTGATCCTGCTCGCACCGGCACTCAGGGCGGCCACCGAGGTCCCGGCTGTGGCGACCCCCGTGGCGCCCGCGGTGACGGTTCCGGTCGCCCCGGCTCTGCTGCCGGCCGCGCCCCCCGCCCCGGTCGCCAAGGAACCCGAGAAGAAACCCAAGGACGACGGGTTTCTGCCGCTGCTGCCGAAGGACAAGCCCGATGAAGTCGAGATCGTTGCCGACACCATGGACATGGACTTCGGCAAACACATTTCGACCTTTCAGGGCAATGTCCTGGTCACCGAGGCCCGGATGCGGCTGCAGGCGGACAAGATGGTGGTATACTTCGGCGAGACCGAGAAGCCCGAGAAAATCGAGGCCATCGGGAACGTGGTCATTCACCAGCCGGAAGCCAACCGGACGGCCCGTGCCGGCCGCGCCGAGTACGACATGATCAAGGGCACCATAACCCTCTTGGACAACCCGAGCCTGAAGATGGGTGACAACAGTCTCGACGGCGCCTCGAAGATTACCTATTACCGGGACAATGAGCGCGTGATCTGCGACGGCGGCAAAGAGGGCGTGCGCCCCGTGATCCAGTTTATGCCCAAAGGTAAAACGGATGTCCCGGATCTCTTCAGTGTCCCCAAGAAAAATGCAAACTGAATCTCCGCTACTGCAGACCAACGGTCTGGTGAAAGCTTACCGCGGCCGGCGTGTGGTTGACGGCGTGTGCCTGCAGGTCAGCCGCCGCGAGGTGGTCGGGCTGCTCGGGCCGAATGGCGCCGGCAAGACCACGAGCTTCTACATGATCGTCGGCCTGATCCGGCCGGACGCGGGTCAGGTGTCGTTCATGGGGCAGGACGTCTCTCGGCTGCCCATGTATCAGCGCGCCCGTCTCGGCATGGGGTACCTGTCGCAGGAGCCTTCGATCTTCCGCAAGTTGAGCGTGGCCGACAATATCATGGCGGTGCTCGAGACCCTGGACCTGTCAAAGCAGGCGCGCGAGGAGCGGCTCGGGGATCTGCTGAACGAACTCCAACTGACGCACCTCGCCAAGCAGACGGCCATGACCCTGAGCGGCGGCGAACGGCGGCGGCTCGAGATCACCCGGGCCTTGGCCACCAACCCGACCTTCATCCTGCTGGACGAGCCGTTCAGCGGCGTGGACCCGATCAATGTCTACGAAGTTCAGAAAATCATTGCCCATCTGCGCGACCGCGGACTGGGCGTGATGATCACCGATCACAGTGTCCGCGAAACGCTGGCGATCGTGAACCGAGCCTATCTCATCTGTGACGGCAAGATCCTGTGTGAAGGCAGCAGCGACTTCCTGATTAATGATGAACAGGCGCGGAAGGTGTATCTGGGGCCGCGCTTCACGGTCTGAGGCGGCCCGGGAGTGCAGGACCGAAGCATGGACAAGTCAGTGCCGTCGCCGGCGATTCCCGGTGTGCGGTTGTTCGAACGGACAGGCAAGTCAGATGAACGATGAACAGGGAAGGCCGTGTCGTATGGAAATCATCATCAGTGGACGTCATTTGCCGGTTTCAGCCGAGTTGAAGAGCTATGCGGAAGAGAAGCTGCAGAAAATGGCGTCCATGTTCCCGAAGTTGACCAGTGCCCGGGTGGTGCTCGGACACGAGAAAGCCTGGCAACTGGTGGAAATCACGCTGAACGGCAAGAACCTCAACCTGATCGCCACGTCTCGCACCGAAGATATGTACGTGTCCGTCGACGACGCGGCCGACAAACTGCACAAGCAACTGCAGAAATTCGTGGAAAAAATCCACGACCATCGTCCACACCACGGCGAAAAGGAAGAGACTGCGGCGGCCGAACCCGCTGCCGAAGAAGCTGCGCACTGAGCTTGAGTTGCGCGGGGAACGGGCCGCGGGACTGGCATGCAACTGACTTGGATTCTGCTGGTTGTTTTCTGCGCCTTACTGGCCGAACTCGCGGCCGGCGGCTTCGGGCTCGCGGTGCCATTTCTCGCCGTCGTTGTCTTTTATCTCTCGACGGTCTACGGGTGGCGTCTGGTGACCGTGCCGGCACTGCTGGCCGGCGCCGTGCTCGATGTGACTCTTGGCCGCCACGCCCCGGTCACCGCGCTCCTGGTTCTGCCCCTGGTCATCAGCCTGGCACGGTTCTGGCGTCACGAAGGGGTATGCCGTTACCTGATGGTCCAGACACTGCCCGGGGCATTCCTGGGGCTGATCCAGGCCGCGGTGCTGCTGAGCGTGGAGAGTTTCATGGTCGAGCGGTTTTTCTGGCGTCTGCTTTTCCACAATCTCTGGGTAGCGGCCGAACTCTGCGTCGCCGGGATGCTGGCTCTGCCCAGCGTCTGCGCTGCCCTGGACTGGCTGGCCCGCCTGCTTGCCTTGCCGCGCTATCAGGAGGTCCAGGAACGGCGTCCCGAACATGGTTCATGACCGCACATTTCACGATCTTCACGGGCGCCTGTGGTATCTTGCCGGCATCTGCACCCTGTCTTTCGTCTTTCTCGGCTGGCGTCTCTGGCAGATCCAGATGGGGCGCAGCGAACGGTATGATGAGAGCATCGCCCGCCAGAGCATCCGACGCATCCTTCTGGAACCGGCCCGCGGCCGTATCTTTGCCGCCGACGGCAGCGTGCTGGCAGACAACCGCCCGTGCTACGACCTGGCCTTCCATCCGACGGAGATGCGCCAGCCCGGCCGCCGCCGCCGAACCATTAACTACATTCTGGCCCAAAGCGCGCGCGTGGCCGCCCTGCTCCATCGCCCGCCCCCCCTGACCCGGGACCAGATTGAGCATCACCTCTGGCAATACCCGGCTCTTCCCTTGACGGTTTTCCAGGACCTGACCCCGACGCAGATGGCTCAGGTGGCCGAACTCCCCTGGTCACTCCCCGGCCTGGAGATCATCCCTCGCATCGCCCGTGCCTATCCCTATGCCGGCATGGCAACCCACGTGCTCGGCTTTACTGGCCGCCGCAGGCTTGAGGATGCCGGCAGCGACGAAAATCCGCGCCTGGCCTATGCGTACCCGACACTTGTCGGCCGCGACGGGCTGGAACGCTGCTACGACCAGCTGCTGAACGGCCGCCCCGGGGAAAAACTGGTGCGCGTCGATATTCTTGGCTACATCCGCGGCGACATTGCCGCCTCGCTCCCGCCGACGGATGGCAACGACCTGATCCTGGCCCTGGAC
>Ga0247841_10012101_pt1 | contig 11312 bp, 6 predicted proteins | sample LaCruzMarch2015__2_FD_192410 | JGI IMG/M metagenome (GOLD analysis project Ga0247841, IMG submission 192410) | Freshwater microbial communities from meromictic Lake La Cruz, Castile-La Mancha, Spain - LaCruzMarch2015_18m | ecosystem: Environmental > Aquatic > Freshwater > Lake | place: Spain...
AAAGCCGACCCCTACTGTTTTTTATTTTTATCACGGTGCAGATATTTCCTGATCAGGTCTTCAAAATTATTGAATTCTTCACGGTAAAATATACCAACACCCTGTGTATAGGGTCCAAGGTCGTATTTATAAATATTGTCGTTTGAATTATTATATGCTTTAATCCTGAACTTACCGTTTTTATTGAGTTTATAATCCATTTCAAAGTCCCCTACCATGTTATTGGTTTGTGAATACTGACCCCCTGTACTCACCTTTCCGTTAATACTTAACCTGTCGTTGAACAACTGGGTTTTCAATGCAACTTCAACTTCATCTTTTGTCAACTGATCGCCGGGACGGTAATTAAAACCAATATCAAAATCATTACTTATCTGCGATATCCAATGGCTTAACTGGTTCGATAAAAATTCGCTTGCACTTTCCGAGATATTTGACGCTGACCCGATATTTGTTGGCGCTGTACTACCAAGGAAACTTAAAGGCTGAAAACGGCCAATAAGAAGAAGTGACAGGAATTGCTTGTTAAGTTCATCCTGTGATAAGCTTTTCAATTGCGCCCGGTCTTTTTCGTCTGCATCAGGTATATCAATACTGAAAGCAATTACCGGCGACATAAGCTTACCTGTCATGTCGATCCGGCAAATCACAGGTAACCTCTGCCGGTACACTTCACTTGTGTCGAGATAAAATCCATCAAGAGATGCGTTAAGAGTATACAAAGCGCTGATATTAACATCGGCATTATAAGGATCTCCGTTCCAACTGAGACTTCCTCCTTTTTCAATCTGAAACTTTTTACTCAGAAAATTCTCAAGTGTAAATGTATAATCCCCTTCATCAATTGAGTATTCACCATAAATATTAAAATCACCCTGTGTATTGATCTCCATCCTTAGATTTGAGTTACCTCTTGCTTTAATAATATCTCCAGCTTTTGAATTTAATATCAACTGTATTTCAGCGTCTGGGGTAACTTCAAGATCGAAACTGAGTCTTATTCCTGAAAGATTTACCTGATTAACATCTGTATTAATTATCTCGACAGAGTCATGGTTAATAAACCGTATAAAATTATTCTCAATGATTTCATTGCTCGAACTTAATGGGATAAAGAACCGTGTCCCGCTGCCTGTCTTTGCCGAAACATTAATATGTATGTTATTTGTTTTACCGGTTATTGTTGTAATACCTGTTGCATTTGCAGTACCATAATACAGACTGTTATCTGTTTCCCTTGTATTCAGACACTGAAAATTATCGGAATTAATAATAAGGTTAAGCGTAATTTCCTTAAAATACTTATGATTTATCGAACCTTTCAGAATGGAATAATTGCCTTTAACATCATTAATATGAATATTATCAAATGATATTGCATTGTTGGTAATTTCAATGTAATCAGAAAAGTTATATTTTGTCTTCAGGTAATTAATTATAAATGATGCTTTTTGCAAATTCAGCTTTCCGTACACCAGAGGCTTGTCAAGTGTCCCGAATACGTTTATCGTTTCACTTATCATTCCGTTCATGTCGGAAAGTATATTCTTAAGAAATGGCTGGAAAAATTTCAACCTGAACTTGTCAAATTTGACAGCAAAATCAATTTTTTTTGTATCAGGTGAGAAATCACCGGAAATATTCAATGGCTTTATCTCATCACGTGTGGTAAAAAGATTCAGGTGCAACATTTTTCTTTCCTGATTCCAGTTGCTGTTTATAACTGTATGACCTAACAGCTGTTCATTTATTTCAAAATTCTGAATTTCAATATCCGAATAGATCAAAGGTTTTTTAAAGAGGTTTATAAGTTGGGCTTTCCCGTTTAATTCACCTTTAAATTTTATTCCCTTTGTATTCAATAGCATACTGAAATTTGAAAGACTGATATGGTTGAAATCAAGTCGTAATGTATCAGTCTGACGTTCAGATATTTTTCCTGCAATTTTAATATACTGATTATCCTTAAGTAATACAAAATCATTTACGTCAACCTGTGCCTTCCGTAAGACAATCTTTGAACCAGCAAGTTGCCAGATAGAATCATTAATGATTATCTGTGATGGTAATGCCTTGACAATAATTTCATTATCAGTACCTGATGTGTTTTTTTGTACGGTTAAGAACGCATTTAATTTTCCCCTGAATCTTTCACTGTCTCTTCCCGACCATTTGATTGCAAGCAATGAACTGTTGTTGTGTGAATTTGACTGAATACCAAAACCTTCAAGCCCTATGCTTTTACCTAATAAAACAGATTTTGAATCAGCATTGATTTTCAGGCTATCATTTGCCGTATTGATATTTAAGCTTAACCCTTTAAATTCTTTGTTTCCATACGTTATTTTTTCGGAATTTATTTCTGCTTTAAACAGGTTTGATGTAGCATTGAAACTCCCTTTGAAGATGGTTCCTTCCGAAATGTCGAGGGTTGGTAAAAACATTTCGCAAAAATCATGGCTTTTTCCAAACCTTATATTAAAGTCGAAATCATTAATTGTGGCCGGGTCATATTTTACGGAGTCCGCTAATAAAGGGAAATAGTGGAAAAAGGTGTTTTTAACCGCACTGAAAACTGATTGCAGGTTATATCTTCCGGATATTTCTGCATCCAGCATATCAGATTTTAATGTCAATTTATTCTTAACCGGAGAAGGTGCCGATTCGACCGAAATATTGCTGATTAAAAGGCTTTTATTTTTACTCTTAATATCAATTTCTGACAGATCAATATTTCCGTTAAGGTTATCAATGTTACTGCCGCTGAAACGTGTCTGCAGTATAAAAGAAATTATTCTGTCACCTTCTTTAATGATGTTCAGCCTGCCAAGGTTTGCTTCAGAAACATATGCCGTAAAATCGAATTGCGGAATTTCTGATGTGAAATCAAATCCACCTGAAAAATCGAGATTAAGGTTCTTGTCCTTGATAAAAATAAAACCATCGAAACGTTTATCAACCAGGTCCCCTTTGATATCAATATTATGTATTTCACATTTATTAAAGCCTGCATTATCAATTTTTCCGTTAAGTTTTGCCGTTATGTGATTATCATTGCTTTTTGCAGCCTGAATCTCAGCATTCATGGTGTACTTACCCAGGAGGTCGTTATCCAGCAACTTTCCAATATCAAAGTTTGATGTACCGATATTTCCGGTTAAGTTTAATTGTTTGCTGTCAGTTTCCTGTTTCATTGCCAGATCACTGGTAATGCTTCCGAGCTCTGAATCCAGAGTACCGGATGCCTCAAAATCGTTTATGTAACCCAAAAATGTACCGTTATAAGTGATGGTACCAAATTTTTTTAATACATCTGGTAACTTCAGAGTACTACCTGTAGAGGCAGGCAGATGGAAATTTTCAATATCTTCACTGTTTGTGATGAGACTGTTTAATGTTGCATTAATAAAAGTGTGTTTGATATCAGGAAGCCCGCTTATATTTATGTTCCCTGCAATAACAGTCCGTTTCCCGAATTCAATATCAAGTTTCCTGCACTTAAGGTCAGATACCGTCCCCGTAATATTGCCAGAAATCATTATAGTCTGATCCAAACCGGCCAGCCCTGAAGAGAAATAAGCAAAATCTTTTAATCCGACTTTTGAAAAATCAAATACCGTATTGGTTTTTACTTTATTTATAAGGTCACTGAACCCTGAATTATTTTCAGAAACTAAATCCAGAAGGGGTGCATCAATGTTAGTATAAGGAGTTATCAGTTTAAGTTTTTTTAATTCAAAATGCCCGGGAGAGTATTTAAAATCAGAAGAAAATTCAGTTATCCGGAAGCCACACTTCTCAATGAAACTGAAAGTACTGATTTCACAAGCAACAGTATCTCCTGCAAAAAAAAGCTTTGAAATTGCTATATTTACATTACCTGCAGCAATATCTCCCGGATTAAATACACCTTTTGTAAATGCAATGCCGTACTTTTTAATTTTAAACCTTGCATTTTGCGTTTGAAAACTATTGCATGAAACAGATAGTTTTGATTTTGCTGTATCAGGTTCTTTACTTTTCAGTGCATCTATGATGAACTGAAGATTAAGCATCCCTGTCGAGTCTGACTCCAAATTTATAATGGGTTTCAGCAATATTATCCGGTCAAGCCTGATCTCCTGCCTTGAGTAACTGAAAGAATTAATATCAGCTTCCATTTCAGGCACATAAACAAGCGTATCGCCTTTCTGGTCAGCAATGAATACTTTACTTAATAAAAGTTTATCGAAGAAATGAAAGCTGACTGATTCAACAGTAATTGTAGTATGTAGTTTTTCAGATATTACCCTGGCAATATAACGGGTAATGCGGGTTTGTACACTTTCTAACTGTAAAAGGAAATATACAGATACTGGTATGACAATTATTACCAGAGATATGATAAGTAATATTTTATATAATCTTTTTATAACTATTTCATTTTTTGATTTACCGGAACAAATTTTGTACTAAAATTGTATAAATAACGGAAATAATAAAATACAGGTTTAACATGCAAAAATAGTCACTATATTTTGCTTAATTTATAAATCGGAATTTAAAATTGATTCAACTGTGAAATGTCAATAGATTTTGATGAGGCAAAGTATTTCATAACAGGAGGGGGATAAGAAAAAATAATTCTGTTCATACAAAGGATTTGAAAATAAAAATAACATGGAGTACAAGTGCAGGGAAATAACGGTATACTGGAAGCCCGGATATGTGCATTTATTCTGAAATATACCGGAGAAGCCTGATCGGGGTATTTAATCCAAAAAAACGTCCTTGGGTCAATGTTAACGGGGCAGATACCGGAAAAATAACAGCATAATATTTTAATCAGTTTGATCTGTCTTTCAGGTTAATGTGATAACCTATTCCCCATTCAATAAAATCGGCTCTTGCAAAATGTGTTTTAATCGTAAGATTTGCCAGGAAATGATCAGAAAAGTAATATTTTAATCCGAATCTGTGATAGAAACTGCCGTCTGTATTCCATTTTACAAAAATGTAATATCCCCATTGTATTGTAAAAGCCACATCACCAAAAATCATATCATACATTACATGAATCCCTGGCCTGTAATTATCCGATGGATTAATATTAACTGCGTTTTCCAAATCCATACACCTTGTAATAGATGCATCATAAAACAGGTCGAATCCGACACCTGCTTTCTTTTTTCGGTTTAACGAACGTTCAAAACCGGCGGAAATGCTTGATGTAAGATAGTTTTTTGTGATTGCAGGGCTTATTCTTTTCCAGCCTGTGGATGCAATCAGGACAAGCTCGTTGATTGGTTTAAATGTACTGTCAGTGAAGGATATTTGTTCACTTTTACCCTGCGGATATAACCTTAATCCCAATCCGCATGAAACAACATTGATCCCAAGATTTGGCTTTGCTATTGAACCATTGGAATAATGCGTCAGGCTTAATTCACAGGTAAGGTCACATTTGTCAGAAAGATTTACAGAATTTCCAAGACAGAGGTTTAAATACACATTTTCATGCGAACCGATAGCAATGTTGTAATAGTTATTTAAAGGATCAAAGGGTTTTGTTATATATGATAATCCGAAGGCAAACTTATATACAAACGTAAAGCTTTTTAAGGTGGTTACCGGAATGTCGATAAAAGAAAAAACGGCATGAACATTACCAAGAACCTTAGGGTACTGAAGGTCTGTATAATAATATCCCAATCCCCAGGATGGAAAACGGTAAAGAGATTCCCAATTGTGTTTACCTGAGGTGGTCCTGCCAATCCTGACCTGGTATGAAGAAATGTGTCCGCGTTGCAGGTATCTCATTGATTCATGATGAGGCAGGATAAAACCATAATTGAATTTAACTTCTGTAAATAATCCCCTGTATGTGCTGTTATCCTGAGCAGAACAACAAAGCCCGGCCATCATACCTAAAACGAATATCCAATTAAATGGTTTTATGGTCATACAAATTGATAAATGCGACAATACAATCCTTACTATTATTATTGAGTGCCAATAATATAAGGTTTAATTATTTCACATATTTTATTAAATACAAACACTATTGAGTACCGGAAATACTAAGCTGTCTTTTAATTTTCTCAAGTCCTTTAACCAGTTTGCAGGGTGAGTAATCCAGTTCCTTTATTGCCCGGTCAATCTTAAGTCCTCCTTTAAGCGGACGTTTTGCATTTTCATTAAGTTCAATACTTGATACTGGTAATATAAGTGAGCGGTCAAGATTAAAGAAATCGGCTACCAGGTTGGCCGTTTCGAGAATGCTGATATATTCTGCTCCAGATATATTGTAATAGCCCTCAGAATCACGATGTGCAATTTCCGAAATACCTGAAGCAAGATCTTCTGCCAGTGTCGGGGTTCGGAACTGGTCGTTATTTACCCTAATGACCTTTTTTTTCTCAAGGTAACTCTTTACCAATAACGGGAGGTTTGTTCGTGTTGGATTATCATATACTCCGTAAACCAGGCTGGTTCTGACAATTGACCAGCGTTCCGACAGTTCTTCAACAATTTTTTCACTTTCACGTTTCGACCAGCCATAATAATTTACCGGGCCTGGTTCGTCTGATTCATTGTACCTGCCTTTGTCACCACTAAAGACAAAATCGGTTGATAAATGAATTAATTGTGCATAGATATGGTTTGCTTCCTGTACCAGGTTTTTAACAGCTTGTATATTTATCATGGAACAATCGTCATGATTTGCCTCGCAATAATCAGCACTGGTTAGCGCCGCAGTGTTAATTATCGTGTCTGGGTAATATGTATGGATGATTCTTTTTATTTCTTCATTATTTGTAATGTCAATAGATTCATATATATAGCCGCTTTTGTGCATCATCCGGTTATCACCCCTCGCAGTTGCAATAAGCTTAATATTACTGTCTTTTAAAAATATGCTAACTAGTTTTTGACCTAATAGCCCGTTGCATCCTGTAATCAGAACCGTTTTCATTATAGCATTATTCAATCATAGGTAAAGTAACGAAATTTGTAATATCAAAACAATATGCAAATAAGCTGACACCTGAAAATTTCAGTTAAACGCAAAAGAAATAAATCAAATATGAAAAGCAAAAGAACATAAGTCTTGATTCTCTTCAATTTTCCAATTCTTCGCTGCCTGTAATTATTTTATTCCCTATATGGCATCTCAGGCATTGTTTTTCATCACAGTATTTTTTTTTCAGTTGAATAAATGCCTGCGAATCTGAAGCATTGCGTACTATAAATCCTAATTTCTGCCAGTTTGATATTATCGAATTATTCTCGGGTTTTAATTCTTCAGTCAATCGAAGCGCCAGGTCACAATGAGAAGCTGAATCATTTAACTTTCCATAGACAAAAAGGGATGGGGCTATAGTATTAATTATAAGTACATTCATCATATCATTGCCTGTGTTTTTAATTCTTCTTTTTGCTTCTTTACCGAATACATAATGTGTATTCCAGTACTCAGAGGTCGAAACAGTGAACAGTTTTCTTATTTCACCGGCTGAAGCTGAATTGATGGTTTTTGAAAACAGAGAAGAAGATTTGTTTATCAGGTTTGAAAACTGGGCAATCCTTATTGTCGGAAAGTTCAGAGGACGAAGTCGAAGGAACTTCCAATGATGTTTTTCCAGAGGTTTTACATTGAATTTTTTACGAAGTATTTCGTATTCCCTGCGCAGGTTGATAAAATAACCGTCGTCCCATACTGCCTGCTGAAGTAATCCTGCCTGGCCGAATAATAATGCTTCCACCTGCAAGAGGTTGTCTTTGTGCCTGGCAAGATATTTAAGTGGGAGCGACCGTGCCAGCAATTCAAACGGCTGCTCATTTACCTTCATCCCGAAATTCCTTGCCAACTGCTGGTAAAATGTTTCTTCCCAGTCATGGTTGTTTCTTTCAAGATTGGAGATGATATATGAGGATTTTTCTTCAAGTCTTTCAACCAGCAGCGATTGTAACCAAAAATCCAGATGAAAGGATGCAGGTTCAATAATATCATTCTGGCATGGAATCCAAAGCCTGTTAGTAAGAAGCCTGCGGTATTTCTCTTCTGTTTTTTTTCTGTAACGCAGAATTATTGTTGTGATCGTTTCTCCATTTTTCCGTCTTACCTCAGCATCATAGTCTTTTACCACGTGCAGGATGACATTATCATATGCCTTGTCGTTCTGGTGTCCATGCTTCAGCCAGTCTGATGAATTCAAATGAACTTCAACATTCCCGCACCAAAGCGTTCCATTTATCCTGATTCTGGCATTAAAAAAATCGGGGCCGGCATCGGTGTTAAGTTCTCCCTGAAAAAGAACTTCAACGGTTTCTCCGGTTGCTGCTGTCTGAAGGTCTCCCTCGAACAGCATGTAACGCCAGATATATTGAAGAAACTCTTCCGACATTATTGCCAATTCAGTTCATAGAGAGGTATTTTCTCATTTCTCTTTGAATATCTGTCGCATTTTTGCGGACATTATCCTGGAATTCTAATCCACTCCCGGCGTAAATAATTGAACGTGAAACATTAACAAGCAAGCCACAGTCTTTATTCATGCCATACCTGACTACATCTTCAAGGCTTCCACCTTGTTCTCCAATGCCGGGAACAAGCAGAAAATGCTCAGGTATTATTTCCCTGATTCTGCTGAGCATCGAAGCTTGTGTTGCTCCTGTAACATACATAATATTACCGGAGTTGCCCCATTGCTGTGATGATCTTATTACCCGTTCAAACAGCCTTTCACCTGTAAGCTCATTTTTGAAGAACTGGAAATCAATAGCTCCCTTATTTGATGTTAGAGCAAGAATGATAACCCATTTACCCGGATAAGAAAGAAATGGCATCACCGAATCTTCACCCATATAAGGAGATACCGTAACAGCGTCGAATCCCAGCCCGGGGCAGTTATCATCGAAAAATGTCCTGGCGTACATTTTGGAAGTATTACCGATATCACATCGTTTGGCATCAGCTATTGTAAACAGTTCAGGGAATTTTTCCCTTATATATCTTACTGTCTTTTTCAAACTTTTCCATCCCGTAATTCCCATGCTTTCGTAAAAAGCTATATTGGGTTTGACCGCTACAACAAGATCATTTGTTGAATCAAGTATTTGTTTGTTGAACTCAAATACAGGATCTTCATATCTCCTTAAATGTGCCGGTATCTTTTCAGGATCGGTATCGAGACCTATACAAAGAAATGACTGTTTTGCCCTAATGTTCCGGATTAATTCATGACGTGTCATATTGTGTTTGTAAAGTTTGTAAAGTTCATAAAATATGAAAATATAAATTGTTTGTAAGATTCATAAGGTTATTGAGCTTATTTTATTGAGTTATCAGAATTAACGGGATGAAACTTATTTCAATATATTTATATAAAAGCATCAGAAAAATAACCTTTGTCTAAGCTATATTTCTGGTGGAATACCTGTCGGGAGTACTTTGTTATAATGATAAATGATCTCATCAATGGTGAGTTTTTTTTGTTCTCCCGAACACATATCTTTTATAGTAATCATTTTTTCTGTCATTTCGGTTTCACCAACCAGGGCAACGTAAGGTATATGATTAACGTCGGCATACGACATCTGTTTTTTTATTTTCGCAGAATCAGGGTAAAGCTCGACGTTTATTCCGGCCTGTCGTATCTGGTGAATTAGCGGCAGTAAATATTTAACTTCAGCATCCCCGAAATTGATGAAAAGTATTTTTGCAGCAGAAGTAACGCCATCAGGAAATAGTTTCAATTGCATCATTACATCATAAATCCTGTCAGCACCGAAAGATACACCGGTGCCTGAAATCCCGGGCAGCCCGAAGATGCCCGTCAGGTTATCGTAACGACCTCCTCCACAAATGCTTCCAATCTCCACATCGGTTGCTTTTACTTCAATAATTGCACCCGTATAATAATTCAATCCCCGTGCCAGTGCTATGTCAAATTCTGTTTGTGCGACAATGGGTAAAGTTTTTAAATAATCAAATATTTCTCTGGTTTCGGCTATTCCGGCCATACCTGTTTCCGATGAATTCATTAGCTTGTTCATCAGGTCAAGTTTTTCATACGTGCTACCGGTTAAATTAATGATAGGGATCAACTTTTCAATTACCGGCTCAGCAAAACCTTTTTCCCTGAGTTCACCGGTCACTTTTTCGATGCCTGTTTTTTCGAGTTTATCAATCGCAACTGTAAGATCAGTAATTTTATTTTCTGCACCAATTATTTCAGCAATGCCGGTAAGTATTTTCCTGTTATTAATTTTTACTTTGCAACAAATACCAAGCCGGGAGAATACTGAATCGATTAACTGGATTAATTCTACATCGTTAAGGAGCGAATTACTTCCGATTACATCAGCGTCGCACTGGAAGAATTCGCGGTATCTGCCTTTTTGCGGCCGGTCAGCACGCCAAACAGGTTGTATCTGAAATCTTTTAAAAGGGAAGGTAATATCATTACGGTGCATTACCACGTACCTGGCAAAGGGTACAGTAAGATCGTACCGCAGTCCTTTTTCGCAGATAAAGGGAGATAGCCCTGCCGAATCTGCATGTAACAATTTCTCCTTTTCTGCAGCCAGTAAAAAATCCCCAGAATTTAAAATCCTGAATAATAATCTGTCACCTTCTTCGCCATACTTGCCAAGAAGAGTTGAAAGGTTTTCCATTGCAGGTGTTTCTATTGGTTTGTAGCCGAAGCTAATGAAAACCTGCCTGATGGTACTAAAAATGTAATTACGCTTGCCCATTTCCTCAGGTGAGAAATCACGCGTTCCTTTGGGGACTGAGGGTTGTGTCATAACTGTAATGTTAACTGCTTAATAAAAAAAAGCGAGTTACAGGCTCGCTTTTCTGTTATTAGTCACAAGATTTATTATTGAATAATTAACTTCTCAACTTTTATACCTTTTCCGGAAGTTGCTTTTACCAGATAGGTACCTTTTGCAAATCCTGAGATATTGAATTTTTCCTTATAAACAGAAGCATCTTTCATGCTACGGGTTATAATTACTTTTCCATCAAGTGATAAAATTGTCAGCTCAAAATCTGTTGGTAGTTCGTATTCAACCATTAAGTTAAAATATTCTGCCCCTGGATTGGGATAGATTGAGATGTTGCTGGTATTGTCTATTTCAGTGATTTCATAAGTTACTGTAATATTTACCACATCAGATCCATTACAGTCGTTAGCATCAGTAACTGTAACTGAATAGTCAAAAGAGCCAACAGTAGTGTTAGGCAACGTTATTGTTTGTGTGCTTTCACTTGTTGACCATTCGTACTCATCGAAGTTGCCGGCATCAAGGGTCAGCTGGTTATT
>Ga0247841_10012102_pt1 | contig 11312 bp, 14 predicted proteins | sample LaCruzMarch2015__2_FD_192410 | JGI IMG/M metagenome (GOLD analysis project Ga0247841, IMG submission 192410) | Freshwater microbial communities from meromictic Lake La Cruz, Castile-La Mancha, Spain - LaCruzMarch2015_18m | ecosystem: Environmental > Aquatic > Freshwater > Lake | place: Spain...
TTCAAAAGAGAGGGGTGAACTTCATTGCAATAACTCAGAACATCGATACTACTTCTAGCGCAGGTAAACTTCAGATGCAGATCATGGGTGCCTTTGCAGAGTTTGAACGTAACCTTATTTCTGAAAGAACTAAGGAAGGTTTGAAGCGGAAAAAGGCAGGAGTAAGAGGTAAAGACACAAAGCCACGGTCCAGAAAGTACTTTAAGAAACCAAGTGAAATATTTGAAATTAATAAGGGGGGGTACTAAATCCCTTTGTTTTTACTGCCACAACTTACTTCACTATAGACACCCCTTTTTAGTCCTCTTTAAATGGGGAATAAGGGAATCGAACCCTTACCTTCAACTCTGGAGGCTGACATTCTACCATTGAACTAATTCCCCGAACTTTCCGACAAGTTCATAATATGTGTTTGTCGGAATTCGTTATAACCATTGATGTTCTTTCTTAGACTTTAATTTCCAAGACTTGAACCTTCTTCTTAACATGCGCATCCCATCTTTATGATAATGCCATTCATTCCAATAGACTTGGATATGAGGAACCTCTGGATCATCAGAGATATTAACATATACTCTCCCTGACTCCCTTCGATCCTTCTTACTTACCATTATGCCTTTGGCCTTCCTCTTTGACCTATTGAATTCCTTAACATATTAAGTGCCATCTCATTATAGTAGTTGGTGTTCTTCTGTTTGATTATTGCTTTAATCTTCATCTTACAGATTTTAGTCTGGACAGTTGGCTTGGATAATCCAAGCATGCTTGCCATTTGGACTGTTGAAAACAATCCTTGTGCTTCCAAAGCTTTCTCACTAATCATTTCAGCTTTACTATCTTGAGAGATCTTATCCAGTTCTACTTGTCTTTGCTTATGCAGCGTAGTGAACCCTTCTTCATATAAGGGATATTGTAACTTATATACTGCGGGCTTAACTACACTTCTCTTAGCATGATATGTAAGCCAATAGTAATCTGATAGCGCATACACTTTATACTTCCCGCCTTGCGCAGTTCTTTCTTCGCAATGGATAATCATTCTTGCAACCTTACTAGAAACAATATGAGAATCCAGCTTCAATACATCAGGCAAGATTACTATAATAATCATTCTGAAAGTTCTAAAGGTATCAAATACTCTAGTCAAGTTCCTGGAGAACTTTGTCATGGTTGCTTTCTTGGAGAAGTCTCCTGCCTCATCATATACTAATACTTTAAGTCCTGCATCCATACACTCTTTCATCTTAGCTTGGAAATCTGCTCCTCCTAAAGATAGTTGAACTTTAAGATCAATGTTTCCTCTTGATAGGAAATCAGCAATCTCAATCCCAAGCGTTGTCTTTCCGGATCCAAGTCCTCCATCTATTACTATGAGACTTGCTTTGTTCTCATCTATTCTTTTTACTTGACGTAATAAGTCAAGGGCAAGTTTGTTTCCAAACCCGATCCTTTGATCTAATGCATTATAAGCCATTTACTTTGTTCCTCGCTTCAGTACTGAATGGATTAACTCTTGGCTTTCCATCAAAGCTTGTTAGTTTTTTATCATACAGCCATCTGTCTATTTCTTCAAACGCTCTTATAATAAATACTACTTTGTTTGATTTAAGCATAGCTTCAATTTTCAGTGCTAAAAAATTATCATCTTTACTTAGGCTTGCTCTTACATTATGAAACAACATCATAATAGATGTCTTCAATAAGCTTTCAACCTTAGGACTTCTTTGGTTTGCATAGTTCCTACGCATATAATAATCGTCCAGATAGTAGAAGCACTTACTTCTGCAGTTAATTATCTGGTACTTCAAGATGTCTTGCGGAGGAGTTGCTTCTGTACCTTCTAATATATCATCTCCTAAGTCAATTTGTTTGATCGTATCTCCTTTAAGCCACTGATCAAGTGCTGTCTTGCTTAGTTCATTATAATCCGGATCGTTTTTCATATGGTTTCCTCACTATATATATATAGACCCCCTCTTTTCTAGAGTGGAGGTCCAATTTCTTGATTCTACTATATTATCTTTAATAACAAAGTTGCGTTATTTGTTTTTTAACTTGTCTTGAGCAGCAAGGTCTTCCCATGTGCTTGCAGTTGATAATCCTAAAGGAGTAATTAAATAACTATCCTTCCATCCCTGCACTCCTATCTCTCTTCTAATGAATGACCAGAAACAAAGTCTCTGCATAGATCTTTCGATTGATGAAGAACTAATGTTCTTATCCATCTCAAGTACTCCCTTAAGTATATCTTTAGTTCTGTACTTGCCCTTAGGATCTTTCTTGTGTTCTTCATAGAACCACTTTAACACTAGCTCTTGTCCCATTGTAGGTCGTCCTCTTGCAATAGTTGTACGAACTCTTCTGACTTCATACTACTTGTTGTTATTGAAGGATCAAGTTTCTTTAAACCTTTAACTAACATACTTCTATTAAAAGTTTCTGATAGTAAAAAGGAGAACAACATTATGATGCATCCAATATAAACTCCCCAATTATCCCAGCCCCACATTAGTCCGAACAAACCAGAGATAACTATTCCCATGTAAAGTGGATTAATTATTCCCCAATCTCTTCCAGTGAAAACAACTAGATTTTCTTTCGTGGATGGAATGGTGTATTTCTTCATTTTACCCCGTCTTATAAGAGGAGATAGGGCAATCCGTAATGAAGAAGATTTAACGTATTCAGAAACTTTGTCTGAATACTTCTCATCTGTCTTAATTACACACACTACCATTATAAGATACCTCTTATGCTAGCACTGACATTATTTAACTGCGCACCTAATCCTGCAATTGCTTGAGTATTCTTGTATCCATAGTAAACTCCTATTAATACAATCAACATAGTAATTACAATTAAACTAATTAGTAACACAATAGTCTTTGCTTGTTTCTGAGGAAGCTTCATTGCTCGATCAATAAACTTATCTGTAATCTCTGGACTGCAGCAAGGAGCTTCTGATTTCAAAACCATAACCTTCCCCACCATGTCTTGAGTTACTGCAAGACTAGTTTTTCTAATGATCATATCTTTAGCATCATCTACTTCTAAAACAAATATTCCCATTAAAGGATATAAGTCTGAGCTGACTACATTAGTTAAAGATTTTGCAATCTTACTTCTGTTCTTGTAGTGAAACAAACCTTGCTTCTCTGGTGAAACATCAAAAGCTCCATATGACCAATAACTATCTGTCATTGAATGAATTAACATTAATTGTTTCTTTCCTCTTGATGCTTTAACTCTAAGGTAAGACATCAGGAAACCTTTTGTTATCCATTGTATTGCAACTATTATTACTATAGCCATTATAATATAGCCTAGCATTATATATAATATATCTGTGTTCATTGTAAAGTCTCATCTCCTCCCTTTGGCGCACCAAATAGGGTTTTATCTTTAGGTTCTTTTGTTTCTTTCAATTCTTCCTTTCTGAAAGTATTCAAGTTAGTTCTAAAGAATCCGTTGTCGTTGTGCGATATTTCAATTGCTGTAATCGCTCTTGACTGTGCTGTTAAAAAAGAGTTTGGAAAACTCTCAGATAAGCAGTCTCTTGCAAAATCAATATGTTCTGAACAATAATGCATCTCTCCTAAAGCCTTGCTTAACTTTCCTACTCGCAGATCTCTTTTATAGACTGCAGCCATTTCATCTAAATGAGTAAGCTGATTGATCCCAGTCTTAAATTTAGCTTTAACGTCAGGACTATATTCGTTATCTTGTCCCCAGGAAGGATTAACTAAAATAGTTTGCATTTCTAGTTTATCCATTGGCATAGGCGGAACAAATCCTTGAACGTTGTCCTTACCCATTTCTTCATAGATTTGCTTGATTTCTTCAAGCTGTTCATTCTCTTTTTCTTCTTGACTCTTAGATACCATAGTCTACCTCATAATCCACAGAAGTACACCCTAAAGTGCCCAATGTAGCTTCAACAGATTGTTTCTTCTTTAAATCGCATAAGGTAATTAATTCTGTTCCTGAGAATACGTTAAAACACACATTAACAGTAAGAGGAGTCTTTTCTAAAATTTCTATTTGAAATTGAGAAATTACCATTGAACTACCTTTGCTACCTCTAAGGAATCTCATCTTCTGATTTAGAGTTAAATCTTTTCTTTTAAGGATATTAACTCCTCTAGCAAGTTCCTTCTCTTCAATCATTTGATTAATTGCTCTTTCCCCATTAGGAGTAAGAGTTTTTACTTTAACTTTTAATTGATTCATGATATTCTCTCCCCTTGTATTTTAAGGATTTATTCTTGATACTGTACCATAAATGGTTTAAAACTACTGACCCTAAGACAATGCTCCATAATACTAAATACATGTTCTTATATAAAAAGTCTTGCCTTCCATACTGAAAACCTGCTGGTAACATTGGATCATCACATAATCCTTTTGCGCAAACCCAATCTGGAACATCTGAGTTGTTCCAAAGTAAATTCTCGCAACTTGATCCAGGGCAAGATATGTCTACGTTGTATAGACTCCAATTATTAAGGTATAAGTTAGTAATAACAAATACTACTAAAAGAGCTATCCCAAACCTGAAAATGTTCTTAGTGAAATATCCTGGGTAATGTTTCTTAAGATCAACTGCATCGTCTAATTTTTTATCTAATTCTTTAATGTTCATTGTCCTTTTATCTCCGTTGCTTTTTCAAGAGCAGCTGATGCTAAAAAGTTACTTCTTGTTCTGTGGACCTTTTTGGAAGCTTCGTCAATTAACTTAAGCTCTTCCTGGTCTATTGAAATACAAATAGATTTTCTCATAACTTAATAATAACGTAACATATATATAAAAGTATCGACCCTGCAGATACTAATTATATAATTCAATAAATCTATATATAAATATGTTTCACTATTATAATAGTAGAGGTGTATAAAATATGTTAGGAAACGCAATTTTCGCAATAATCTCATTAACAATCGTTGTTATTGTATTATCCAGTGTCTTCATCCCAACCGTTAAGGGAGTAAATACTACAGCATGGGCTGCAGGAGAAGTAGCACTTTGGGGAGTAGTAACTTTGGTTGCAGTTGCAGGCTTTGTATATAACACAGCTAGCGCATTTGGTTTAATTTAATTAACCATCAATGAGACCCAATCGGAGGTAGTGGCAGAGCACATCCTTACTATCTCCATTTTTTATTTTAATTCTAATGCCCGAAAGGTATATAAATAAGCTTCGATATTAATATAAAGTATGATGCTTACACTGTGGATATTCTTTGTTGTTGTTGCAGTAGCTTTATTTACTATAGGCTATTACGTCAAAAATGATTTGTTAAGAATTCTCGCAGTTATTTTCTTCTTTTGCACAGGTCTTTCTCTAGAAACAGAAGGATTAAACTATGTTTCAGGAGCAGTTACTAACATTACTTCTAACTATAGCAGCATAGTTAACACTTATGCAACATATAATTCTCATTTATTTGCCTTCTATATGATGATAGTTGCAGCATTTACACTAGTTTATATTATGTTTGAAAGGAGGCATCCTAACACGTGATAGTATTATTGTTTGGTTTCTTCTTAATTTTAGGTATATCTCTATTAACAATAGGTTATTATTCTAAAAATGATCTTCTTCGTATCTTAGCAGTAATTTTAATCTTTTCGTGCGGACTAGCATTTGAAACTACAGGCATACAATACGAAACTGGTATAGTTGGCAATGGATCAAAAGAAATAGATCCTATATTCAATAATTGGCTAACGACTTATGTTCCTGGAGGAAATGGGACTGGATCTAATAATACCATTATTTATTATAATATTACAAATAATATTACAACTAATCTGACTTTGAATATAACTAACAATATTACTAATAATATCACTAACAACATAACTGCGAATCTAACTTCTCTTAATCTAAGTAAGATGGATATTAATGGAACTAATTCTTTAATTCAATACTTGAATTTCAACACTACCGTAACTCCTAATTTACTTGAAGGACAAATGGCTTACGATAATGGTGACGGAGCATTATCCATAGGTTATCCTTTAGGAACTACTTTACAAGTAGGACAGGAGATGTATAAAATAGTTACTAATTTAGACACTATTACTTTAGTAGAAGGAACTGCTGTTTCAGTAGTTGGAGTTTCAGGTAATAGAGAAGCAGTTGTAAGAACTAACGTATCTAATTCTACTTTAGCTCATGCTTTCATAGGTCTTATCACTTCTGACAATTGCACTATTAACCAAAAATGTTTAGTTACAACTTACGGAGATGTTCACGATCTAAATACTAATTCTTACACTGAAGGAGTTTCTCTATATGTTGGAATGATTCCAGGTAATTTAACTAATGTTATGCCTCAAGCTCCTAATCATGTTGTTATAGTAGGTACTGTAATAGTAAAGAATGCCAATATAGGAGTTATTTCAACTCGTCCAAGAGTTAATGTTGACCTAAACGAACTGGATGATGTAGATGGAGCTCCGATTGATACTACTGGTTTAATCTTAGTTTGGAATAATGACACTAAAGTATGGAACGCAACACACAACATAAATAACTACGCTACAACTAATACTACTAATGGAATACAAAGTAATTTAACTTCCATCAACAATACATTTTACGCGCAAGATATATTAACTAGAGAGCCTACGGGATTCAAAGATAAAAGCACTACTTCTTTTTCTTTTAATTCTACAACTAGAAACTTTACTTTAGTGGGAAATTATGATTATTATGTGAATGGAACTAAATATTCTAGAATAAATGAAAGCGTTATTATTGCAAATACAACTCAACCTAATTTCATATACCACGATGATGGCGCATTAAAAGTATCCTCTACTGCTTGGGGATTTGAAAGTATCGCTCAAATTGTAGAGATTTATTATAATGCTGAAATGCAAAAAGGATTAGTTGCAGATGAAAGACACGGTCTTACTATGGACTGGGCAACACACCAATATCTGCATCACACTATTGGCGCAAGATATGAGAGAGGTCTTTCTGGAACATTTACTAATATTAACTTCTCAATAAGTAACGGAGAATGGCATGATGAAGATAATGATCATATTATTAGTTCGCCTTTAACAACATGTAACTTATTATATAGAACTGGAAATAATATTAGTTGGGTGGATAATCAAACTCAATATTACTATAAAAATGCTACTGCAATGTATTATGATAACTCAGGCAGCCTTACTGCGCTTACTGTTAACGAGTATATGGCTATTTGGTTTTATATAACAAATGATATTAACAATCCAGTATATTGTATTTTAGGTCAAAGAAAAGACACTACTCTTGCTCAAGCTATTACTAATAATGATCCAACTACTATTTCTTTCGGAACTTTACCTGTTCCTGAAATGAAATCTTTATACAGAGTAATCATTAGAAACGATGCAACTCCTTACGAATCAACTGGAACTGCGGATTATAGATCGCTGTCTCAAGTTGCAACTTCTAATTATGTAGCAACAGCGCATTCAACTTTATCAGGACTTAATGCAGACGATCACACTCAATATTTACTAAGAACAGATGCTACTTCGACGTACTCTACTCTTAATGAGACAACAGGAATACAGAGCAATTTAACTAGCATTAATACTACTGCTAATATAGTATCACTAGGATTCAATACAACTCCTACTTTAAAGACATACTTTGACGGAATTTATGTTCAATTAACTAATTTAGTTTCTTATGTTGGCAACTGGTCTGCAGATAAAGTTAATTATAACACTACAACTCAAAACTACTTGTTGTTTTACAATATAAGTAATCCTCTGGGTTTCCTTAACTTATCTACAGCTCAATCCTTTAACTATTCAACTCAGATATCAGGAATACAATCTAATCTAAGTAATATTAATGTAACTGCTACTTTGGCAAATAATACTGCTAACTCTGCTAATACAACTGCAAATAGTCATACAACTAATATCACTTCTTTATTCTCAGCTAATGTAACAACTAACGGAAGAATAGACTCAGTTAATGCTACTGCAGTTGCAGCATTACCTAAGACAGGAGGAACTATGACTGGTAATATTACTACTAATTCAAGTATAGTTTATACTGTTAATGGTACAACTAACACTTTCGCTAATTCCTGTTCTATGATTGCAAATACTACGGGGGTTTATTTTGTATGTTAAAAAGGAATTACTTATTGCTTCTAATGTTATTGCTTATAGTTGCCCTATCTTCTTCTGCTAGTGCACTATTAAATGATAGTTTGAAAGTATATTATCAGTTCAACGAAACTTCAGGAACTGTTATTTATAACCAAGTTAATGATTCTAACCACGGAGTAATTACTGGAACTCAAGTAGTTACAGGTATTATTGATAGTGCAAGAAACTTCTCAGGACTAGCAAAGGCAAATAGAATTTTATTCAATAAATCTATGCTTGAAATTAAGAATCAATCTACTTGGAATGTATGGGTAAAATCAAACAAAATTACTGAAGGAGTATTCATAGGTAAGTGGGGGACAACTACTAATAACTTCTCTATTTTATTTAGAACTGAAGCTGATGGAAGAGCATCTTTTTCCATGAGTGATGGTTCAAAACATCCACAATTAAATACAACTACAGGAGGGTTGTCTGCAGGAACATGGTACATGTTTACTGCTATGCAAAACTCTACGCACATGCTTCTTTATGTAAACGGTAAATTTAATAACTCTTTGGCCTGGGCCAAGAATATGCAATCTTCTACAGGAACTCCCTTAACTGTCGGAGCTTACACTCAGAACTACGCTGTAGCTAATCTTCATGGAAGGGTAGATGAAATAGGAGTATGGAATAGAAGTCTCTCTCAAGCAGAGATTACTCAATTATATAACAATGGATCTGCCTTAAGTTTCAGCGAATTTAATAAAACTACTGCTAATAACTCTTGCACTTATTCAGGATCGGGTCAATGGAACATTAACATCTCTGACAACTGCACACTTCAAACTCAAACAGTTCCTAATGCTATAAGAGTATTTGGAACTAATGGGACTCTTACTATTAACGGAACCGTCTTGGCAAACAAGACTATACTGATGGAGCCTTCAACTTATACTGGTAAGTTCGTAGTGGCGATAATTAAAGGATATACTTTTGGAGTATTCAAGTAGGAGGAAACAATGACACTAATAAATGAAACAATAACATATGCAACTTATACTAATCATACGTTCGCATACTTCATCATGATAATTGCTTTATTAACGTTTGTGTTTATTATGTTTGAAAGATTATCTTTCAAGAAGTAAACAATACATATATAAATAAGCTTTCATATTAATATTAACTATGGCAAAATCAGAATCTAAATATGGGCATATCAAAATTAGTTTAGGAGACAGAAAAATCTTCGAAACGAAAGGCGAAGAAAGAAAAATCTACAAAGACCTAAAGGAATTTATCTATCATAAAGGCTAATTCTTATGACTACAAACGACTGGAGTCCAGGCGCATCATTTGTGCCAGGCGGAACTGCTGCAACAACAGGTCAACCTACTTCCAGTACTACTACTTCTTCTAGTTCATCAGGTTCATCTTCAGGGTCAGGAAGTTCTTCTCCAATGACTCCGACTACTACTTCTCCTACAGTCAATACTGAAGGATCTATTGCAGCATTAGCTGCTCAATATGGAGGATACGCAAATATTCCTCAGTCTGCATATAATGTTGTTAATGCGCAGTATGGAACTTCTTATTCTACCAGTGTGGGCTCATCTTCACCTATGTCTGCACCAAGTCCCACTAACACTCAAGGATCAATTGCTGCTCTTGCAACTGCATATGGAGGATATGGAAACATCCCTCAATCTGAATACGCTAAGATTAATGCTCAATACGGTACCTCTTATTCAGGAGGAACAGTTCCAACAGGAGCTTACTCTTCTACGATTGGAAGAAGAGTTTATACTGGTGCAACTACTCAAGAAGTACTTGCAAACAAGCTGGATCAAAATACTCAAGCTAAATTAGATATCTCTGCAACTGCTAGAAGACAAAACCTAGTGGATATTAACACTAAGATTTCTCAAGGACAACAATTAAATTCTACAGATCTACTTATGATTGAATCTAAAGGTAGAGGCGAACTAGATTTATCTACTAGAAACGTCCAAGACTTGAGAGCTAATGCTGCAGCAATTGCTGAATACAATAGTAATGTAGCTACGCCTAAAACTAAAACTCTATTTACTAATAACGAATCTCTTCCTTATACAAGAGGAAGTTTACCTGCTGATCAATTCGCAGATGTTAAAACAAGAACGATTAACTCTACAGTATCTGCTCCGATAAGCATTATGCCTTTCGCAGCTTTCATTCAACAAAGCGCGGGAACTTTAGTTTCAGGAACTAATAAACTATTAGGCCAAAGTTCTATTCCTCAGAATATGACTGAAGCTCAAAGGAATACTGATAGAATAATTAATACGGGTTCTGCTGGTTACTTATGGGGAGGAAAACAATTATTAATAGGAGCAGGAGAGTTTCTTCAATCCGCTAAACAAGGATACTTCAAAACAACAATTGGTCCCGCAATAACTGCTGAATCTTATGTAGCAGATAAATTAAGAACTGAACAAATACGGAATACTGAAATTTCTTCGTATAAAGGAAGGGGTGGAACTATCTCTGAATACAAACCTTCTTTTATTTCTACTCTTGCACCAACTATGAGAAGTGATAAGACTATTATTCAATCTTACACTGAAGATAAAGATGTTCAAACAATAGGGACTGTTGCATCATTAGTAGGAGTAGGTAAATTCGTTCGTATTGCAAGACCAGTTATTAACTGGGGGATGAAAGGTTTAACTGCATACACTGCAGCAAAGACTATTGAAAATCCTTCTCAAGAGAACTTAAGAGAATTAGGTCCTTTCGTAGTATTACCTATCGCAGCTAAAGTTCCTGGTTACGCTAAAAGAAGTGTTGTAGATACTTCTGTTGAAGCAAGAGCAAAACCTGTAGAAGTAAAACCATCTTCAAGATACTTTCAAACTTCTGAGACTACAAGAAACGTAGACATCGGTAAAGCAATCACAGGCGCAGATAAGCCTGCAGAATTAGGTTTTATCTCTGGAGCTAAACCAAGTGCTCCCGTAATTAAATATACTGATACTGGAAGAGTAATAAGGCAAGGATTAACTCCTGCGCAAGAATTACCTGTTAGTTCTTCTAAGGGCATTACTTTAAGAGGTCCATCTAGTGCAACTACTGAAATTACTAGAACTTATGGAGAAACTTCTGTTAAAGGATATACTAAACAATATACTCCTCCTGCTCCAAAGACTACTATTAT
>Ga0247841_10012103_pt1 | contig 11311 bp, 11 predicted proteins | sample LaCruzMarch2015__2_FD_192410 | JGI IMG/M metagenome (GOLD analysis project Ga0247841, IMG submission 192410) | Freshwater microbial communities from meromictic Lake La Cruz, Castile-La Mancha, Spain - LaCruzMarch2015_18m | ecosystem: Environmental > Aquatic > Freshwater > Lake | place: Spain...
CAATTGAAACAGCCGCCGGAACAACCATAATACCAATATCAAGGGTTTCGTTTGGCTTTGGTATGGGTGGCTTTGAGCAGGACGCAATTGAAAAAAATAACGTTGTTTCTGGTGGAAGTGGTGGGGGCGTTTCCATACAGCCTGTTGGGTTTTTGGTTATAAGCGATGGTAATGTTAAAATCCTAAACATTGATTCTACAACTACTATGGACAAGGTTTTAGAAACTCTTCCAGATTTAATTAAAAGTGTAAGCTCACTTTTTAGAAAAAATAATGACTAATTAGTATAGTGGGAAAATCTGCCTCATATTATTAAAATGAGGTGATTTTTTTGTATAAGAAAATTTTAATTTTAGCTATATTTGTTTTGTTTATGTCTGTGCAAATTTCGTATGCACTATCAGCACAAAGTGCAATTCTAATCGACGGACACACAGGCAGAGTGCTATTGGAACACAATTCATATCAAAGGCGTGGAATGGCAAGCACAACAAAAATTATGACAGCCCTTGTTGCAATTGAAAGCGGCAAGCTAAGCGATATTGTAACAGTATCAAATTCTGCCGCAAATGTTGAAGGCTCATCAATGTGGCTTAAAAGTGGTGAAAAAATTTCGGTTGAAAGCCTTTTGTTTGGGCTGATGCTTAATTCTGGGAACGATGCTGCAACTGCCTTAGCAGAATATATCGGTGGAGATGTTCCGAAATTTGCAGAAATGATGACTAAAAAAGCAAAGTCATTGGGGCTTGAAAACACTTCATTTACAAACCCACATGGGCTTGACAATGAAAACCACTATACAACGGCATACGACCTTGCGCAAATAACACGATATGCCTTGTCGAATAAGAAATTTGCCGAAATAGTATCAAGTAAAAAGAAAATAGTGGAATGGGAAGACAATGAATGGGGCAGGTCACTCCGTAATCATAATAAAATGCTTACGATGTATCAGGGTGCAGATGGCGTTAAAACGGGGTTTACAAAAAAATGTGGCAGATGCCTTGTATCGTCTGCAACGAGAGATAATTTAAAGCTTATTGCTGTAACCTTAAATGCACCAAGCGATTGGCATGACCATACAGGAATGCTGGATTTTGGCTTTTCAAAGTATAATTACAAAAAGGTTATAGGCAAGGGTGATTATATGAAAACCTTGCCAGTTTTAAACGGCGTTACTGATAGTATTTCGCTGTATGCAAACGCTGATGTTGAATTAGCAATAACAGATAAAGAGGAAAATAGCATAAAAACTGTTTACAATATACCTGAAAATCTTGTAGCACCAATTGAAATGGGTCAAAAAATAGGTAGTGTAGATGTTTTTTTGTCAGATAAATTAGTAGCAAGGGTTGATTTAATTTCTGATAGCACAGTTTCAATGAACATAGAAAGTAATTTTTGGACAAAGCTTAATTATTTAATGCAAAACTTGTTAAGTAATTTTGTAAAACATATATAGTGGAGGAAAAAATGGATAATATACGATTGCAAAAATTTCTTGCAGACTGCGGAGTAGCGTCAAGACGCAAGGCAGAGGAAATAATAGAGGCAGGCAGGGTTAAGGTTAATGATGTAAAAATCACCGAGCTTGGTACAAAAGTAAACGACAACGACGTTGTAATGGTTGACGGTAAAAAGGTTAAGCCTGTTTTTAAGAAGATTTATATACTTCTTAACAAGCCAGTGGGATATCTAACAACAGTAACAGATGACCGTGGCAGAAATACTGTTATGGATTTAATTAAAACCGAAATACACGAGCGCGTTTTCCCTGTTGGTAGGCTTGATTATGACACCGAGGGATTACTTCTCCTTACGAATGATGGCGATATTACCTATTCGCTTACACACCCAAAGCACGAGGTTACTAAAACTTATGTTATAACCTTAAACGAAGTTCCAACACCAGTAATGGTGGACAAGCTAAGAAAGGGCGTTAAGGTTGATAATAGGAAAACAATGCCGTCAGAGGTTGATTGGCTTAAAGATAATATTTTAAAAATAACCATTCACGAGGGCAGAAATAGGCAGGTTAGAAAGATGATAGAGGCAGTTGGCTATGAGGTTGTCGAGCTTAAACGGGTTTCTATTGGAAATATACAACTTGGAAACGTGCCTCTTGGCAGATGGCGTCACTTAACAAAATCGGAAGTTGATTATTTAAGAGGTGTTTAAATGATTGAAATTCATACAATAAATTCACAAGATAATATAATAATTATGAATATGACGGACAAAAACGAGCTGCTTTGCGAAGCAGCAGCAAGGCTTGATGGTGACGTTGCAACGCTAATTAGCATAGATGAGCATACACCTAATTTAGCATATGATATGGGCAAGGCAATTTTAAATTCAATTGATTTAAAGGGTATAATGAATGTAGAATGTAGTAATAAAGATTTGCATAATATTTTAAAAAAATTGGGTTTTGAACAAAAAAACGATAAATATTTTTTGAATTTGACTGATTATTTTTACTCTGGTTGCAAAAAAAATGAAAAATTTTAATTTACTATTGCAATTTAATGGAAATTATAGTAAAATATATATTGGTTTAACAAATTGTTAAACAAAGTAGAGTTAAGACTTTGCTTTGTTTTTTAGGGGTGAAAACAAATGAATAAGAATTCTGACCTATTAGAAAGAATTGACGAATCCTATGTAAAATTTAGCAAAGGGCAAAAAAAGATTGCAGATTTTATAATCCATAATTATGATAAAGCGGCATTTATGACTGCTTCACGTCTTAGTGAGATTATAGATGTTAGTTGCTCTACCGTAGTGCGTTTTGCTGTTGAGGTTGGTTACGACGGTTACCCTATGCTACAAAAAGCGTTGCAAGAAATGGTTCGCACAAAGCTTACTTCGGTGCAAAGAATGGAAGTAACAACAACACGAATGGGCGACCAAGACATACTTTCGACAATTCTAAATTTAGATGCTTTAAACATAAGGCATACCCTTGAGAGTATCGATAAAAGAGTTTTCGAGGACACAGTTGAAACAATTTTAAATGCAAAGAAAATATATATATTAGGCGTTAGAAGCTCGTCATCTCTTGCAACCTTTTTGGGCTTTTATTTAAACCTAATATTTGATAATGTTCGCCTTATTCACACCACAAGTGCAAGCGAAATTTTCGAGCAAATACTTAGGGTAACAAGTGATGATGTGGTTATTGGAATAAGCTTTCCACGCTACTCTGCCAGGACAATTAAGGCAATTCAATATGCACAAAATCAATCTGCAAAGGTAATTGCAATAACCGATAGCGAAACCTCACCCCTAAACACATATTCAACACATACCCTAATTGCAAGAAGTGATATTGCCTCGTTTGTTGATTCCCTTGTTGCACCACTTAGTATAATAAATGCACTTATCGCAGCACTTGGAATGAGGAGAAAAGAAGAAATTTCAAAAACATTCAACAAGCTTGAAACAATATGGGACGAGTATGAGGTTTACGAAAAGGTGAACGACGATGAAGTGTGATGTAGTAGTCATAGGTGGTGGCCCTGCTGGGTTAATTGCAGCTGCAAGGGCAGGGCTTAGGGGTAAAGAGGTTATTCTGATAGAAAAAAATTCCGTTATAGCAAAGAAATTAAGAATAACAGGCAAAGGTAGATGCAACATAACAAATACTGCTGATATTCAAGATTTAATTGCAAACGTACACACAAACGGAAATTTTTTGTATAGTGCATTTTATACTTTTACAAATGATGATGTAATTAGTCTTTTCCATTCACTTGGCGTTATGACAAAGGAGGAGCGAGGGGGCAGAGTTTTCCCTGAATCTGACAAGGCAAAGGATGTTTCAGATGCACTAATTCAATATGCAAAAAAAAGTGGCGTTAAAATTATAAATTCAACTGTTAAAAATATACTTACAAAAGATAATTTAGTTTGTGGAGTTTTAATCAATGACAATCAAAAAATTGAGGCTCAAAGCGTTATAATCGCAACTGGTGGTATGTCATACCCTTTAACTGGCTCGACTGGTGACGGCTATAAATTCGCCAAAAAACTTGGTCATACGATAATTTCACCAAAGCCCTCGTTAGTTCCACTTACAACCTATGAAAAGTGGGCGTTAGATTTACAGGGTTTGTCGCTTAAAAATATTAAAATTAAAATAACTAACAGTAAAGATAAATGCGTTTATAATGATTTTGGAGAGATGCTTTTCACACATTTCGGTGTTTCCGGCCCTGTTATACTAAGTGCAAGTGCACATCTTAAAAATATTTCAGATGAAAAATATTGTTTATTTGTTGATTTAAAGCCTGCATTAACAATTGAACAGCTTGATAAAAGGATACAACGTGATTTTGAAGCATTTATAAATAAAAACTTTTCAAATGCATTAGATAGCCTTTTGCCACAAAAGTTAATTCCCATTATTATTGAATTATCTGGCATATCACCACATATTAAAATTCATCAAATAACCAAAGAGCAACGCTTGAAGCTTGTCAATCTACTTAAAAACCTTCAACTAACGATAACTGGAACACGGTCAATAGACGAAGCAATAATAACTTCTGGCGGAATTGCTACGAATGAGATAAACCCCTCAACAATGGAGTCCAAGCTTATAGGAGGCTTGTACTTTGCAGGTGAGGTTATAGATGTTGATGCATATACTGGTGGTTTTAATTTGCAAATTGCATTTAGCACAGGATATTTAGCAGGCGAAAACGCATAGCCTAGTATTATTACCTATAACTTTGCATAAAATATCACTGTGAGGTGATAATATGCGAATCGTTAAACTTAATTTAAGTAATGTTTTCAATTCATTATTATTTGTATTTATTACAATAATGCTAATATCTCAGCTGGCGCTTACAACTCCTAATGCAAGGTTTTTCCTAAATACAATAGATAAAGACGAAGGAGTTAGCGTTTCTGCAAATCAAGATAGCATTAGATTAGGGGAAATAACGCTAAGGCTAAATGGTGTTCACCCAAGCGATGATATTAAAATTTTGCAAAATGGTGAGGCTATTTCAGTTTTTTATGATAAAGAAGTGAAAATAACAGTTGCCGATAATTCTGTAATCGAAATAGACGGAAGCAAAACAAAGCAAGAATTTTATGTAGAAATTTTAAGCGTTTCTGATAATATAAGGCTTGAAACCGTTTCGCAAATAAGGGTTAATTCAAACATTGCTATGATTGGCAGGGTTTTTGTAAAATAACTATTGTCGAAATGTATAGTTTTGTGTATAATTATATCAGTAATTGTGTAGTAAATAAAAAATAGTGGGTGAACAGATGAAAAATATAACAATAGCAATAGATGGCCCTGCTGGTGCAGGAAAAAGCACAATTTCCAAAATAATTGCAAAAGAGCTTGGTTTCATTTACATAGATACTGGTGCTATGTATCGTGCTGTGGGTTTAAAGGCTGTTAGGGAAAATTTAAATACAAGCAAGGATATAGCAGAAATAGTTGATATGATAAAAGATATTATTGTTGAAATTAAACATGGTGAGCATAATCAATTAATTTTTCTTGATGGCGAGGATGTAACTCTGCAAATTAGAACTCCCGAGGTTTCAATCGCTGCATCAGATGTATCTGCAATTCCAGAGGTTCGAATTAAATTAGTTGACCTTCAGCGTAAATTAGCTGAAAACGATAATGTTGTTATGGATGGTAGGGATATAGGAAGCAATGTTCTTCCAAATGCTATGGTTAAGGTTTTCCTTACTGCTTCAACGCAGGAAAGAGCAAAAAGAAGGTATGATGAACTAATTGAGAAAGGCACAGAGTGTGATTTTGATACTGTTAAATCAGATATAGAGTACCGTGATACAAATGACTCTAATCGTGCATTTGCACCGCTTAAAATTGCTGATGGTGCAATTGTTATTGACACAAGTGGCAATACGCTTGAAGAGTCAATTAACCTGCTTCTAAAAACAATTAAGGAGCGATTAAATTGATTTTTAAGTTTTTGTATTTAATAATACAGCCAATTTTACGTGTATTTTATAGAACACTATTTTTCGTAAAAATTTCTGGAAAAGAAAACGTACCAAAAACAGGTGGCTTTGTTTTATCTGCAAATCACAAAAGTGCTTTCGACCCACCGCTTCTTGGCTCATTTCTACCACGAAGAATGCAATATTTAGCAAAACAGGAACTATTTAAATATAAATTTACAAATTGGTTTTTAAGAGGCATTGGTGCTGTTCCTATTTCAAGGGGTGGCTCTGACATCGCAACCTTAAAAACAATAATTTCTTTACTTAAAAACGATGGCATTATTACTGTGTTTCCACAAGGCACACGCAAAAACAAAAATATTGATGATGTAAAATCTGGTGCTGTTTTATTTGCAATAAAATCACAGGTTCCAATAGTTCCAGCAGCAATTATTGGTGATTATAAATTCTTTGGTGACTTAAAGGTTCATTACGACAAGCCGATATATTACACAGAATATTATAATCAAAAGGTATCACAGGAAACACTGCATAAGCTTAGCGTAGATTTAATGAACCATATATTAACTTTGGCGGGTGAAAAATAATTGGAAATAATATTGGCTAAAAGTGCTGGTTTTTGCTTTGGCGTAAAAAGAGCAATTGATATAGCCACAGATACCGCCGAAAGCTCTTCTAATGACATCTATACACTAGGTCCGTTAATTCATAATGATCAGGTTGTAAACAAGCTAAAAGAATTTGGCGTAAACGAAATTAATGAAATTAGCGACATTCCGCAGGATGCAGAAGTGATTATCAGAACACATGGTGTTTCTAATAAAGTTTATAATGAACTTAAAAGTAGAAACATTGATTATATTGACGCTACCTGTCCTTTTGTTAAAAAAATACACAGAATTGTGTATGGGCATTATAACAAGGGTTATCAAATAATAATTGTTGGCGATACAGAGCATCCAGAGGTTATGGGCATAAATGGTTGGTGCAAGGATTCTGCAATTATTATAAATTCTCCAGAGCAATTTGCCAATATTTCTACCCTTGAAAAGGCTTGTTTGGTAGCCCAAACAACATTTTCATTAGAAATGTGGGAAAAAATAAAAAAAATTGCAAAAAATTCTTGCAAAGAGGTACTAATATTTGATACAATATGTAGTGCAACAGAAGAACGCCAAAACGAAGCGAAAATAATTGCTTCAAATGTTGATGCAATGCTTGTTATTGGTGGACGGCATAGTTCAAATACCAAAAAGCTTGTTGATATTTGCAGGGCAGTTTGTCCTGAAACTTATCATATTGAAACATTATCTGAACTGCCACCAGCAGTTTTGCATAAATGCATTATAGGTGTTACGGCTGGTGCCTCTACGCCTGAATGGATAATTAAGGAGGTCATAAGTAAGATGTCAGAAGAAAAAGTAATAGAAAACACAAATGAATTAAGCTTTGCAGAGGAACTTGAAAAATCATTGGTAACCCTTAAAACAGGGGATATAGTGAAAGGAACAGTTATTGGCATTACTGCCACTGAAGTATATGTAAACCTCGGCGCAAAATCAGACGGTGTTATTCCTGTGGGTGAGCTTTCGGACGACCCAGCTGTTTTGCCAGAAGATATAGTTAAAGTTGGCGAAGAAATCGATGTTTTTATTGTTCGTGTAAACGATGTTGAAGGTACAGTTTTGCTTTCAAAGAAAAAGATTGAGTCAATAGCTGGCTGGAAAAAAATTGAGGGTGCACTTGAATCACAAGAAATCATTACTGGCAAGGTTGTAGAAGCAGTTAACGGTGGCATTATCGTGCTTTCTAATGGGGTGCGTGTTTTTGTTCCTGCGTCGCAAGCAAGTGCAAAATATATTCAAGATTTAAATGTTTTAGTAGGAAACGATGTGTCCTTTAGAATTATCGACCTTAACCCACGAAAAAGAAAAATTGTTGGCTCAATTAAATCTGTTGCATCAGAGGTTTTAAAACAAAATTTAGAATCCTTCTGGACAACTGCTGAAATTGGCAAGGAATATGATGGCGTTGTTAAGTCGCTTACAGATTTTGGTGCATTTGTTGACATCGGTGGAGTTGATGGCTTGGTACATATATCCGAGTTATCGTGGAGTAGAATTAAACATCCATCAGAGGTTATAAATGTTGGCGATACTTTAAAGGTTAATATTATTGGGCTTGACAAAGAAAAAAACAAAATTTCTTTGGGATATAAAAAGCAGACTGATAATCCTTGGAATATTGCAGAAGAAAAAATCCACATTGGTGATGTTGTAACTGTAAAAATTGTTCGCCTTGTTCCATTTGGTGCTTTTGCAGAAATTCTACCATCAGTTGATGGACTTATCCATATTTCACAAATTTCTACCGAAAGAGTAGAAAAACCTGCAAGTGTTCTTTCAATAGGACAAGAGGTTCAGGCTAAGGTTACTGAATTTGATTTGGAAAAACGAAAAATAAGCCTAAGCATTCGTGCACTTATCGAAGACACACAAGAAGCTGTGCAAGTAGAGGCAGAAACAGTAGAAGCAATAGAAACACCTGCTGAGGCAGAATAATTGTTAAATTATAGCATAATTTTATTAAAGCACCCTAAAAAGGTGCTTTAATTTTAGATAGGGGTGTAATATTTATGAACACGAAACTTGAACTATTCAAACAAAGTGTTTGTGGAAAATCAGTAGGAGTTATTGGGATTGGAATTAGCAATACTCCACTAATTAAAATGCTCGTTAAAATGGGTGCAAATGTAACTGCACGTGATAAAAAAACTGCTGATATTTTAGGAGATATTGCTCAGGAATTACAAAGTATCGGTGTTAAAACTGTGCTTGGTGAGGAGTATCTTTCTAACATTACAGAGGATATAGTTTTCAAAACACCAGGAATGCGTATTGACACGCCCGAGCTTTTGGGGGCAAAGAAAGAGGGGCTATTGTAACTTCTGAAATGGAGGTTTTTTTCGACGTATGCCCTGCTAAAATAATTGCAATAACTGGTAGCGACGGTAAAACTACAACAACTACACTAATATATAAAATGTTGACCGAGCAAGGCTATAAATGCTGGCTGGGTGGAAATATAGGCACGCCACTGCTTAGCGACGTAGAAAATATATCCGTTACCGATAAGGTTATTTTAGAGCTTAGCAGTTTTCAGCTTCATTCTATGAGGTCAAGCCCTAATATTGCTGTTATTACTAACCTTTCGCCTAATCATTTAGATGTTCATAAATCAATGGAAGAATATATTACTGCAAAAGAAAATATTTTTGCGTATCAAGATAAAACCGACAAATTAGTTTTAAATTATGATAACGAAATTACTCGTGAGCTTTGCCAAAAATCAAATGCACCTGTTACAATGTTTAGCAGAACTTCTAATATTAAAACTGGTGTTTATTTAAAAAATGAACAAATTTTTGTTTGCGAGGATGATAAAGAAATTGAAGTATTAAATATAAATGACATTTTGCTTCCTGGTGTTCATAATGTTGAAAATTATATGGCTGCGATTGCTGCTGTTTGGGGGCTTGTAGAGGTAAAAGCTATTCGAAATATTGCTAAGAACTTTGGTGGTGTCCAGCATAGAATTGAATTTGTTAGGGAAGTAAATGATGTAAAATATTATAACGATTCAATTGCAAGTAGTCCAACAAGGGCAAGGGCAGGGCTATATTCATTCGACAAAAAAGTAATAATGATAGCAGGTGGGTATGATAAAAACATTCCATTTGATGATTTAGGAAACGATATTGTAAAGCGTGTAAAATTGCTTGTTTTAATGGGGAAAACTCTGCCAAAAATTAAAAAAGCAGTTGAAGAGGCAGACGGTTATAGTGAAAATAACCCTCCAATAATTACTGCCGATAGTTTAAAAGATGCGGTAATAAAGGCGACTAAACTTGCAAAAAGTGGCGATATTATAATCCTTTCACCTGCTTGTGCAAGCTTTGATATGTTCAAAAATTTTGAAGAGCGTGGAAACCAATTCAAACAAATTGTTATGGAGTTGGGACTATGAACAAACTTTTTGAATTATGCAAACAAGAGGGCATTTCAGGCTTTGAATTTGAGCTTGGTAAATATGTTAGGTCACTTTTTGATGAGCATTGCACCGAAACAGAAAGCGATGCATTAGGTAACGTAATTGGCATATTAAACAAGGGCAAAAAACCGAAAATTATGCTTGAAGCACACCTTGACGAAATTGGGCTAATGGTCAAAAACATTGATGAAAATGGGTTTATAAGCTTTGTGGAAATTGGTGGAGTGGATTCTACTATTTTGCCGTCTGCCGAGGTATATATTCACGGAAAACAGCGTATTTATGGCGTAATTGGTGCAAGGCCACCACATTTGCAAGAAAAAGATGAATCAGAAAAAATATATAAAATAAATACCTTGTTCATTGACACAGGCTATAATGCTGATGAAATCAAAAAAATAGTTAATATAGGTGATGCAATTACCTTTTCAGCTAAGTCAACACAGCTTATGGGTGACAAAATTGCCATTAAATCGATTGATAATCGTATGGGTGTGTATGTTTTGGTCGAATGCTTAAAACGGCTTAAAAACCAAAATATCAACGCCGAGATTGTAGCACTTGCTTCTGTTCAAGAAGAAGTTGGTTGCAGGGGGGCAAGGGTTGGGGCATATATGCTTGAACCTGATTGTGCAATTGTAATTGATGTTACTCATGGAATTAGCCCATATACAACGTCAACAGAGGGTTTCGAGCTTGGAAGTGGAGTCGCTATTGCGGTAGGTCCGAATTTGCACCCAGAATTAACCGAGAAAATCATTAAGGTTGTGGAGGATAATAACATTCCACATACAATTGAAGTATGTGCAGGACATTCTGGCACAGACGCATGGCAAATACAGATAACAAAAAAAGGTATTCCATGTATTTTAGTATCTACTCCACTAAGATATATGCATACATCGGTTGAAACTGTGCAAATGAGTGACATTGAAGCTGTTATTAAAACAATTTGCACACTTATAGAAGGAGGGGGAGTATGTTAGAAAAACTTACTAACGCCTTTGGTGTGTCTGGTGCTGAAAATGATGTTAGAGATATAATTAAAAATGAGATGAAAAAAATATGTGATACCGTCGAGACGGACTCGATGGGTAACCTAATTTGCTTTAAAAAAGGAACACAAGGTAACCATAATAGTATTATGTTAACTTCGCATATGGACGAGGTTGGTTTTATAGTTAGTGGCATAACAAAAGATGGCTATTTAAGGTTTAAAACTGTTGGTGGAATTGATGCAAGAGTTATAATTTCCAAGAGGGTTATAGTGGGTAGTAACAGAATAAGTGGCGTTATT